>Ga0075116_10000817_pt1 | contig 14347 bp, 25 predicted proteins | sample AntAceMetag02UKC_FD_69786 | JGI IMG/M metagenome (GOLD analysis project Ga0075116, IMG submission 69786) | Saline lake microbial communities from Ace Lake, Antarctica- Antarctic Ace Lake Metagenome 02UKC | ecosystem: Environmental > Aquatic > Non-marine Saline and Alkaline > Saline | place...
GTTATTAGATAAAGTATTCTGCAATAATCCTTCTTGTTCTGATTATAGAAAACAGGTGAAGCCAAATGATGCTTAACGATTACGTACCTTTTACAGAGGACGAATTTAAAGAATATTTCTCAAAGGACATCCAGAAAGATTTGAACTACTTCGGTCTGAGATAGAAAGATTTAAATAGTATTTAGCTTCTAAGTATTTTATGGACAAAAGCGTCAAAATCTCCGAGAAGATTTATTGGAAAGCCAAGGTAAAATCCGCTGAAAAAGAAATGACCTTAAAGGATTATATCGAAAATGTCATCGAAAAAGAGAATGAGAATACCTGAAAAACAATTAAGGGAACTAGGATTCATAGAGATATCTGACAACTTATTCATAAAGAAAGTCGGTTCTGTTGCACTTTATAGAGACTACAGAGGCTTTTCTCCTACTAGTTATGCTTACAAAAAGAGAGAAAGAGTCAGCTTTTATTATAAAGAATTCGAAGCTATCGAAAAAATAGAAAGAAGCTTAGAGTTCATGCGTAAAGAAGGAAGAATTACTTCATACGCTATGTAAAAAAAATAGTAGGTGATGGAAAGTGAAAACCAAGAAATGCGACATTAGTGGAGAGTTCTATGAAAGCAAAGATGCAAAGAATCAAAAGTATTCTATCTACAAAGGCAATAAGAAACTCGATATAGGGCCTAAGTTCTATGAGGCAATGATAACGTTCTTCAGTAAATTAACTGTTCCAGACCTGACAATGAAATTACCTCTTGAAATGGCAATCCCCAAGGTGAATATTCCTTTTTTAGGCCCAAAGAAGAAATCCAAGAAGAAACTTACTCCCAAAAAAGTAACCAAGAAACAAAAACCTATCAAACCTAAGAACGTCAAATCAGTAAAAAAGAAACTCTACAAAGAAATCCCTGGAAAAAGCAATCCTTCTAACAACAGTTATTATAATATAGATGTTGTAGATGCTCTTGTCGATTATTTCATAAAACAAGGAAGAACTGCAGGCACAAGTAAGATCTATGCTTACCAGGTTCTAAAGAAAAGAAGAACTAATCCGATTCCTGAAATTATTAAGAAAATAGAGAAAGAAAAGCTAGACGCTGATAACAAGAAAATGAAGGAATGGAATAAGGAAGAAACAGAGACAGAGAAAAGAAACTGTCTTGTATGCGGAAAATGGTTCGAATGTCCTAAAGATTCTGATATAATGAACTGCGAGAAACATTCAATAGAATAATGGAAAAAGATATCTGGGAATTCAAAGACTTAGGAAAAAGAAATCCTATTTGTTATGTCCATTTTAGCAAGTTTTATATATTAACTCCATCATAGCTATTTTGTGATAATCATGAGACAACCAATGAAAGAAGAAACAAAGGAAAAAATACGACAAAAGGCTATCCAAAGAAATGCGATACCTCCATCAAGGAAAGGAGCAATACACACAAAAGAATCCAGGGAATTAATGAGTAAAAATATGAAAGGCAGAAATGCGTGGAATAAAGGGATTAAGTGTCCTCAATTCTCTATGGAGAAAAATAGGAGCTGGAAAGGTGGTAGAGTCATGAGAAAAGGATATTTATCGGTGAAAACACCAGAGCATCCACAGGCAGATTCTCAAGGTTATGTCAGAGAACACAGGTTAATTATGGAAAAACACCTAAATAGATATCTAAAAAAGATAGAAGTAATCCACCACAAAAACAGAGATTTAAAAGATAACAAGATTTCTAATCTGCAGTTATTCAAAAACCAATCAGAACATAATAAACATCATATTAATGAGAGAAAAAATGGATAAAGAAAAGCATCCACACAAACCTCATCCTTGTCCTTTAGTAGAAGACATACTCGTATTTGAAAAACAGGAGATGATAACATGAAAGTAAACGTAACAAACAAGATCTTAATGGTCAAAGTAGAAAACATCAACCCTTATCTAAAAAACGCAAAGAAGCACACTAAAGGCCAAATAGACAAGTTAGTTAAATTAATCAAGAGAGTAGGCTTCGACGATCCTTTAATAGTAGACAAAGATCTAACTCTTATTGCCGGTCACGGAAGATTACAAGCAGCAAAAGAATTAGGAATCAAAGAAGTCCCTGTTATAAAAAAAGACAAATTAACAAAAAACGAAATCAAATCCTACAGAATCGGACACAACAAAATCCAAGAAGGAGCCTGGGATGAAGATTATTTAGCAGAAGAACTAAAAGAATTAATGAACTCAGTAGGAATGGAAGCCACCGTAGAAATGACCACAGAAACTGAGCAAGAGATACTTAATTTACTTAACAAACAAGAAGCAGAAGAAAAGAAAAACGAAACAGAGAAAGTTGATCACTTAGGAAAGATTGTAGTTACTTGTCCCTTCTGCAAAAAAGAGTTCGAACGAAAGGAATCATGATAATCCCAAGAATCTTCAAACCACTCGGATGGGCTCTTTGGAAATTAAATATAGCAGGAAGAGACGTACATCAAGTATCAGATCCTGTATTATATGTAGACGGTCAAGCATTAACAGAAGGAATTGACTGGAATTATATATCATCATCAGACGCAGTAATATTCAACGAACCACCTAATAACATCGAAGTAAGACGAAAGGTTTTATGTTCAAAGTACACTTTATTTGAATAACAGTCCTTAATCACCTTAGGGGGAAACAGAATCTATAAAATCTGTAATACTTGCGGAGAATGGGGAACTTTACTTTCAAGATTAAAATGCGAGTGCTCAAAGAAGGAGATGATGTAAATGAGAAAATTATTACATATTGTAGCAAACTTACAGCAAAAGTTGGCAGCGTATAAAGGTGGATATGGTAAAGAACAAAACATACAAGATCATATTATTTTATTGGATTGGGTTTTGCAGGATGATGGTACAATTAGAAGCTTAGGGGACATAACACATGATCCATTATATGATTTAACCGCTGAAAAAATCTGTGAGAAAGTAAAATGACTAATTCATATAGATTAATAGATGAAGAATATCCTGAAGATAATTGCGGATATTGCGAGGAAGCATCAACATACAATGAAGATAGACAGTGTTGGTGTGACAAATATCATAAAGAAGTGTGTGAATCACATGAGATCTGTGATAAGTTTATATATATTTAGAATGAGCGAAAAAAGATACAGTCAAAACAGAGAAAGAGACGGTCATGAAGTAAATTATAATTCTAATAAATGGTACGATAGAGCAAAAGAAAAACAAAATACTCAGAATATTATCCAGTCTGAACTTGAAGAAATGTTATTAAGTACCTCAACTAGCGACCTAGATACAGAACCTACCATTAAGTACCTAGAGTCAATTGAAAACCTAAAACTAGTAGCAGAGTATCAATTAGTACCAAGAGGACACCCTCTTTACAAGCAAGCAATAGCAAAACTATACCAAAATAGCCCAATAACAACCCCAAATGAGGCGAATAAGGGGCTTTCTGAAAAGAGTGATTACGAGGAGACTCACCTCCGAACGCCACCAGAGGAGATGAAATAGTGGCCAAAAAGAAGAGGAATCCAACAGCAAGAAAACTAACGATAACTAAAGTTCGCAATGCTATACCAGGTACGCAGGGAATTATTAATTTGATTGCTACTAAATGCGATATCCATAGAAAAAATCTCTATAATTTCTTAGAGAAACATCCTCAACTTAGAGAAGATATAGAACACGAAAAAGAACAGTTAATAGATATTGCAGAAGGCCATCTATCCCTTAAAGTCAGAAAAGGAGATTTAGCCGCATGCAGGTTTCTTTTATCTACCAAAGGAAAGAAACGAGGCTATACTACTAAACAAGAATTAGAAGTAATGACAAAAGGAATAATAGGCACTACTAAACTCTCTACTAGCCAAATAGAAGAGTTAATGGAGGACATAAAAGAACATGCAAATAAACCTTGACTATTGTGAGAAGCTTCTTTATTCAGGAAAAGAGGTAAGTTTCATTAGAGGTGCTTTCTTTTATCTTTTCTCCCTTCCTGAGAACTTTGAAGTATTCTGTAGATTTTGTCTGCCTGCAGCATTTACTAAACCCTTTGCTGACTTTCATAAAGAAATAGTAGTTATATTCCAAGGCCCAAATAATAATGCTTTAGCTGCTCCCAGAGGTCACGGAAAGAGTACATTAGTAGGCCAAGGGATAACTATTCATGATGTAGTATACAAAAAAGAAAAATATATAGTATATACTTCTGAGAATCATACTAAGTCAGTATCTTTTCTTGAACCTCTATCTTATGAACTAAAGTACAATAAGCGAATCGATTTCATATATGGGCCTATGGAAATAAAGCGAGGAAAAGACGAATCGAACGGAAAAGACAGAGAAGATTGCTATGATATAAACAGAATAAGAATCCAGGCACTTTCTTTTGAGAAAAACATCAGAGGTCTAAAGTACGGAAACTATAGGCCAACTAAGATAATAATGGATGATATAGAAAACGACATGAGAGTGCTCAATCCACTTCTTAGAAGAAAAGATTTAGACAAAGTAAATAAGCAAATAATACCTGCACTTGATCCAATCAACGGAAAATATAAAATAATAGGAACTATCCTTCATCATGATTCTACGCTTGTTACTAAAATCAGAGTACTTAAAGGAAACATATACAAGGCATGCGAATTTCTTCCAGGCACAACCGAAATAGATCCAGAGACTATATTGTTTCCTGCCATTTATTCAAAAAAGGTACTTGATGAAATAAAATACGACATAGGCTCTACTAGTTTTCAATCAGAATATATGAATGATCCAATAGATGATACTGCAAGTCTAATAAAAAGAGTATGGGTTCTGTCTACGTTTGACGAATCACTTACTTACGAAGAGGAGGGAAATAAATATGATTTTATATGTCAAGGTGTTGATTTCGCTTTTAGTGATAGAGTCACTGCTGATGAGAGTGCTTTCGTTGTGGTTGGGAAAGATTCCGATGGGTATACAATTATTTCGTGTCAGAGCAAAATGGGAATGTCGACTACTGAACAATTTGATTATATTGAATATAATTCTAGTCAGCTTAATTGTAACGATAATGCTCTTGAAGAAAATAGTATAAGGTCAATGAGTAACGAGCTAAGAAAATATAACTTCGAGTATACGCTTTTTTGGACCGGTTCAAGTGATGCACCAGCTAAAGAACAGATAGACCCAGAGTTTGAAGGAAAAAGACATAGTGTCTCTAAAATTAACATGATAAAAAGACTTGGAACAATCTTTGAACGAAACTTTAATTCAAGAAAAGACGGGGACGGATACTATCTTAGAATTCCTTACAAGACCGAAAGAGACAAACAGATAGCTCATAAAATACTTGACGAGTGTACTACTTATGCTTTAGCTGACGGGAAGCTTGTTGAGGTCGGACCTCATGGAAATATACCGATAGCTTTAGGTTACGCATTAGAAAGAAGCGAAATGGAAAAGTTCGAGTTCGGTTATGGAATGTTAGGCGGAGAAGAGGAGGATGATATAGATGAAACAGATTAAATTCAAGATAGGATGGTTAATCTTTTGGCTAATTATATTTTGGCCTGCAGCAATTATTTATGTGATTTACTACTTTGCAAAGAGAGGTGAGCAGAAGTGAAGAAATACCACGGAATCAACGCAGACCTAAGTGACATGAATGTAAAGACAGCAAGATGCAGCAGATGTAAATCTCATATAAGTCCTAACGATAAGTATTGTCATAAGTGCGGGAAACAATTATGAGCCAAACTGATATTATGGAATTCCTTGATAAGCATATAGGAAACTTTTATAGTGCAAAAGAAATCGAAAAAGCATTAAAAAAAAAGATTGGACTGACTAGTATACATGGAAACTTAAGAAGAATACTCAAAAGAGAAGAGTACATTGCAAAGATTTCACAAAGTAAAAAAAAAGGAGGATTGCAAACCCATTACGGTAGAGCATGACTCAAGGAGGAAAAATGGTAAAAGAAGAAATTAAAGAGAACGAACCAGAGAATTCAACAGCACCCCAGACAATAATAATGGACAAGCCCAACAGAAGAAAGAAAATAATAGATATTAGTCTGTTACTTCCTGTAAAAACCAGGATGTTCAAAAGGTATAAGAAGATCCAAGCGATGGGCCAAGCAAAGATACAGAAATATATGGTAGGGAACGAAGCTCGATTCGATACACAGCCACCAAAAGAGTTTATCTCTAAATTAATGATGGATTTCGATGGAAGCATAGCAAAACTTTCTTATTATGTATATGCTAAAGGAAAAGACGGAAACAAAGTACTTGACGAAACAAGAGCCGACGTAACACGCCCTGACGGAACAGTGGTAAACATAGTAGTGGACGCAAGATACAGGTTTGAAAAGTTCGTAGTAGAAACAATCAAGACCAAAGAAAAGATAGTCGTTGAGGAGTTTGATGCAGATGTCCAATAAACAACCCAATAATCAACCTATCCGGACATTTCACAGGGACGGAATGAAAGTCATACTTAAGACTGTTATACCTCCTGTTGAGTTCTCTACTAAAGAGATTCTAAATGCTATTAATAGCGAAGAAGCCCAGAAGCAAAAGCAAGAGTCTCAAATAGAGCAAGTAAAGGAACAGATTCCAAAGATGGAAGAAAACATCAAGAACATCGATGGTAATCTAAAGAAGCTTAACAAGTTCAAAGATTGGGCCACAGATTTCCAGGTAAGCAGACTCAGGGTACTAGTTGACGAAGTAAAGGAAGAAGTCGAAAAGCGAGTCAGGGATGAATACGAAATAGATGACACAATGACCGAAAAGGACAACAAGATCCAGATGTTCTGTCAGCTAAAAGGTTATATCCAAAGACACCCGAAAATCTCTGAAGAAATCATCTCAACTATCTTTATGGCTGAGACAAGCAAAAATGGATATGTAGAAAATCCTTTTTGATTTTTTTTTATTTTTGAGTATTATTTAAATAATAGGTAGTTCATAAACAATTCTAAATATGGCCATATTTAATAAATTAGGGAAATTCTTCATTAATGATATAACGGGATTCAACGGTGCGGACGTAATAGAAGAACGGCTCCCTGTGCATCCTGAATGGTTCTGGGTAGCAAGACAAGGTCAACCTCGTTCTATTAATATAAATCAGTTAAGAAAGTTCGCTAGATCTCCCTGGATTCAGATGGTGCTCAATACTATCAAAAAAGAAGTAACTACTATTCCTTGGGACGTAATAGAAGACGATTCAGAAAGTGGAGTATTACACGAAAAAGAAATAATCGAGTTTAAAGATTTCCTAGAAAACATCAACCAAGAAAGAGAAGACATAAGCGACTTAGGCAGCCAAGCTGTTACAGACATCGGAGAAATAGATGCTCAAGTCTGGGTAAATGTATTTACTAGAGATTCTTACGTAGTTGAAGATGTTCCTATACTTGATCATACCGGCAGAGAAACAGGTTCTACAGAATCAAGGATTGTTCTTAAACCATTCGGAAATAGAAAACTGGCCCAAGTAAGACCTGCAGACGGTTCGACTTTCCTTAAACAAATAGATATCCACAGAAGACTCATGGCTTATTATCAATATTCTTTTAAAAATCCTAGAACTAATCCTATAAGATTCGAGCCGGACGAAGTAATTTATTCTTTACTTAACCAGAAATCTTATTCTATTTACGGATATTCCCAGGTCCAAGCAGTCCAACAAATACTTGAGTTACTTATTCAATCTACTAGATGGAACAAAGACTTTTATGTAAAAAACGCTATACCTGACGGAATCGTTTCCCTTCCTGGTGCAGACGGCAAAGCTCTTCAGAAGTTCGAAAGAATGTGGAACACTAAAGCAAAAGGCAAACGTCATAAATTATTATTTCAAAACTCAGATGCAAAATTTCAGATGTTCGCTCCAAACAATAGAGACATGGAATGGCTAAACGGACAAAAATGGTATCATCAGTTAATATTCGGGATATTTGGAGTTTCACCTGTAGAAGCAGGTTTTCATGAGAACGTATCAAAAGGAAACACAGACGGACAAGAAAGAATCACAGTCAAGAACGCAATCAAACCATTCCTTAATATAATCGAAAACAATGTAAATAAAAGAATACTGATAGAGTTTTTCCAGAACGAAAAGCCAGGAATCAAATTTAAATATTTCCCTAAAGATCATCAACAGGAAAAAATCGAACATGAACAGTCAATGAACGAACTAGACAAAGGAGCTCTAACTATTAACGAATTCCGTAAAGAAAAAGGAAGAAAGCCTATACCTGGCGGAGACGTAGCAAACATCCAAACAAATAATCAACCAGGCAACCCAGATGATCCAAACGATCCTAATGATCCTAAAAAAGACGACCCAATTAAAGAAGATCCAAAGAAAGATAAGTACTTTTCTAAATCATTTTCTAAATACATGAAAAATAAGGAGGATTAATAATGGTCGAAAGACAACCTCAGACAAGTCCTACCGACCCAAGGCTTGATAACTGGAATCAGCTAGACAGAGCTTATGATGCAGAAGCAGAAAGAAGAATATTAGTAGATACTGCAGGAAACTTTATAAAAACAAATCAATCATCTGAAGGTGGTTCTCTGTTGGGGGTATCGACCTCATCAACAAGTGATTTTACTATAATATATGAATAAAATAGAATAAATAAAATGCTAGAACAAGACTTCAACGATTTTTGGGAACGGGTAAATTTTAATAAAAAGAACGGGATATTTCCTATTATTAATTGCCTCGAAGAAGAAGATAAATTTACTTTCATGTTTAGATCTGGCGAACAAGGAGAATGGAAATATTATACGATTGTCGAAAAAGAAGACATAAACGGCCATTCTGAAGAAAACAATGTAAGTACCGAAGAAGGTCTTGAAGATTTCCGTAATAATTATTGTTCTAACACTGTCCCTATTAAGCCTTACGAATTCAATTATTTAGAGTATTCTCCTAGATATGTAAGAAAAGATGAAATAATCGAACCAGGAGAAGACGTAGTAGACGAGTCAGAAGATTACGAAGCGTTTATGATTAATGAATTAAAGCGGATGGAAAAGAAAGTAGTAAACTCGATAGATAACATCGAATTCGAAAAAGCATATATGAATAAGACTTTCGGGGAATTTGTTAGAGATTTATTTAATTCTGTTAATACTCTTCCTTTTGCAAAAAGAATCAAGACGTTTGTTAGATCTGGACTAAAAGAAGGACTAGACTCCGCAGAGGAGGAGATTGGCGTAGGCATAGGATTTACTGCAGTTTTTAGTGACAAAGTAAATATCTTAGCCGAACAACAGCTTAATGGATATACACTCTCTGACGGAAAAAGATGGACCGGAATAAAAGGAGCTTCTAAGGATTTACAGATTAATATCTTAAGATCAGTTCAAGACGATGTAATAAATAGAGTTTCTAAAAAAGAAATGACAAAAAACATTCAAGATATATTCAGAGGATCCGGTTGGAACCAAGCTACAAGAATTGCACGCACAGAGAGCAATCGTTTCATTTCAGAAGGAAAATTAACAGGATATAGGGAATCCGGAATACCTGGTAGAAAGGCATGGGACGCAGTTGGAGACAAAGATACCAGTCCTATTTGTTTAAGATTACATGCTAAATATTTTGAAAAAGGCATACCTTTCGACGACGAATTTGTAGATGATGTTTCAGGATGGCATGGACAAATTCCCCCGGCTCATCCAAATTGCAGGAGTACACCACAATATCGTAAAGCCTTAATTTAAGTATTGTTTAAATAAAAGATGGTTCATAAAGAAACTATGGTTCGGAATTTAAATAAAATTATGGGTGTTTTCTATGGGTGATAATATAATCGGTAAAAAGATTGAACTTTACCAACCTTTGTTTAAAGTTAAAGGAAATGAGGGAGTAAATAAATACGAAGCAGTTCTTTCTGATAACAGCTTAGACCGTGATAATGAAATAGTCGGTAAAACTGCTCTTGAAAACGTGCAAGACTCAGACATAATCGTCGGTCTTATGGATCACGAAAACAAAATACTTAATCAAGTCTGTGTATGGCAAAACAAACGAATAGAAAAAAGAAAAGGACATACAGCCTTAGTATCAGAACCGAAATTTTTCTTATCTAATCCTAACGCAAATATCGTTAAAGGAATGCTAGACGAAGGAGCACCTATGGGTGTATCAATCGGAGCAATAGTTAAAGATTATGAAATGAAAAAAATCGACGGAAAAGAAATAAAAGTATACACAAAAATAGAAATACTTGAAGCCTCTTTCGTCGCAGTACCTGCAAATAAACATGCAGGAGTATATGCAGTCGCAAAAATGTTTAAGACAAAGGAGGAGAAAAACATGACAGATAAGACTTACTCCGAGAAGGAGTTCAATGATATGGCTAAGAAAGCCGAAGATTTTGAGAAACAAATTTCTGATTCAAAGACAGAACTTGACAAGGTTCTAGCTGAGAAGGTAGTTACAGATAAAGAATCAGCAGATTTGAAAGCAGCTTCAAAAGTTGCTGACACAGAGAAAGACACAAAAATCTCAGGTCTTGAAAAGGATCTCGAGAAAAAAGCAGAGTTAGAGAAAGAGATGAAACTGATGAAAGAATCTCCGTTATATAAGGGATACCTTGAACATGACGAAGATGCAGACGCAAAGAAAGCAACTGACATGAAAGATTCTCTAGAGAAGGGCATGATCCCTATAGTGAGGCGTTAAAATGAATACAATAGCAAAATTCCAGGGAGCACCAGACGATTTCGATGCAGAACAGTCTCATATCGATTCATTCGCAAGATCGATTACTCCACAAAAAGACCAGTTCGGCGGAAAATCATACGAGTACTGGAACCCATTTACAAAGAACAACCAGATCCCTATGATTAAGGAAAGTCTTGCTAAAGCAGGTTCGATTAATACTCAGACAGGCGGAGCAGGAACTACAGGAACAGCACTTATTCCGGTTTGGGTTGATCCTTCAATCGTAGACAGAACAATCAGAGAAACTCCTATGAGAAATATTTATCCTCGTAGAGCTATCAAAGGTCAGACATACGATTACAATGCTCTAACTGCTAAAGGCGGAGCTGTATGGGCTGCAGAGAATGCAACAATCGCTGACCAAGTAGACGTTTACGACAGAGTATCAGTACCTGTCAAATACCTTTATGCAAAAGGTAGAATAAGCGGTCCGGCCATTGCTTCAATGAGAGGATACATCGATCCTACACAGCTAGACAATGCAGTTAAAACAACTAGCATAATGGAAGCAGAAGAAGACGCAATAATTAACGGCGACGCATCTACTAACCCAGAGGAACCTAGTGGTTTGATAATTACTATCACAACCAATACGACCAACAAGTCTGGTGGATTACCTACGCTTGCAGGTCTAAGAGCAGAGACAGCAACATCTTTCAATGCAAACGGAAGTATTTCGTTAGCTGTGACAGATGTGACAACCCACAACTACATCAAAGGATTACTACTTGATCTACAGAGACAAGTCACTAATCCAAGTCAGGCTACGCTTGGTTTCGGTATACCTAACGCATTCGAATTCGATGATGTTATGTATATAAAAGACAAGTTCATGCCAACCGCTGCAAGCTCGAAAAGGATCCTTTTCTTGGACATGAGATATAATTTCATGGCAGTACTCCAGGACTTGACCTACGAAGAGAAGTACAATGAGAATGATAACTTCCCTTATTTACTCAAAGAATACATTACACCTGTAAATACCTTCGAGTCAGCACAGACTCAGATGTATGGTATTGCATAAGGAGGGCAAAGAAAAATGACAGACATAACTTCAGACTGTACGTTTTATTACAACTTGAACGGGAATATAACGGAGATATTAATCGTGACCCCGGCAACTGCTGCAACAAGCGACACAATCGACTTAAACAGTGACGTTGCGAACGCAAAAGGATCAAAGATCAAAACGATTACTAACTCTTTGTTCCAAGACGATGTAGGAACCGATGTAGTAGCTGCATGGGATCCCGCAACAGGCATTATTACGCTTGGAACAATCTCTACAGGAATCCATAACCTTATTATTTGGGGACTCGGGTGAACAAAATGAGTGATGGATTTAGAACAGATCCAGTAGGAGGCGGTGCTTCTCCTCCTTATACCGGAGATAAGTATAGCTTTGATGCTGACCTGACGTTTACCGGTAAGGTAAGAACTTCACCAGGCAGATATAGTCTTGAGGAAAATTTTCTTCAATTACCTAACGAAAACTCAACTATCTCAATCGTTTATAATCTAGATTTTGAACTTCTAGGAATGAATGCTGATATCGCTGACTTTAGTTGGGACACAACTGCCGGCGGTGTAAAACTCGAAACAGGTAGTGCAGACAATGATCAGGTAATAATCTTACCACATTTGGACACAAAACAGACCGCATGGACAGGAGTTCTATGGGGAACTGAAAACCAGGTAGTCTGGGAAGCACAACTCAGAACTTCGGCGAGTGTCGCAAATATTTTGCTTTGGGCTGGATTGAAATTGACTAACGACCCAGTGATAGCAACAGACAACGATCAGATTTATTTTAGATTTGATACAGATGTCGCACTAGAAACAACCTGGCAAGTAATTAGTTCAATCGGCGGAACAGATACTACAACTGATTCGGGCGTAACAGTAGCAGCATCTACTAACTACAATCTAAGAATAGAGGTTGATAGTGCAAGGAAAGCACATTTCTATATAAATGATGCATTGGTGTATATTACTACAGCATTGACAAACGATATAGACTTGATTCCTTATGTAGGCGTTCAGCAACTTAGTTCCGGAGACGCAAGTGTGACTCTTTGCTACGAGAAAATCTCAAGGATAATCTTTGAGTAATTTTTTTTAATTTTTTAATATAAAAAGTACGAGGTAAAAAATGGGAGTAACTCAAAATATGGACAATTATTTTAACATTCAAGCAGGCCAAGCACTTCTTACTAAATCAATAACTTTCGACGGAGGTACTGCTAACGCAATAGGGGACCACGACGGAACAAGTGATCCCTTCACAATCGCAACAGTCACAGGAATAGTAGCTGTCAAAATAATCGCAATATGTACGACTACATTAGTAGGAGCTGCTACGTTAGAAGTCGGAACAGCAAAAAACACCGCAGGCCTAATCGCCCAAGTTGCAAACGCTACCTCTATCGCAGTAAACGAAATATGGCACGATGCCACTCCAGATGCTTCCGTAGAACTTTCTACAGTTGCTCCCGAGTTTATTGTAGCAGGCCAGGACATAATCGGAACAGTTGGAACAGCTAACATTACTGCAGGTGTCATAGCATTTTACATCGTGTGGAGACCAATCAGTGTCGGTGCAAACGTCACCGTATAACGGAGGATTCAAATGAAATTCAAAGGAAAGAAACACGGGTTCATAAAAGACAAAGGTAACTTTATCACAGTCAACGAAGGAGAAAAAATAAATTTACCTGAGAAGTTTGCTAATCATCCGCTACTTGAAAAATCAAAAGAAAAAGCTCCAGAGATGCGGAAAAAAAAAGAAAACCCTAAACCAATCAAACCTGCAACAGAACAAAAAGCAGTACCCAAAGGAATCGATAAAAACGGTGACGGTGTGGTCTCTAATAAAGAAATGGCTAAACACCTTAAGAATTCTAAAAAGAAAAAAGGCAAATGAAGGCTAAAATATTATTTATCTTTTTAATCTTACTATCATTTATAGTCAATTCTTTCGACCCCCAAGAAGACATAATTCTCAGAAACAAATACGGAATATATAACGGAACCAACATGACAGGTAACGGAACTATTACCTGGATCGGGACTGTTAATGCTACTACTTTTTTCGGTGACGGATCTGGTCTTACAGGAATCATATCTGTATCTAACGCTTCTAAAGGAGGTTCTTCTCCTTACATATTAGACAACGGTACAAATCATTCTCTAGATGAATCAGTTCTTAACGCTACTATAGATGCAAGACAGACAGGTGGTGGCAGTCAATGGTCAATTAATGCTCCCTGGCTTTACAACAATTCAGGTAATCTTGATTGGAACGAAAGCAGAGGTAATCTTACATGGGCTCCTATCTCTTTAGTGTCAACTCAATCAAACGATAATACAACTCAGGCTAATCAGATATCTAACTTGAACGCTTCTGTAGGTACTGGTGGGAATATCAACGATACAGACATAAGAGTACATAATCTTTCTGTTACTTCTAATGCTACACTGGTAGATTTTAGTTATGAAAGAGAATACATTAATTCAACACTCACATTCAGACATACAATAATTGACAGCGAGGTGTATGCTATATGGCAATGAAATACTTAATTTTATTTATCTTAATGTCA
>Ga0075116_10000821_pt1 | contig 14308 bp, 13 predicted proteins | sample AntAceMetag02UKC_FD_69786 | JGI IMG/M metagenome (GOLD analysis project Ga0075116, IMG submission 69786) | Saline lake microbial communities from Ace Lake, Antarctica- Antarctic Ace Lake Metagenome 02UKC | ecosystem: Environmental > Aquatic > Non-marine Saline and Alkaline > Saline | place...
GGATGTGAAGGACATAGGCATGGATGTTCTGCGGCATCGTATAATAGAAAGCTATGAAGCAAAGGCTGAGGAGAAAACGTCTGAGGATATTGTCGCCAGGATATTGCAAGAGGTAAAGGTACCGTAAAAGAATGATACCTAAAGAAGTAATAAAAAAGATAAGAGAAATAGAAATAAGAACCTCGCAGAAAGTGGCTGAGGTTTTTGCCGGGCGCTATGAAAGCGTTTTTAAAGGCAAGGGTATGGATTTTGACGAGGTAAGGGAATACCAGCCTGGTGATGAGATACGTTCCATAGACTGGAATGTGACTGCGAGGATGGGTAAACCCTATATAAAGAGGTTTGTAGAGGAAAGGGAACTTTCTATTATTTTAATGCTGGATGCTTCTTTATCCTGCAAGGTAGGTACCAGAAAACGCTTAAAAATAGATCTGGCTGCGGAAGTTTGCTCTGTGCTGGCGTTTTCTGCCATATCAAACAATGACAAGGTTGGGCTTGTTATTTTTACGGACAAGATAGAGAAATTTGTTTATCCGCAAAAAGGCACTGAACATGTACTGCGTATAATACGAGAAACCCTTTGCTTTAAACCAAAAGGTAAACAAACGGATATAGCAAATGCATTACAGTTTCTTGATAAGATAGTAAATCACAGGGCTGTATGTTTTATTATATCTGACTTTTTTTCTCCAAATTACAAGAAAGCACTTTCAATCGCGAATAAAAAACACGATATTATAGCAGTAAGAATGACAGATCCAATAGAGGAGCGTTTTAGCAATGTAGGCATTGTGCAACTCCAGGATGCTGAGACAGGGGAAGACTTTCTTATAGATACATCTAATAAAGGCCTGGTAGATAAATATAGCACCCAGGCACAGAAGAAATTAAAACAGTTAGAGAAGATGTTTACTTTAGCTAGCATAGATATGATTAGCCTATATACTGATCGCCCGTATATTGACCCGCTTGTCAGATTTTTCCGAACCAGAGAGATGAGATTGGCAAACAAATGAAAAAAATTATATTTTTCATTATCTTTGCAATATTATGCGCAATAGCTGATAAAGCTTACGCAGGCCCACAAATAAAAGTTAAAGTAGATTTTAACAAAAGCAGTGTTTATATAGGTGAGAAGTTACAATATCGGATATTAATTTCTTGCGGAAAAGATATGCGTATTAAACTACCTGAATTAAAAAATACAATAGGTAGCTTTAATATAAAAAAAAGTAGTATTCGAGAAAATACATTTTTCAAGCAAAGATATATCACATTACGTTATGTATTAAATTCCCTTACCATTGGCGTGGGAGAGATACCCAGTGTATCTGTAGGATACCGCAGGGAAGATTCTCAAATTTGGAACTCTATTAATACAAGAGCCATACCAGTTGAGGTTAAGGATATATTTATAGATAATGCCTTTACCATAAAATCACTAGTCGGACCATTTGGTATTCTGCAGCGCTATGGGACGTTTATAAAAATAAGTGGATTTACAATATTTATCATTATATGCCTTTTTGTAGTTATTGTAACAATAAAGGTAATAAAAAATAGGCCTTTGCCAGTTATTTATGCCGACGAACTAGCCGCAAAAGCCATAAAAGAATTAAAGGCCTCTTATAAGGACAAGTCAATCACTACAAAAGAATTTTTTATAAAAATTATAGATATACTAAGGCAGTATGTTGGAAAAAGATATCAAATGCCATTAAGTACGATGACGACAGAGCAATTTAGTGAAACTATTGCAAGCGTGCGAGATATGTCGGAATCTAACAAGGAAACGATACTTAAGCTTTTAAAAAGAAAAGATGATACCCAATTTGCACAAGGCGAGGTATTAGAAAATGAATTACAAATTGTGTTGGAATTTGTGGAAAAATTTATAAAAAACACAAAACCAGAAAGAATATAAATTGTTTATTTTTAAAAATTATATGGTATTATTTTTAATACCAATCAGCATTTTATTTGTCACCCTTCTTTTAAAGAGGAGGGAGCAGGCCTCCTCTTATTTTAGGTTTTCCTCATCACAGCTTATAAAAGATTTAGCAACTACGCTTAAGGTGCGCCTTAGCAAGCTGCCTATATTTTTAAGGGGCGCAGCCCTGATTTTTATTCTGCTGGCATTAGCCAGGCCGCAGGCTCCTGTAGAGGGCTCGAGCTCTGATTTAAAAGGTATAGATATTATACTGGCAATAGATACATCCACAAGCATGCTTGCTGAAGATTTTGATATTAACGGGGAGCGTATGAACAGGCTGCATGTAACAAAGATGGCAGTGAAGGAGTTTGCAAACAAAAGAAAAGGTGATAGAGTTGGCATTGTATCTTTTGGCTCGTATGCATATACTAGTTGTCCACTAACTATAGATTATGGTTGGGTAGAGCAAGTTTTGGATAAATTAAGAGTGGACCCAAGAGAAGATACTACAGCCATAGGCTATGCCATAGCCACCTCATTAAACAGATTAAGAGATTCATCTGCAAAGAGCAAGATTATAATATTGCTTACCGATGGAAGAAACAATGCTGGAGATATATCGCCTCAAACGGCTACAGAATTAGCACACAGCCTGGGTATTAAGGTTTATACAATAGGTGTTGGCACCAAAGGCGATGTATTATATCCTTTTAAGGATGCCTCGGGCAACAAGACTTATAAAAGAATACGCATAGATCTAGATGAAGACACTCTTCAGTCAATAGCGCAGAGAACGGGGGCAAAGTATTTTAGGGCGGCTGATACCGAATCTTTAAAAAATGTTTATGGAGAAATCAGCACGCTTGAGAAAAGCACATTCAGGCATAGGAGATTTAATAGGTATGAGGAACTGTTTGCCAAATTTTTGATTATTGCTTTAATAATATTATTTTTAGAAATCGTGCTTTCAAATACCATTTTGCGCAAAATACCATAACAGTTATCAGTAATCAGTTAACAGTTATCAGTCAACAGCTGAGAACTGAATACTGTAAACAGTAATCAGCAAACAGTAAACAGTAAACAACAAACAATTACTGAAAACCGAAAACCGATATGAGTTTTGAATATCCAATATTTATATTAATGGGAGCTGTTATAACAACTGTGTTAATTTATTTCTATGTGATGGCAGCTATCTATAGAAATAGAGCTATGGAGAAGTTTGCTGATAAAGAATTACTTAGCGAGATAAGTTCTGCCCTGGATAAACGCAAAAGAAAGATTAGGACCATTTTACTTATTATTGCTGTATTTTTAGCTTTTTTATCATTAGCACGGCCGCAATGGGGGTTTACCTGGAAGGAGATAGAAAATAAGGGTGTGGATGTGATATTTGCCATTGATACTTCCAATAGCATGTTGGCAGAGGACATAACGCCTAGCAGGCTCCAGCGCGTGAAACTTGAGATAGAGTATTTTATAAAGAAACTAGGTGGAGACAGAGTGGGTATTGTAGCATTTGCAGGCAGCTCTTTCCTGCAGTGTCCGCTAACTTTGGATTATAACGGATTTTTGCTAAATTTGAGTTTGCTTGATACCAAAACAGTACCTAAGGAAGGTACAGCTATTTCATCTGCAATTAATGAATGTGTAGATAGCTACAAGCGAACAGGCAGGAAAGCAAAGATAGTTATCCTCATAACAGATGGGGAAGACCATGAGGGCAAGGCAATCCAAGCAGCCAAGAGGGCACAAGCAGAAGGCCTTAAGATCTTCTGTATAGGAATAGGTTCCAGTGCTGGTTCAAGTATACCTACAACTGATAAAAACGGAAAAAAGAGTATGCTTTGTAATAAATCCGGTGAGATTGTTATAAGCAAACTTGATGATAGATTACTTAAAAAAATAGCATTTATTACAGGAGGCACTTATTTGCAAGCAACAGAAACCCATTTTGGTTTAGAGCAACTTTATAAAGAGAGGCTTTCACAGATTAAAAATGAGGCAGAGAAAGAAACCGTAGAGAAAATACCGAATGAGAAATTTCAAGCCTTCTTGAGCCTCATGCTTGTTATTTTATTGATAGAGCCATTTATAAGTGAACGAAAGAATTCAAATGCTTAAAAAGATTCTGATAATGTATATTTTGGTTTTATTTTTTATATTATTACCACAATACTTATATGCAGGCTTTGATATAATTGAACTTGAGCAAACCAATGCGTCTGTTAGAGAGAAAAATTTTAATAAAGCAGCAAAGGAATATGACCTAATAATCGAAGGCACAGAAGATGCTTATACCAAAGCCGCAGCTAATTTTAACAAGGCAGTTGCAATGTATTTTCTTGATAAATACGATATGGCTGTAGAATCTTTTTTAAAAGCCGCAGCTACAGATGATTTATTGCTGGAACAGAAGGCATATTATAATATGGGCAATTGTAAATATAAACAGAGCCAGAAATATGAAACAGAAAATTTAACCAAAAGCATAGAATCATGCAAAAAGGCAATATACTTTTATAAGATGGCTATTGATATGGATTTTAACGATAGGGCTGCAAAACACAATTATATGGCGGCTAAAAATAGGCTTAAAGAGTTAATGGAAAAAGATCCAGATAAAACGCCTCCTTCAGATGACTCACAACAGCCACCACCACCACAACCGCAGTCGCAGCCACAACAACAACCGCCACCACCACAACAACAGCCGCCACCACCACAGTCACCACCTCCGCCGCAGTCGCAGCCACAACAACAGCCGCCGCCACCACAACAACAGTCGCCACCGCCACAACAACAGCCGCCGCCGCCACAGCAACAGCCAGAAGATAGCTCTTCAATGTCGCAATCAGAGGTGGAGGCATTATTGGATAACTATAGTAAGAAACAAAAGGAACAGCTTGATAAGAAGAAGGGGCAAGAGAGGGAATATTTACGTGCAAAAGTCCTTAAAAACTGGTAGGATATAATGAAAATAATGAGATATTTTAAATTACTATTTATATGTCTATTGCTTTTTCATATTACCCTAGCATCTGCGCAGGAGTCTACCTGTAAGGCAAGCCTGGATAAAAATAAAATACGTGTAAATGAAGCTGCTATATTAAGCATAATATGTTTTGAAGCAGAAGGAATGCCTGCTCCTCAGCTGCCTGCAATAGATGGCTTTGATTTAAGGTATCTAAACTCTTTAAATGTTACATTAAAGCGTGGCTATATAGCAGTTAAAGCCATAAAACATAGGTATACACTTACTGCCAGGGCAGAAGGCAACTTTACAATTGAGGCAATGGATTTTGTATTTGATGGTAAATCCTTTAATACACAGCCGTTAATAATAGAAGTACTTCCTGTTTCGCCACAGGAGTTAAAACAAGAGGCACAAGAAAAAGAACCAAAAATTAGCCTTCCGGATGAAAGGGCATTTGTTATATTAGAAGCAGAAAAGACCGACATCTATTTAAGCCAGAGGATAAAAATAGCTGTTAAACTTTATGTAAATAGAAAGAATATATCTCTCTCTGATGTGCAATATCCAACGTTGCAACAAAGCAATTTTTCAATGGGCGAGTTTTCCAAACCGCAAAGGCGCGAGAAGGCAATAGATGGGAACTACTATGAGGTGCTGGTTTTTGAAAACACTATATTCCCTATAAAAATCGGAAGCTTTAAGTTGGGGCCTGCAAAAATCAGATGCCAGCTTTTAAGCAAGCGCAAAAAAACCACACTTGGTACATCGGGTGCGATATCTGATTCAGAATATGAGTGGATAAAAAGCCCGGCAGAGTTTACATCATCAGCCGTAACAATTAATGCGTTGGATTTTCCATCAGAGGGCCAGCCTGAGAACTTTTCTAAAGCAATAGGTGATTTTCTTTTTGATGCAGAGATAGATACCAAAGAACTAGAGGTAGGCGCAGTAGCCACACTTACTATGAAAATAGCTGGTGTGGGTAATCTAGATATGGTGGGGGCTCCGAATGTTACAGCAGATGGTTTTAAAATTTACCAGCCTGAAGTGGAGGTTAAAAAGGATGCAAAAGTATTCAAGCAAATACTGATCCCGGAAAAAAGTGGTAGCCTTACGATAAATAAGATTAATTTTAGTTTTTTTGATCCAGAAACAAAAGAATATCAACAAATCACAAAAGGCCCCTTTTGGTTAAATGTTTATCAGCCTAAGCAACCATCGTCAGGGCATAGAAAAGCCGCCGGGGCTATTTCCCAAGAGCCATATGCGTTAGAAGAGGATTTAGGCAGGGATATAGTCTATATAAAAGATTCTCCCGGAACCATAAAAAGAAAAGGCGTCTATTTCTTTAATAGTAATCTTTTTAAGATTATTCAATTATTTCCAGCGTTTATATTTTTGGGGTTGTTTTTAGTTAATAAGCGCATAAAACACTTAAAAATGGATGAAAAATATGCTCGTTACATAACTGCTGCCAAACGTGCCAAGAAGGATCTAGGTAAGGCAAAAAAGATACTGCGTCCTGATAAATCTAAAGAATTTTGTGCCGTAATTTTTGCAATAATGCAGAGGTATCTCGGAGATAAATTTTCCATACCAGCAGGTGGAATAACAATCAATGATATAGAGGAAATTTCAAAAACTGCCAGCTTGAATAAAAAAATAACCGCATCGCTAAAAGAGTTTTTTATTGATTACGATAAAGCTGTCTTTCTTCCTGATGAAATTAACAAAAAGCATATGACAAAGTTATTTAAAGCGGCGCTAGGGATAATTAAGGCAATTGAAAAACAAAAAATAGCCAGAGCAAAGAAACCAGCCATATTTTTAATGATTTTAGCAGCGCTCCTTTTATATACGCAGGCAGCGTTTTCTGAACAGGTGCATCAACAGATACGCGATGAGAGTTTTGTCCATGAAGTATTTTTTAAAGGGAATTCTTTTTACCAGCAGGAAAAATTCAAAGAGGCAATATCGCAGTATGAAAAGATAATAGATGCTGGCTTAGAAAGTGCCAGCGTATATTACAACCTGGCCAATTCTTATTTTAAGACCGGGTTTGTTGGCAATGCTATTTTAAATTACGAACGCGCCAGAAGACTTAATCCCGGAGACAGCGATATTTTGACAAACTTAGAACACGCGAATTCTTTAATAGTTGATAGGTCTATTCAAATGGCTAATCCATGGTTTGTAGACCTTATAAAGAGTATCCCCCAGAACATTAGCGCAAATCAGCTTTGTTTTTGGCTTTTTACAATAAATATATTGATATTTACTATGCTTGCTATCAATTTGTTTTTGCGGGGCCCAAGTAAACTGTTAGTTTTTATAGTAGCTATTTTAATTGTAAGTTTTGTTTCAGGTTTTGCTATATTAGGTAAAAAAACATCCAGCATAAACAACAAGGAGGAAGCCATTGTTGTTGTTAAAGAATTAGATTGCCGATTTGGCCCGCTTGATAATGCTACAGTGTATTTTAAGTTATATGAAGGATCAAAAATTAAAGTACTAAAAAGCGAAGGCACCTGGAGTAAGGTAAGAAGGTTTGACGGCAAAATAGGATGGCTTAAAAAAGATTCTTATGAGACTATATAAAAAGGACAAAAGGAAAGATGTATCCATATATTAATATTTTTGGAAGCAACGTATCTGTATATGATATATGTTTTGTATTGAGTTTTGCAACGATTGCGATAGCCGCTGCGTTATTGCGGCCGGAGAATTTTCCGCTTAAACGAATTCAATTGTTTTTTCTTGCCATATTATTGTTTTTTTCAGCAGCTATAGGCGCGCAGCTGCTTCATATTATCCTTAATTCGGAAAGATACAGGGGGATGCCCGTAGATAAAATATTGAGCACATCCGGAGCAGCTTTTTTAGGCGCCCCTTTATTGGCGTTTTTAGTTCTTTGGATTTTTTGCATAAATAAAAGAATGCCATTTCTGTTGGTAGTTGATTATATTATCCCGTTTTTTGCGCTGGATAGGGTAATCGGAAGATTTGGTTGTTTAATGCACGGATGTTGTTATGGTATACCTTCGAATTTACCATGGGCATATCCTTTTTGGGACGATGTGCCGAAACATACTACGCAGGCTTATGCCCTTGTTAGCGCACTAGCAATTTTTGCGGCAAGCCGTTATTTATATAAAAGATTAAGAAATGTTCACGGTATTACCTTTTTTTACGTAGTTCTATCCTACTGTGTCTTGAGATTTTTCAATGAATTTTTAAGGGCAGAAGGCCCTTTTGTTTACGGACCTGTTAAGTTGTCGCATATTACGCTTTGTATTTTTTCAGTTATAGCAGCAGCAGGATTATATATTATAATAAAAAGGTCCCCAGAGAAAAGCAAGATATCAAAAGTTTTAAAAGAGGCAGTTATAAGATTATCTATATGGTTTGTGTCTGCCGGCATTGTCGCGCTTTTAATTTTATCTTTTGTCCCAAAAGGATGATGTATAAAACTTTTTGCCTATGAATAAAATCTGCGCTGTAATTCCCGCCTTCAATGAAGAGTCAACCTTAGGAGAGCTGATCAGGAAAATAAAACAGCAGAATATTGATGTAATAACAATAGATGATGGCTCCACGGATAACACCGCTGCGGTTGCTAAAAAAGAGGCAACTTTTTTTATAAAACGCCCATTTAACGGGGGTAAGGGAACGGCATTGAAAGAGGGCTTTGGCCTTGCGCTTAAGGAAGGTTATGATGAGATAATCACCATAGACGCGGATGCCCAACACAATCCTGAAGAAATACACCTTTTCATTGAAAAACTTAGAAACAGCGGCGCATCAATTGTTATAGGAAACAGGCTACATTTCCCGAAGGGAATGCCGCCCTCGAGGGTCTTTTGTAATAACGTTGGGACGGGGATGGTTTCAGCAGTGTGCCGTCAGCATGTAGCGGACGCACTCAATGGGTATAGGATAATCAAGGCGGGCGTAATAAAGGCAATAGAGCTTAATTCGCCAGGTTTTGAAATAGATCCGGAAATTCTTATAAAGGCTTCACACGCCGGCTTTAAGATAGATTCCATAAACATCGAATGCATATACGGCAGCGAAACCAGCAGGATAAAGCCCATACGTGATGGATATGCATTTTTAAAACTTGTAGTTAAATCACTATGAAGAAAATAGCCATTGTAAACCAGAAGATATACCACAAAAAAAAGAATTCCCGTATTAAAGGCACTCTTGCACGCATAAAGGAAGAATGTAATGCCGATATAGCCTTTAGCGAGTATGCAGGCCATGCCACAGAGCTGGTTAAAGCATCATCCGCCTATGGGCTTATTATTGCTGTGGGCGGGGATGGAACGGTTTCCGAAATTGTAAATAGTATGAATCTTGAAACGCAATCCCTGGCACTATTGCCTGTTGGAACAGGAAACAGCCTTGCCCGAGACCTGGAGATTTTTACTATACCAAAAGCCCTGGAGGCCATTAGAAGAAACAACTCTTCAAAAATAGACCTTATGTTCTGTGAATTTAAGCGCAATGGGCGCTGGCATAGCAGGTATGTTGTTGCCACATCAGGGTTAGGTTTTGTTGCAAATACAGCAATTTTTTCAAGCAGACGCTTTAAATCAATGGGAAGGTTTTGCTATCCTGCATCCACGCTTTTTACTATTTTCGGGCAGAGAATAATTTCAGCTGATATTAAAATTGATGGTTCGACTTTGCTCACCATTAATCCTGAGCGTAGTCGAAGGATGGATGGTTCGAATAAGGAAAGAATAAAATTTACTAATTTTATTATTAATAATGCTAAACATATAGGTAACTTCTGTGTTTTTCCGCAAGCAACCCTGAAGGATTCCGCGTTGCATATGTTGTTAGCCAGGACAAATGCAATGACGCAGCTGTTAAGTAACATTAGCGTGATTACAAAGTTATATTTTAAATACCCCGGCATAAAAAAGCGCGTTAATAATTTACACATTACTCTGGATGAGGCCTGCCCGCTTATGCTGGATGGGGAGATTCTTGATTGTGTCGATGAGCTGAAATATTCGGTGCTTCCCCAAAAACTCACACTCCTTGCATAGATATGGATAGATTTTATCGTTCGTGGTCAAAATCAGATGAGCTCATCTCTTTTAGAGTTGTGATAGAAGAGACAGATCTCTTTATATCTGCTGATAAAGATTTAAGCAAAGAAGCAACAAGCGCCATAAGAGAAGTGAGGGCGGATATAGAGGAGTATATAAAATTACATTCTGATTTTAAGCATGCATTAGAGCCTGTTGCTTATGATGAAGAAGCTCCCGAGATTGTAAAAGAGATGTTAAATGCTTCTTTAAAATCCGGCGTAGGGCCTATGGCAGCGGTTGCAGGAGCAGTTGCCGGAGCAGTGGGGAAGCAGCTTTGCGATAAGACACAAGATATAATAATTGAAAACGGTGGTGATATATATATGGTATCTAAAGTCTCGCGAAAAATAGGTATATATGCAGGCGATTCTGTTCTAAGCAACAAGATAGGTATTGAAATATTGCCTGAAAATACACCCTGTGGAATATGCACATCTAGCGCCACAGTGGGCCCGAGTTTAAGTTTTGGAAGAGCAGATGCAGCGGTTATATATTCCAAAGATTGTGCATTGGCCGATGCTGTGGCTACTGCTGTTTGTAATATTGTAAAGACAAAAGATGACATTAATATAGCCTTAAAAACAGCAAAAGCCATTGAAGGGGTAGAAGGCGCCCTTATAGTTATAAGGGAAGCCTTTGGCGCGTGGGGTAAAATAAAAATAGTTGATATTACATAGTATTTGTTATATACTATCCTACCTAACTAACCAGTAGGAGCGGCCTCCCGGCCGCGAATATTCGCCGCCAGGAGGCGGCTCCTACGTTTTAGAAGGAGAAAAATCATGAAAAAGAAAAGAATAGTATTACACTTTCCATCAAAATTGCTTGATAAGCCTATAACTTACCATTTAGTAAAGGACTATAATCTTGTTTTTAATATATTACAGGCAAAGATTATGCCTAATGAAGAAGGCCTCATGATCCTTGAGCTTAGCGGTAGTGCCAAGGATTATGATAATGGTATTAAATTTATACGCGAGCAAGAGATAAGGGTACAGATACTAAAGAAAGATATCAAAAGAAATGAAAATCGCTGCACGCACTGTGGTGTGTGTGTAGCAATATGCCCTACAGCTGCGTTATACACAGATAGAAAGACGATGAAAGTCATATTTGATAACTCCAAATGTATAGCCTGTGAACTTTGTGTACCTGCTTGCCCACCGAGAGCAATGGAGGTAAAATTTTAAGATCATGCATAAAATAATAAGGAAACAGCAACTAAATTCAGATATATGCCTTTTGGAATTTGAAGCAAAAGATATTAGCAATGCTGCAAAACCAGGGCAATTTCTTGTATTGAGAATAGATGAACAAGGTGAGAGGTTTCCTCTCACTATATATGATTCTAACAAAACTAAAGGTGCAATTACAGTTGTTTGTCAGGCTGTTGGAGTAAGCACTAAAAAACTGTGTGCTTTAAATGAAGGCGATAGTATCCTTGATGTTGCAGGGCCATTGGGGCATTCAGTTCAAACTAAAGAAGTAGGCAAAGTTATATGTATTGGCGGAGGTGTCGGTACTGCGGAAGCATATCCAATTGCTAAAGCATATAAGGAAGCAGGCAATGATGTTACTGTAATAGTAGGTGCCAGGAGCAAGAACTTACTTATATGTGAGGAGGCGCTTAAAGGTATTGATGTAAAGCTGCATATAGCCACAGATGATGGGTCATATGGCAGGAAGGGGTTTGTTACCAATGTGTTAGAGGAGCTTATTAGCAAGGATAAATATGATTTAGTTTATGCTATTGGCCCTATAGTGATGATGAAGGCAGTTTCTGATTTGACTAAACTCCACAAGATTAAAACACTTGTATCGCTTAATTCAATAATGATAGATGGTACCGGTATGTGCGGAGGCTGTAGGATAAAATATAACAACAAATCCAGTTTTACCTGTGTTGACGGTCCTGAATTTGATGGGCACCTTGTGGATTTTAAAGAGCTAATTGACAGGCAAAACAGGTTTACTGATAAAGAAAAGCAGGCTCTAAAACACTATGAGTGTAAAATAGGGCTTAAATAAGATTATGCATAAGAAAAAATTAATAAAAGAACAAAACCCTAAAGAACGTATTCAAAATTTTAATGAGGTTTCTTATGGGTTAAGTGAGGAGCAGGCAATTGCTGAAGCGTCAAGATGCCTTAATTGTAAGAAGCCATTGTGTGTGCAAGGATGTCCGGCGGAAATAGATATACCGGCTTTTGTGATGGCAATAAAAGAAAAGGCGTACAAGAGGGCGGCAGATATTATTAAAAAGACAAATAATTTACCAGCTGTGTGCGGAAGAGTATGCCCGCAAGAAGACCAGTGCGAGAAAGCCTGTATTCTGATGAAGAAGGGTAAACCCATTGCCATTGGATACCTTGAGAGGTTTGTTGCTGATTGGGAAATGGAGAACAGTAAACAGTCATCAGTAGACAGTAATCAGATAAAAAAAGCTGGAACTAAAGTAGCGGTGATTGGCGCAGGGCCAGCGGGCCTGAGTTGTGCCGCGGATCTTGCGAATTCAGGATATAAGGTAACTATTTTTGAATCTTTGCACGCAGCAGGAGGCGTCTTAACTTATGGAATACCTGAATTCAGGCTGCCAAAGAAAATAGTAAATCATGAAGTCAAAAACATAGCAGCCTTAGGAGTTGATATAAAATTAAACTATGTAATTGGTAGGACCAAGACAATGGATGATTTAAGGGCAGAGGGATTTGAGGCATTTTTCATAGGCACTGGTGCAGGGCTGCCGCATTTTCTTGGAATAGAGGGTGAAGGTCTAAATGGCGTATATTCAGCTAATGAATTTTTAACAAGAATAAACCTTATGAAAGCGTACAAATTTCCTGAATATGATACGCCTGTTAATGTTGGAGAAAAAGTAGCTGTAATTGGCGCGGGAAACGTGGCTATGGATTCGGCCCGTTGTGCCTTAAGAATGGGCGCTAAAAAGGTTTATATAGTTTACAGAAGGTCTGAGAATGAGATGCCCGCACGTGCTGAGGAAATAGAACATGCCAAAGAAGAAGGAATAATTTTTCATCTGCTTACTAATCCCACAAAAATATTAGGTGATGAAAACTCATGTGTAGAGAAAATGACATGCCTAAAAAACAAATTAGGTGAGCCAGATGATAGCGGCCGCCGAAGGCCTGTTGCTATACCTGGTTCTGAGTTTGATATTGATGTGGATACTGTTATATGCGCTATAGGCAACGGGGCCAATCCTTTATTGCTTAGCACAATAAAAGAACTCAAGTTAGGAAAATGGGGTAATATAGAAGCTGATGAAAATGGTAAGACTAATGTTAAGGATATATTCGCAGGTGGTGACATAGTAACCGGTTCGGCTACAGTTATTGCGGCAATAGGTGCTGGGAAAAAAGCCGCACGCGTGATGGATGAATACCTTAAGGGGAAAAAGTGCTGATAAATGCAGCATTACTTATATTTGGGTTCGCTCTTTTATATATAGGGGGAGAGGTATTTATAAAAGGAAGCAACAGCGTAGCTCAATTATTTAAAATTAAGCCGCTGATTATAGCAGCTACTGTGGCCGCGTTTGCCACATCAGCCCCTGAGCTTTTTGTCAGCCTAACAGCTGCTATAAAAGGTTCTGAAAATCTGGCAATGGGTAATATAATAGGTAGTTGCATTGCTAATATTGCCTTGGTTTTAGGAATATGCTCTTTGATCAGGCCTATTAAGATAGAACATTCATTATTGCGCAGGGAGTTGCCAATACTGGCTGTTGTTTCTCTGTTGATTTTTGTTATGTGTCTTGATTTATACATATCAAGGTTAGAAGCGATATTTTTACTTTTTGGATTTTGTATGTTTATTTATTATTGTATAAAGAACGCGAAACAGGTGGAGCCCGGGCCTGAATCGAAGACAATTTCTAATTCTAAAGTAAAAACTTTTCTACTATTATCAATAGCTACGTTTTTATTAGTCTTTGGCGCGCATTTGCTGGTTAGATCAGCAATAGTTTTAGCGAGGTATATAGGCATGAGCCAGCTTGTCATAGGGCTTACAATAGTTGCAATCGGCACTTCTTTGCCAGAATTGAGTGTTTCAGCTGTAGCCTCTTTAAAAGGGAAACACGATATTAGCATAGGAAATGTTATTGGAAGTAATATCTTTAACATGCTTTTGATCATTGGTTGTCTTTGTCTTATCAGGCCTGTTTCCATATCGCTGGCAACGATGAGATTTGAATTACCATTAATGGTAGTGTATTCTGTTTTGTTGCTGCCTTTATTCAGGAGCGGTTTTAAATTAAGTAGAAGAGAA
>Ga0075116_10000822_pt1 | contig 14305 bp, 27 predicted proteins | sample AntAceMetag02UKC_FD_69786 | JGI IMG/M metagenome (GOLD analysis project Ga0075116, IMG submission 69786) | Saline lake microbial communities from Ace Lake, Antarctica- Antarctic Ace Lake Metagenome 02UKC | ecosystem: Environmental > Aquatic > Non-marine Saline and Alkaline > Saline | place...
ATTCCATACCCGATTAGAGGTCTATTGAAGAAATCGTCTATAACAGGCTTACAGATAACACCTCGAACCTTGAACGAGTAAATAATTTTAGCGTGATATTTTGCTAAAAAGTAAACGCCTAATGCAATCACAGCACATCTAAAAAGTTTTGAATCAACGTTAATAAATATAATCATAATCATAATTCCAATAGATGCAAATTGAGGTTCGTTAAGAAATGCAATTATTATGGCTAGGATTAAAGCTACTAAGCAATTTGAGTACAAAATAGGCGATATAATGGCAAAATAGGTAGTAAGCCTCGGGATATTTCCGAGATTTGCCCCAAATAAGACTTCATGAGAGTTTTTTAAAATTGGATTGTAGCCTAAATACTGGATAACAAAGATTGTCATATTGATTACACAAGCATAAACAATGAAATTATAATACTCTTTAGGGTCTTTGGCATACTTAAAAATCATCACCATGCAGTATAAAGCTAAAAAATATTCAATAGTTGTTGCGACAATTATATCGTTAAATCTGAAAGTCATAATGCTGAATAAACATATCAGGAAAAAATATAAAACTGGTTTATTAATGTTAATAGAACGCATCGATCTTTTTTGATAATCATACAGCGATCCAATAAATAAACTTATGCAAAATATATGGAAAACCTTTGTATCAAACTTGTTCAAAGATTCACCAAATATGTAACATAATGGACTAATTAATAGGAAAAACTTCAATACTTTATCTATCATATATCCTTTAAAATAAGGGGAGCTTTTTACACTCCCCTATATTATCTGCGGTTACTGCGTTTAGTCTGCTTTATATAAGACAGTACACGTTACTGCTGTGTCTGTTCTTGTAATATACATTCCATTCGTATAAGGAATACCAAGCCCACCAAAAGTAGCGACTTTGGTATCTGTTACGATTCCAACCTGAACGTCTATTGGTCTAGGATTTACTCCTGTAGCATCACTTGCTGAAGAAATATTCCATACAGCCATGTAATCAGCTACAGAAACTCCATTTACTAGAACACCATAGATGTCACCAGTAACTTTATTTCCATCTGCATCAGTAACAAAGCAATCGGCTTGTCCGCTATAAACTTCAAAAGAAGTCATAGTCTGACCTAGAACCTGCAACGATCCTTTTTCATTTACATTAGCGAGGCAACCATCTTCACCACCACCAATACCTGTGAAGTTATACAGGGCATTGCGATAATGCCTGACCGATCTAGCTTCAATTGCCGTTGGCTCTTCACAGAATCCAGTAAGCATTGATCCTAGAAACAACACGATAAGGATAAAAAATAAATTAAATTTCTTCATAGTATTTTATCTCCTTATATTGATTGGTTAGGTAAGTCAGAAAATGACTCGTTAATATAATAGTTAGGCACATTGCCTCTGCTGTCTTCAACAGCTTTCTGAGCGAAAGCCATTTCCATTCCAATACCATTTCGGAATTTGTAATCTCTAAGGTTAGTTGTTCCTGTTGGAAGAACTCCTTCACCTCGGATCATTATTTCTGCACCAAAGAAAATCTGTCTTGAAAGTCTATTTCCAAGAGTAACTTTCTCGTTACCAACATAAGTACCTGCTACACCACCATCGTCAAGACTACCAAAGCCTGTGTTACGAGTAACACCTGTGAAAGTGTTGTTTGTTTTTGCAGTATAAGTACAAAACTCAACAGTTCCATCAGCTTTAACAATACTAAGAACATCACTTGCAGTCGGAAACGCAGGAAAATGTCTTGTATAATTTTTGCTAGTGTCTTCACCAAGTGTCAAAATTTCAACAACATTAGTGTGTGCTCCGTACAGCAATGCTTCTGGGCGTAATGGAGAACCAGAAATAATTCCTGCTCCAGATATTCCAATGTGTTCATACACTAAAATACCATTCCACTCACCAATTGCACCTGTACAAATTTTATTTAAGTCACCACGAACACCTGCTGATTGATTATGCGCTCTCCAGGCAGGATCAGTTCTTAAATTAAAACCATCAACTTCAGAAATGACGCAACCGAACTTTTCGATTATTGCTTTGCCATTATCAACTGTGTGGTCAATACGCATTGCACCTTGTCTTTGAAGTATCATTTTACCAATGTCAAGATCAGATACGCCAAATCTAGCACTTGAATCTAACTGATTTCTAGCAGTTACATTAGTACCATTTGAGTAGTAAGTATTTGCACTAGATTCAACAAGAAGAGCATTAAATGCTTTCCAGTCTTTCCAAGTACCTGTCCATCTCTGGAGTTTCTGCTTTGCAACCTGAGAAAATTTCCAGAAAGTAGCAAGCTTAGTTTTCTTATCTGTGGCAACAGCCTGTCTGTACCATTCAAGAGTAAGTGTAAACTGAGCTTCTTTGAACTCTCCTTCATTTCCTTCCATGATTGCGTGACCTTCAACACCATCATTTTCAATATCAGACATGACAGATATTTTCATAGTGTCATGACCTTCTTTAGACTGGTCAGAGTCAATGATAATAGGCATATTACTGCCTTCCTTACCCTGAAACTTATCCCAGAATGTTCTTGTTCGGATATCTTGTCTCAATTGAGTATTCCAAAACTGAGGAATCGTCAACGGATAGTCAGAAGTATCCTGTATGTTCATATTATTTGAAACTACCATCTGCATTCTCCCTACGCAGATGCAAAACTACTTAACGAGTATTTACTGTAAGATATTGTTTATGCATTACAGCGTTTTGTTCTTCCTTATTAAGCTTTAAGAACTGGTTTTCTGTTAAAGGCTTGTCGCCTCCAGAACCGCCAGAACTACCACTCTTGTGACTATTCGTAATGTAAGTTTCGCCATCTACTTGTTTGTTCTGTTTATTATTTTCTGCATTTACATTCTCTTTAGCCTTAAAGGTACTAGGCACAATGCCTAATTCTGACGCTTTCAGAGTTACTGCGTTTAACTCATACTGTGGATTTCCGTGAAACTCTGGATGCTCCTCGATATATTTCACAGTTTCTTTGTGAAGATCTGAGTTCTCATCCATAACATCTGGGTAGAGTTCCTTTGACTTCTTTAATGAAGCATTTCTGAAAGTATCGTAGCTTGCGATCTTGTCAAAATTTGCTTTTAATTCTTTTGTATAACTTGCTAATTCTTGTTCGTATTTCAGATCCTTTTTCATTGCCTGGTAAGGATTGTCAAACTGCTCTTCTTCATTAGAAGGGCGATGTCCTCGCTTCTCCAGTTCAGCATGTATAGACTCTGGACTGAATGCATCTCTCTTCATTTCCCCACCGGGAGAAGCCTTAACATCTGGGTTAGGTACAAACTGTCCAGATTTAAGGAGATCGTTCTCTGCTTTGATTTTATTCATCTCTGAAATAGTTTTGTCATTGTAGCTTTGCAAGTCTCTATGTCTTTTTTCATCCATAGTGATCCTGCCACCTTTGCCATCATCAACTAAGCCATCGTCTCCTTCTTTATCCAACTCTTTGGAATCATTCTCTCCTGCCCCTTTGTCGTCACCATCACCATGTACTTCTCCGCTTCCTTCAGCTCCTTCTCCCTCTTTATTTTCATCCGCATCTTTTTTAGGATCATATACTTCTCCCTTTTTTTCCGCTTCACTACGAGCAATATACTCATCCATTGATTCGCCAATTTCATTAATATTATCTATCAATCTATCTGGATACTTCTCTGCATCTTCTCTGCGTTCTTCTACTGATTTTATTGTTTCTGTTGTCATTTTGTTTCCTTTTCCTAATCCTTTCGGGTACAGGGTTTTTGTTAATTACATTTGCGTGAAGATATCTCCCGCACTTTCTTTAATCTGCTGTTCATAATCTTTATAGTTACTCGCCTCTTGAATTGCCTTCAAACTTTTCTTTACATTCTCAACAATGTCTTCAGCAAGATTGATAAAATGTTTTAACTGACAATACGCTTCCATCCTTGAGTCAACGATAGCAAGCCTTGCAGTCGGTTCAATTGGAAGTTTGCTTTTGTCCATGTAGAAATCTCTTAAAGACTCCAACCCTTCATCAAGTTTTTTCTTGAGAAGTTTATAGCCTTCAGTCTCCATCATTTTCTTTAATGAGTTTGCTTCAATAATATTCTGTTCAAGAACATTAATGTCCTCTTCAATAATTCTTGGTGTGCCTTGCCCCTGTGGATTACCGTTGTTGTGCATTTGCTATTTCCTCCATATTTGTTTTAAATTCTTCAGGATCAGTTTGTCTGTTTCCTGCCTCATGTTCTAAAGCACCAATATGTTTCTGGTACTCCTCATCTTTTAAATTCTGTTGTTCTTCCGCTTCTTTCTCCTCCATTAACTGTCGCAATGCCTCCTTTTGTACGCCAATATCGTACTCTTTAATTCTTTCAAAATTTGGAGCTATCTCTTCTATCTCTTCAAGACTGTATCCCAGAGCAACAAAGACTTTCTTCATGATAGCTATTTTACCTTGTGGATCTTTTTCGTAGAGTGGTTCATTCTGTGCAAGCTGATAAGTCTGCAAAGCTTTCTCGCCCTCTGCGTTCTTATCCTTAACTGAGGCGGTAAGGATGATGTTGTAACTCTTCTTCAGAGCCTCCATCTTCCCAAGTGTGACTTGTTCGCCATCCTCTACACCTGCTTCAGTTTTGGATTTTAAAGGATTATATTGTCTTTCTAAAAGTTCTCTAATCAAGTCAGCAACATAAGGATCATCATTATCACCCCAATATTGTTTCAATAGCATTGCAATTTGCTTAATCATCTTTGTTGTACCAACAGTAAGCCATCGAATATAATGTCTGAAGTTTATGTCAGCTTCGTTAAGCACAGCAAGGATTCCACCCTTAGTGTTGTTTGGATCGCCTTGATTCTGCACTCCTTGTGATCTACCATCAATGTTAGACCTGCGTTCACCCCAGTTCTTTACGTTCTCTTCATCGATCTGAGAGTTGTTCTCATTCTTTGGAAGCTCAAGGTATTTTATATTAGCAGGATCAAGAAATTTTAATTCCCAATGACGACCATAACCTTTGCGATGCTCCCATGGATTATAGTTATTCTCTTTTGATGTAAGCAGGATAGGATCGTTACTCAGAGCCATTCTGTCTGATCTGGTATTATGAATATGATCTAGCTCACCTTTAGTATCAAACAGCATCTCCGGAATACCAATGCCAAAAGGCTTGTTGGCTATTGGTTTAATCTTAAGATCAATGATATTACATTCACCATGTTTGAATGGATATTTTTCCCAACCAAATACTGTAGGTATATCATTATCAATACTCATGAGCATGACAATCTTTTCAGTCAGTCCATCACCATCGACATCATAGTTACCAATGCATTCCCAGTATTCAATCTTATTTGTTTTGCTTGCGTGTTCAATCAGCCAGTTCTTATCCATCTCTGTGTGAACAGCCTCAACTTTGGTTTGCAAGCCATCGATCTTAATGTTATCAAGATTCTTATAAAGTTCTTTATTGTCTTGCTTGAGCATTCTCTTCAAGAAATCTTTTGTTGCTTTACGCCTTATGAATATCCAACTACCATTCCATGCGTCTTGAAGCGACCTTGAATCCGCAGGAAAGTATAAGTCCTTAATGTCAATTACTTCAATTGCGGGTTGAAACTTTTTCCATTTCCTATACTTTCTCGTTACGCTACCCACCTTATAAGGCAGAAGAGGAAGAACAGCCTTTTCAGGTGGGTCTGTTTCTGGATTAAACTGCGGATTCTGTCGCCTTTCAAAGAAAAAATCTGTGTTCTCTTGACTTACTGCAAGAGGTCGTCCTGTCTCTGAATCTAGAACAGGTATATCTCCAGTCTGTGGAGTGAAATATGATTTAATATCTTCTTCAACACTTTCTTTTTCCATGTCCATGTAGGTTCGTATGTAACCAGTTCCATAGACTGCTGTGTTCTGATATCCAAGCCAAGTGTTTTCTCTAATGTTGTCATCATGATCTATAAACCAATTGATAATTTCCCCAAAGACATTTGCATTTTCTTTATCTTTATCACCGCCAACTGGTTTAACCTGTATAGGTGGCTGAAAGTCGAATACACCTTCTTCAAGTCTTGGGACGATTGAGTCTGTGGCTGATGAAGTAATTGGAACTGAGAAATTTGAGCTGCCAATAAATGGATGAGTACGTCTAACCCTTATGTCACGCCAGTCTCTCCACATCCAATCTAATTTTCTATTGTACGCCACTCTATCGGAAAGAGCATCAACAAGGATTTGTTTGGTATCTCTTCCGAGAGCATCAACAGTAAAAGACTCATTACCAGAAAAATACTTTGGTCTATAAGTCTCCGTTTTCTTACCACCAAAGAAGTTTGGTGATAGGGTTTGAGATGTATGTGGCATTTAGTTCATTAAATTTCCTTTATTTTTTAATTCGTTAGCTTCTTCAATCAACTCTCTACCATCAAATGAATTGTGCGTAACGATGCGAGTAACCCAATCAACATTAGGTCTACACTCACAGGCACATTCAAATTCATTTGTGCTATGCTTTTTACTATCATTTAATGGAAATACATGTATCATAATTTTTCCTTTAAGGGTAAGGTCGGGAATCGAACCCTGATATCTCGATCCACAATCGAGCGTTCTACCACTAAACTAACCTCACCATATTTATTAAAACAACACGCAAGTGATATGTGACAGGTTGTGGCGAATCACACATATACTAGCCATTTCACATACCTGTTTGCAGGCCATCCTTGTAAGGTTTACTACCACCTGCGTGTTTTATTTTTCATCCTTCAATATTAAAGCGTTACAATTATAGCAAACAATAGCATCATCTGTCAAGGATTCTCCGCATTGTTGGCATAGGGTCATCTTCTGCTCTCTATCTCTCGTTCAAGAGTGTTTTTTTGTTTATGTAATATAATCTCTTTCATAAATCTCCTTCAGTTACATACACCATTGGATGTGAAAACCAATATTTTAATTCACCCCAAAAGCCTAGATTCTTAGTTTCAACCTCTTTGGCTTTGAACTCTCCGCACCAGTCTGCTTGCCAAGTAACAGGGAATCTGTCCGCAGGAGAGTTGCCAGAATTCCTACTTCCTACAGGTGCATTCCTTTTACAATATCCAGAGAAATCATTTAGTCCATCATAATATTTACACTCATCACATTTGTTTTTCATTTACCAACACTCCTACATTTATAATATGCTCGCCATTTATACTTATAATAAGAATATCCAAGTCCAAAACCTAACATAATTCCAATCAATATTAATAACATTGCCATTATTTGTATATGACTCATGATCTCATCTCCCTCCCGAATACGTCATAATGTTCACCTTGATTTGATTTAGCATACTCTGGTTCAGCTCCTAGAGTGCTTTCGTTATAATCAGCCTTGTATCTGTCTGGAAAGTTTGGTCGTTTGTTATGAAACTTTGGAAAGTGATCAATGACTGCTGAGAACATAACATTCATGTCAACATAATCTGGTGACCTTATACCAAGCTTCTTGAGTATGTCTTTCGGAGTGATACTCCTCTGACCTGTTGATTTAAAGGTATAGGACACAACATTGAAATCTCTTGATTGATCTTCATTAGGTATCAATTGCAGATCACCATCGTTAATAAGCTTTGCAAGTTTGAAATGATTCTCATCATCTTTAGTTTTATAGTTTGGATTCTTATACGGTGTTGACTTAGCCAAGAGCTGACCATAGCTAATAACATTCGCCCTTTGTTCATTACATCTGTCAACCACTCCACCTCCAAGCCCTCTATCATCTACTATAGACTCGTGTGGACTATATTTATGTCTCAAGTCCATGAGATGCCCAGTTGTCTGCATCAAGTCCAATCCCTTGTAAGACTGTAAGTATAGCTGTCTCCATCTATGGCATCTTGTTTGTTGATAAACACCAAATACTGTTCTATCTTCACCAAAGCGAGCAACATCACATGATAATATCTTAAACCCATACGGATCAAGGTTAAGACGCTCACACTTGGAAACACTATCCATGCGATATATCTTATCACCCAGGTCTTCATCCTCATAGGAATTCATCACATATCTTCTGTAATGGCTTGGGGCCTCGAGTTCCATCGCTCTCAGGTCTTTAACAAAGTCAGCAGGTAAGTTCTTTTCATTCATGAAAGAGTTTGCTTCAACAACAAAGTAATCTGCACTTGGTGGATTGTTCACCCAATCACGCCAACACCAATTGTGTCCATTTGCATTAGATATCATAAATCCCTGTCGAAAGCCTACATTAGCTCGTCTGAGCCTATCTCTTAAATATGTAAATATGTCATTGGTCAGGAATTCCTCTGCTTGCTCGATGTAGAACCATCCCAAGTTTATGTTCTTTAAAGCTCCGTTCTTCATTTCTGCAAGTGTACTTCCAACTTGTTGACCATGCCTGAACATAACCTCTGATCCGTTTGAAAGGACAGCATCCTGTTTACTATTTACTCTTAAACCTGTGTACTCCTTGAAATCCTTCATGGTACTATCCTGAAGATCAGAAAAAGATTTACGAACTATCAACCCCAGGTTGCTTGGATAAGCTTCACTAAGGATCATACCCTTTTGAATCGCACACATTGTCTTGCCTGTTCCGATACCACCAATCATGTGGGGATACCTTGCAGTAGAGTTTACAAAGTCATGCTGAAATGGTGCTAGTTCGATGTCTTTATTCTTTAATATCATTATTATCCTTAATCTAAGCTTATACTATCAAACATACATTCCATTCGTTTATATTTATCAGTAGCTCTTATAACTAAATGTTTTTCAGAAATACTATCAGCATAATTTTGAATAGCCTGAAAGATACTTGAAGAAGTGGCATGCTCACCATGTAATATACAGCTAGATTGCATTTCCTTTGATTCTATATTAGGAATACTAACTGAATACTCTCCTTTTCTATTAACCATAATTCTCATATCAAGATCATATATCCCCATTAACTTAGATAATTTCATCATCCTTCCCCTCCAACAGTTCAGGGTTAGTATGTATGTTGCCTATGATTTCCCAAGTTAAAACACTATCAATACTCCAGTCAGATTTATTGTCACCTATATTATATTTATCTATTGATCCGTTTGATCTTTTGTATCCATGATAGCCAGTAACATACCAACCAACACCAACGCTTCCATAGTCTATCTCTGAATCATCATATTTGCCAAATTTAACCTGAACAACTCCTATTAAAAATTGCTTGCCTTCAATATACCTCTTATTAGGTGATAATATATCACCCTCGTAAATATCCTTGCCGTTCTTGTCCTTGAGTCCTGTGTATTGCATGAGTATAGGTGTCTCGGAATATTCTAACCATTCATTATTCATATAGGCACACAAACCAGATGCATGAACTGCAAAACATGTTGTCATTCCATTTTTCTTATCCCACGCTCTAAACTTTATCTCTCTATTGTTTTGCAACGTGTTTCTCCGCAAATTTTGGATCAAGGAGTCCATCAGCCTTTCGGTCCGGACTCGCATAGACGTTCATGATCGTTACTGCATTTTCAGATTTGACTTGATCTTTATAAAGTTCAAAATACTTTGCAAGACCATCTGTAGCTTTTTGTTTACAATAAAACTTTACTTCAACTGATCCATCGCTATTCTGTTTCATACTTGATATGTTAGCTGTGATATCATCTGGCAGTTCTTTAAAGTTCTTTAAACGAAGAACTCCATCTTTCCACTCCATTGCATCCTTGATGTTAAAGAAGGCTGTCTTATGTATCTCTTTAAGCACTCTTTCGGCACTTATTTCGTTCTTTTTAGCTAATTTGGCTTTTAATATTGCAATATGTTCCATGATATAAGGTTTCATTAGGTTCTCACACCCAATAACTTCTGCTGTCTTTTTTGAATAACCTGCCCTAATAGAAGCCTGGGTAGCATTGAAATCAACCATATATTCCTGAATAAATCGCTCTTGTTTTGATGTCAATTTTTGCTTTTTAGAACATGGCTTCTTAATCGGCATATTTTGCCTACCTTTAAATTGTTGATTATTAATTACTTAAAAGACCCTATTGACAAGGGTTTCAAAATACTGTATTATCTTCTATGTTATTCTTTAGTATTAAAACCTTAACATACATATTATACCAAATAATACTCCACAAAAGAATATGAACCAGTAATCTACCTTGTTACAATCACACTCTTTAATAACTTCATCAATTGTACATTGTTTTAAATCATCATGATCACAGTAGAATTTTTCACACATTATTAAACTCCTTATTTACTTGCGTAAACTACAATCATTATAAATGCTATTGCTACACCTAATAAAACCCCTGCAAATATTATTTGGCTTGGATGTAGTTCACACATTAAATAGTTTCTCCTGTTTTTTCTGAAGTTTTCGTTTATGTCGGTCATTCATCTGAGCTTGAGTATATCCGCAGTCAGCACAAAAAGGTTTTTTATCTTCCGAGTTATTTTGATGAAGCATTATGACATATCTTCTGGTTTTAATAACTGCTCCGTTCTTGATCTCAGAGCTTTCCAAAACAGTTTTGCATTTGACGCATCTTATCATAAGAATAAATCCTTTAGAATTAAGACTGCATTTAATAGAATTAATGAAATGCAAGTAGAGTAATAAAGTTTATATCTAGAATTATCTTTTTCTATCCTATAAATATGATCTTCTTTATTTTCTATAGTTTTTTCACATATATTCATCTCTCGTATTAAATATGAAATAAAATTATAAACCTTTGGATTTGATTTGTTTGTTACTTTAACAATTTCAATGCCAAAGCCAATTGAAAATCCCCAATCTCTAATACTTGTTATTGTGTTTAAATCCTTTATCTTAAATCCATTAGCATGACCGTTTTTAATCCACCATTCAACCAGTCTCTTTCGCATTATATCTATCATCTTTTTGGTGATTTTTCTTTTATCGGTTGACATTGCATTTCTAAACCAACCCCTATTCTCCCTAGAACCCCAATATTTAAGAAAGCTTTCATAATACTTTCCATCTACCTTGACTGTTCCCTTGCTATCATACGGCAATTTAGCAACACTAGATTTACTCATGTAATAATACCTCCAGATCCTTTTATTAAAGGGTTCGGGACAGGTGATTTAAACTTGTGCAACTGTTTATTTAACTCAACAATTTTCTCATTTAAATCCGTTATTTGCGTTTCTTTCCACGCATACCCACAGGGTGGACACATCCACGCCTGTTGGGTTTCATCATGCGGATTTACCAAGTGCAATCCGTATTCCTTTTTAAATATGTTTCCACATTTAGGAATCGGACACTTAAAAAATTTACTCTGGGATTTATTTCCCACTCTTAGTCTTTCTTTCTGCGTCAAGCTCTTTAGCTTTAACAATATGTTTAGCCTGAGTATTAGAAGCTTGTATTAAAATCAACTCAGTAAAGCTGAAGCTAAAATATTTAGCCACAACGAGTGAGTCTTCAGTTTTTGGGAATACCTCTGCGAATAACTTGTCCATGTCTTCCTCCTTCATTTTTTATGGTAGAATGCTTCATTAGCTTTTCGGATATCATCTAATGTAATCACAAGTTCCTCCTTGTAAAATTATTCTTCTTTGTCTTTATCTTCAGACACAACGATAGTTTTAACGCCTTCGCAAGATGCCAAAACCTTCTTGAGTTTTTCTTCATTTGGTATTTCTAGCTGTAAACAACAGAACATATATCACCTATTTTTTAATTAACAAAAACAAGTATACTACAGATTTTGATAGTTGTAAAGGAAATACTATAAAAAAATTTGATACCAAATAATTATACATCAAAATATTATATGGTAATTAGAGAGGTTCTAAGGCGTTTTAGTGCATCGGTAAGGGTAATGTGCCTAAAATCAATTATCTTTTAATAATGGCTAGTATTCATGTATTATTTACTGCTCTAGTTCAAGTCAACATCAAGCTCTTCACAGAACTCTTCAAGATTCTGACATGATGTTGCCATTTTATTTCCATTATCTAAATGTATTATAAACCCATTAGTACCAAGTTCAGGATTAAACGCTTTAGCTTTAGATTTGATTAATTGATCTATACAAATTGGATTCTTTTCTTTTCTTTGTTTTTTATACATATTACTCCTTTATTAAATAACAAGTTACTGCACCTATACTAAAGGAAATTATTAAACTTAACAAATAAAAAATAACATCAATCTTGACTGTCAAATCTGTGCTATCGTTTAGTAATGTGTGTATCCAGTTCATTCAAAATTCCCCCCTATTGAAACTATTTTAATATCATTAAAATCTTGTTTAAATCCACTTCCATGCTTTAACTTAAACGGAAAAAATTCAGTTCTTAATAATCCATTTTCATCTCTTATTATTATATATAATTGCAATTTATTTTCTACAATTCGAACAGGTGCGGAATTATCAGTAATTGGCATTAATCTTCCTGCTTGACATAATAAATAAAAGCAAATAAATATTAATCCTATAATAACTCTAAAATACTTCATCACACCCTCCTATCCCTCAAATGTTTATCTGCATATATACAAAGTATCTCCTGTGTCCTCTTCTCCATCTTCCCATTGAATGTGATGTCAAGTATAGCATGACATAGCTCATGTGCTAGGATGTTCTCATTGAAATCCTTGTACAAGTATATTATCTTAGTAGAATCATCATACCAATATGGCTTATCTGACTTACTTTTATAGACACAAATTGTAATATAAAACTTGCTCAGTGGAATTGTCACACCTATAATATGAGATACTCGGAACAATAGGAATATAATAATACTATTAAGTATCTCATTATCATCACCCTCAAATTTCATTAAATTTACAGTAGGTATTCTTCTTAGATTGATTCTGTCCGAGATCTTGCTTGGACTGAACTTGGATACTATGTCTATCTTCATTGATTCCCCTTGTGTATAAGTTATTCTCCATCGCCATAGCCATAGCCATCGCCATCGCCAGAGCCAGAGCCAGAGCCATCGCCATCGCCAAAGCCAGAGCCATCGCCAAAGCCATCGCCAGAGCCATCGCCAAAGCCAAAGCCATAGCCAGAGCCAGAGTCATCGCCAAAGCCATCGCCAGAGCCATCGCCAGAGCTTAAAATTTTATATTTATCTTTAACTTTTAACATTTTGACACTCCATTATTGAGTTAAAAGCACTATCGGTTACTTCTGTCATTGAATAATCTTCTATAATTACTTTTCTTAGTACAGTTCCAGATACTTTTGAAGCAGAACTCAATCCACTCATTGCTACACCTTCATACCATGCTAAGTTTTTATCTTTTGGCTTATAATACCAAATCCTCCTAACATCTTTTAACTCAACCCCAGTTTCATCTGCTAAAACAACTATACCAGAGTTTATCCCCTCATTTCTACTTCTAACTAAAACTTTCTTACCTATCATTCTACTTGCCAGTGTATCTTCTCCTGTAAAACTTACCACTTCTTTTGCCACTGAATCTGCTCTAACATATTTCACTTCGTCAATCATCATTGTTTCTGGTTTACTCATATTATTCCCCTTTTATTTGTTATCTTTGTGTATAAGTTTGTGTATTGCGGTCATTAATCCATCTTCTGATTCCCATAAAGTGCCAAGCCATAATGTCATTAAATCACTAACACTCGGCAAACTATCCCTCCTTACATAATCCCTTTCGATAAGGGCGGTGTAATAATCTTCCAAAAATTCCCGATAACTCTCAATCTTAGCATCCTTCTTGGCTATCTCTTGGTTGTGGTAGATGTCGTATTGCTCTATTGGTTCGTTTTGCCCTTCACAGTCTAATTTGCAAAGGTCACTATAACCTTGTTTGCAACTATGACATAAGTGTTTCTCTGGTTTTTTATGTTCTACATTTCCGAAGAGCTTTAAATATCTTTGTTTTATAGGACCTTTAACAACAATAGGATCTATGCAACTATTAAGTCTTTCGATAATCTCTTTGGAGAAATCCACTTTTAAATCTTTTCGATTAATATCTTTCAAAGCTTCATCAATTTCTTTTTCTGTTGTTGGAAAATCTGTTTTAACAAACTCGCTATTATTTGTCATCTAATACCTCCTCCATTAATTTTTTAACTGACTTTGATTTTAAAAAATCCTCAGTTGTTCTATAATTAATTTCTTTCCTCAACTTATTATTCTCATCCATAAGAATCTCAAAGCTCTCGACCTTTGCTCTCAGCATATCTATGACATCTGCTTGCTTCTGAATCTTATCTTGCATTTCATTTAATAAATCACAATCATTACAATCATTATTTGTCATCTAGTGCCTCCTG
>Ga0075116_10000823_pt1 | contig 14305 bp, 19 predicted proteins | sample AntAceMetag02UKC_FD_69786 | JGI IMG/M metagenome (GOLD analysis project Ga0075116, IMG submission 69786) | Saline lake microbial communities from Ace Lake, Antarctica- Antarctic Ace Lake Metagenome 02UKC | ecosystem: Environmental > Aquatic > Non-marine Saline and Alkaline > Saline | place...
AAATAAAAAAGAAAACCCTATGTATGAGCACTTTGAAGACATACTTAAGATCGTAAAAAAATATGACATCACCCTGAGCCTTGGCGATGCCATGAGGCCAGGCACGCTCATCGACGCCACTGACAGGCCGCAAATACAGGAATTGATCCTGCTTGGGGAGCTAGCTGAAAAGGCAAGAACGCATGGTGTCCAGGTGATAATAGAAGGGCCAGGGCATATACCCATTGACCAGATAGAATCAAACGTCATTATACAAAAAAAGATGTGCAACAACGCTCCTTTTTATGTCCTGGGGCCTCTTGTGACAGATGTGGCGCCCGGGTATGATCATATAGTGAGCGCAATAGGCGGGGCCATAGCAGCGTATCACGGCGCTGATTTTTTATGCTATGTGACTCCGTCAGAGCATCTGAGGATCCCTGACAAGGACGACGTGAAGAACGGCGTCATTGCCAGCAGAATAGCTGCGCATGCCGCTGATATAGCAAAAGGCGTGCCCCGCGCGCTGGATTGGGACAGGGCAATGTCTAGATCGCGCGCTGCCAGAGACTGGAAGTCTCAGATAAAAATGTCAATAGATCCTGCCAGATCAAAAAAATTAAGAAGATCAGCCATGTCTAAAAATAGTGATGCCTGCACGATGTGCTCCAGCTATTGCTCTATGAAGATAATGGAGGAATGCGTTAAATGAACGAGATCTTAGTAATAGGCTCTGTTGCCCTGGATACGATCGCGACCCCTGTCGGCGTTAATAAAGATGTCCTTGGTGGCTCAGCCACATATTTTTCTATAAGTTCGAGTTTCTTTACAGGAGTGAACCTCGTAGCCACAGTAGGAGAGGATTTTCCGAAAAAGCATTCCTCTCTTATAAAGTCCTTCGGCGTAAACATCGACGGGCTCGAGACCAAAAAAGGAAAGACATTTCGCTGGCATGGTTCGTATGTGGATGATTTGAATTGCGCAAAGACAATAGATACACAGCTAAATGTATTTGCTGATTTCAAGCCAAACATCCCCAGGTCTTTCCTCGATAGTAAATTTATCTTTCTTGCAAATATAGATCCGGACCAGCAGCTGTTTATATTGAATAAATTCAAACACGGCCAGGTCATAGGCTGCGACTCCATGAATTATTGGATCCAGAACAAGCGGTCATCGTTAGAAAAATTAATGAAAAAAGTGAATTTTGTATTCCTGAATGACGCAGAGGCCAGGCTTTTTTCAGAAGAATCCAATATCTTAAAGGCAGGCAGATACCTGCTTTCCCTAGGGCCTGAATATGTGATAATCAAGAGAGGTGAATACGGCGCTGTATTGTTTGCCAAGGATTCTATATTGTCATTGACGCCTGCATATCTACTGGAAACAGTCTGCGACCCTACTGGCGCAGGAGACACGTTTGCAGGCGGATTGATGGGGTATCTGTCTAAAGCAGACAGAATAAATGACGCTGCTGTTCAAAAGGCCTTGTTGTACGGCTCTGTAATGGCGTCATTCACTGTCGAGGATTTTAGCGTGAACAGGTTTCTGGGATTGAAGAAAAAAAATATAGAGGATAGGTATAAGAAATTTCGGATGTTGACAATGGCGTAGCAAAGACAGGGCCTTTAGTGCCTCCAATCCGCCTTCGGAGGATTGGAGCGGGTGAGGGGAATCGAACCCCCGCTCCGAGCTTGGGAAGCTCGTGTTCTACCACTGAACCACACCCGCATTGCTTTGCGCAGATTAAAAGCTATTTTAAGGCTTACTATGAAAACGGTCAAGAAAATTATTGAAATACTATTTCCAGGAACGCAGAAAAAGGCGTTTTATGCCGCAGTGCGGTGCAAAGACTGCGGCGAAGAGGTCAGGATCAGGATAAATCGCTCTTCAGATTTTCAGATGGCCCATGACTCTTCAAACCCAAGCCATTACTTTACAGTAAAAAAAGAGGTGATGGGCAAAGACTGTTTTAACCTGATGGGCCTGACGCTTGCATTGACAAATAACGCAAGTCTTCTATTTGCTGACGTAAAAGGCTGTGAATTCATAACCTTTGACAGGGAACGAGACTGAAAATGATCTATAACAGGCCAGATATTATAAGTGCCCTGGTACGCAGGATAAATTCCTTCTCGGAAGGATACAGGCAGAATATTGCGATAATAGGCGACCCCTATATAGGCAAGACTACCTTGATAAGAAATATCCTATCTTCCGATGAGATCAAAAAAGACGCTATAATACCAATATACCTTGAGATAAAGATCGAGCCTTTTGAATTCTGCGCAAAACGCTTTATAAAATCAGCCATATTTCAGCTTATGCAGTCAGACCCGCTCCTGGCAAAGCCGCAGGATACAGTGCTTTTGATGGATGACCTTAAAAGGGATTACCCTAAGACAGCCCAGAGCTGCGCGCGGGTATTGCAGGACATTGAAAAAGGCAGATTCGACGAGGCGTATTCATTTATGCTGGATATCCCCGCGATGATATTCGAAGAGAGTAAAAAAAGATGTGTCCTCATACTCGATGAGTTCCATAATCTGGAAAATTTTACATTGAGGCACGCCCTCGGCACCCTGGCGAAGAAGATCATGCTGCAGAAGGACACCATGTTCCTCTTCCTGAGTTCCAGGCCCACAGTGTCCCAGCGCCTGCTGAATGAAAAGCTGTATATGCTCTTTGGAAACTTTGAAAAGATATTCCTGCCTCAATTTGACGCTGGTATGAGCAGGTCATTTCTACAGGAGAGTATCCGCAGCGCGTCACTGCCCCACGCATATCTGGATTTCCTTGCATCCTTTACCGGCAACAAACCTTTTTACATGAGTCTTGTCTGTAATGAAATAGAAAGGCTGGTTTTTTCTCAGAAGGTGCCGTCCGACCGGTTCGATCTTATTATAGAAATGGCGCTGTCAGAAAGTATGTTTACGAAGACAGGCGCTATCAATCAGCACTTTTTTAATTTTTTCCATAAGATCTCCGACGGTAAGCTCCTGTCCAAGTCCAGCGCGGTCCTTGTCGCGCTTTCTGAGGAAAATAAAAAGCAAAACGATATAGTGAGATCCGCTAAGCTGCAGGCCAGGGATGTCTCAAAGATATTAAACAGGCTCACAGAGATGGACATACTGGTCAGGAACGGGTCTATGTATAGATTTAAAGACAAACTCTTTTCGTTCTGGCTAAGGTCTGTATATCTAAAAAGGATCATGTCTTTTAGTATTGACGAGAGCCTGGAGCACGGGCTTTTTAGAAAAGAGATCGCTTCCCATCTGAGCGCATTTATACGCGAATTTGAAAAAGGGCTTTCTTCCAGAGTCGCTGATCTTTTCAGATTATTTAAAAACGATGTAATACAGCTGAACGGGAGAAAGCATAAGTTTGCATCATTTAACGAAGTAGAGAGGTTCGAAAAAGACCTTCATAGTGACACACATCTTCTGGCAAGCAATGGCAAGACAAGATGGCTATGCATGCTTAAGAAGGAAGTCGTGACAGAAAGTGACATGTCAGACATCGTAAAGGCCGCAAAAAAGAAACGGCAAAATAGGGTGCACAGGCATATCCTCGTATGCGTTGCAGGCATAAATCAAAATGCATACCTGATCGCAAAACAAGCAAAGTTTTGGGTGTGGAACATGGATGATCTGAACGTGTTGATGGAATTGTACGGCAAACCGCATGTAAGTTAGGTATATATTATGAAAATAGGCGTTATCTCAGATACTCATATCCCTACAAAGGCCGCTAAACTGCCTGACGAACTTGTAAAGGCGCTTAAAGGGTGTGACCTTATACTGCATGCAGGAGACCTGGTAGAGCTTTCAGTCCTGGAAGACCTTGAAAAAATAACAAAGGTAGAGGCTGTCTATGGCAATATGGCTTCTGCAAATGTGCGGGCTACCCTGCCTGGAAAAAAAATACTAAGGCTTTGCGGAAAAATAATATGCCTTATGCACGGCTATGGCAACCCTGACAATCTAATAGATATATTGAAAAAAAAGTTTCTGTCGGAAAAACCAGACATAATAGTCTATGGGCATTCCCACAGACCGACAAATGAACTTATAGATGGGGTGCTTTTTTTCAACCCCGGAAGCTGCACTGACACAGTATTCGCGCCGTACAGGTCATACGGCATTATTGAGATAGACAAAGACAAGATAAAAGCAGAGATACACAAGCTATAACTTTACACTCCCGCCTAAGGCGGGTGTAAAGTTAGGGGTTCGGAGTATTAAGTATGGATAAATTATGGGCGCCGTGGAGGAGTAAGTTTGTTACAAAAAGAAAAAATAAGGGCTGCATTTTCTGTATAAAGAAAAAACAAGACAGGAAGAATTTTATTATCAAAAGATCAAGATTAGCGTTTGCTATGTTAAATATATACCCTTATAATAATGGCCATGTAATGGTCAGTCCGTACAGGCACGTAAAAGACCTCAAGGGGCTTAATGATGCAGAGATGCTTGATATGATAAAATTAACAGCCCAGATGCAGTCATTGCTTGAAAAAAAGCTGAGGCCTCATGGATTCAACATCGGCGTAAACACAGGACAGGTAGCTGGCGCAGGCTATAAAGGCCACATCCACATACACATAGTCCCTAGATGGACCGGCGACACTAATTTTATGCCGATAATCGGGAATACAAAGGTAGTGCCACAGTCACTTGAAGAACTTTATAAAATACTAACACGATAATGCTCACACGTAAAGATATTGAAAAACGAGAATCCGAGCAATTAGCCCCTTACGCAATGCTCTCTAAGGACACGAGGGGCAGGAAGAGGCCTGAAAAAGAACCAATCTACAGGTCGTGCTATCAAAGGGACAGGGACAGGATAATCCATTCAACAGCGTTTCGAAGGCTTGAGTACAAGACGCAGGTATTTGTAAATCACGAAGGCGACTATTACAGGACGAGATTGACCCATACGCTGGAGGTGAGTCAGATCGCAAGGTCTATTGCGCGTGTCATAGGCCTGAACGAAGACCTTGTAGAGGCAATCGCGCTCTCGCATGACATAGGACACCCGCCATTTGGCCATGCAGGAGAAGATGTGCTTAGCGAGCTCATGAAGGACAGGGGCGGATTTGACCATAATCTTCAGGGCCTGAGGGTCGTGGATGAACTGGAAGAGAGATATCCTTCTTTCCCCGGCCTAAACCTGACATGGGAGGTAAGAGAAGGCATCAATAAGCATACGACTATGTTTGACAAGTCTGAGAGGCTGGTCGAGCTCGACCCAAAGACCTCTCCGACATTAGAGACACAGGTTGTTGACGTTTCTGATGAAATAGCGTATGATAATCATGATATAGACGATGGCCTGACATCAGGATTAATAGAAGAGAACGAGCTGTCCAAGCTGGATATATGGAAGGATGTCCAGCAGGATATAAAACCAGGCCTGCCAGACAAGATCAGAAAATACCAGATTATAAGATTGCTCATTGACAGGCAGATAAAGGACCTTTTAAATCAATCTGAGAAAAATATAAAAGCTGCCAGGATCAAGGATGTAAAAGATGTGCGCAGACACAAAGGTAAGCTGATAGCGTTTTCCAAAGAAACTCAGGCCAGGAGGGCAGGCCTGCGGAAGTTTCTTGCGAAAAACCTTTATAGTAATTTCAGGGTCATGCGGATGTCTGATAAGGCAAGAAGGTTTATCACGGAGCTATTCAATGTATACGTGAAAAAACCTGAACAATTGCCGCCGTCCAACCAGAAAAACATAAAAAAATATGGTATTCACAGGGTAATATGCGATTATATAGCAGGCATGACTGACAGATATGCCCTTGATGAATACAAAAAATTATTCGATCCCTATGAGCGAGTTTAACAAAGAAGAAAAAAGGAAATCTTTAATAAAGTTCTGTAAGTCCAGCGCCATTGACTCACTGAGGGCTGTTGTGTCTGATGTCATTGGAAAGAATAGCCTGTGTCTCTTTTTTGATTCTGATTGCAATTCGATCAAAAACAACAAAAAAGAATCCATACACATAAAGGCCATCTTGAAAAGGCTTAAGCGGACACCTTCAAAAGAGGCGATCATCACCAATTGCCTCTGCGGTAAAGAATGCCTCGTCATACCAGTAAAACACGGGGACAATATATACGGCTATATAATAGCTCCGCATTTAAAGCAGGGTTTGACCAAAAAAGACCTTGGCTTTATCAGGATCTTTATAGATGTTGCGATAAAAGAGTTTCTTAAGGAGCAGGAGCTGACCAAGCTCTATGAGACCATAAGGCCAAGGGCGATCGCATTATCGACCATCCACACAGTGCACAGGCTTCTTACCTCTACGCTGGATATGGGTGAATTAATAGAGCGTATTGCCAGGCTGACATTGCAGGTCTTAAGGTCCAAGTACTGCAGCATAATGCTCCTGGATGATTCTAAAAAATATCTGCTCCCAAAAGCGATCATCGACCTGAAGCGTAACTCTGGCAAGATCCATAAAAAACACAGGAAGATAAAGATCAGCGGTACTCCAGTAGGAAAAGTAGCAAAGACAGGAAACACTTTTCTTTCCCGCAATATGATATGCGTGCCGCTGATAGAAGAAGACATACTCGGCGTTATATGCGCGAAGAATAAAGTAAACAGCGCCCCTTTCAGCAATTTTGACCTTGAGATACTGCTGACCCTTGCTGAGCAGGCAGTCATAGCCATTACAAACGCTCAGCTATATGAAAAGCAGGAAAAGGCTGCCTATGGAAGTATAAGGTCCCTGGTGGCGCTCCTGGATGTGAAATTTCCAAATGCATATACTCATTCCGACCGTTTTGTAAAGATCGTGCTTGCTATTGGCGAAGAGATGCAGCTGCGAAGAGAAGACCTGAAAAATCTTAATTATGCCGCGCTTCTTCCTGACACAGGAAAATTCGGCATACCAGACGAAATATTAAGCAAGAAGGGAGGACTTTCAAGAAAAGAGTACGCCATTATAAAAAAGCAGCACCTTGAAAGTTTACGGGCCCTGGAACCACTCGAATTTCTAAAACCAGCTATGCCAATAATAATACACCACCATGAGAGATACAACGGGACAGGTTACCCGGACGGGCTAAAAGGAAAGGTCATACCTGCTGGCGCAAGGATCATGGCAGTTGCCGAGGCATTTGAGGCGATGATAACATCGCGTCCATATAAGGTCAGGCGAAGAAGTATAGCTCAGGCCATAAAAGAGATCCATGAGAACAAGCATACTCAATTTGACCCTGACGTGGTCGATGCGTTTGTGGCCGCTTTCAGGAAGCATGAGATAAAAAAGCTGTTCTATTGACAATAAAAATATGAGAACACTTCTTAAAAATGAAGCGACGAGAAAGGTGCTGCTCTTTTTTAACGAAAATCCCCATTCTATAGATACAGCCAAGGGGATCTCGATATGGGTGGGGTGTGACGTCGAAGAAGTAGAGCGCGCCCTGGATAAACTTGTAAAAAAGGGAGCGCTGATAAATCATAAAACCAGCTCTACGAACGCGTATTCATATACGACGGAAAAATCCGTTGTAAAAAAAATAGAGCAACTGTTGAAGAAATTACGCTGACTATGCAAGAGAAGGATCTATTCGAGCAGTTTCAGGAAGCTGATAAAAACATAAAGAGAAAGACAAGATTTCTCCTTCCGCGCATAAAAGACTGCCTGACTATTACCTATGAGAACATCATATTTTTGCTCATAGGCTTTGTCATATCGTGCATAATATTCTTTTCCCTCGGGGTAGAGAAGGGGCGAAGAGACATAGATCGCGGATTTTCCAAGGGATTGTTCTCGACAAGTTCGAACAATATTATTCGAGCGGAGTCGAGAATAGTCGCAGAATCTAATGATGTTCAAGAAAAAGAGAAAGCTAGGTCGCTAAGACAAGAATACGTTATCCAGCTGGCGGCGTTTAAGACCAAGTCCTCGGCGGAAGAACAGATGAAGAAGTTGAGGCAGGATGGCTTTGCCGCTGAGGTAAAAAAGTCAGGGGATTATTATCAGCTTTATGTAGGCGGATTCGATAAAAAGACTGGCGCAGAAAAGGTATTGAGCAAACTAAGGGAAAGATATAAAGATTGTTATATCAAAAGGAGGTAGTGAAATGTCGCAGCATCCGAGCTTAAAGACATCCAGGACAGGTAAAAAGTTAAGGACAGTGTTAAAGCGGTATGAAAGGTTCTTTAAATTAAAGGATAAGGGCCTATTGCAGGATGGCTCGTCCGTATTTGGAATGCCCAAGCTTAAGATAATCAGGACAAAAATAAAGAAGGAAAAGGCAGCTGAAAAGACAGAAGACGCAGCTGCTGTCCCGGCAGAGGGCGCTGCGAAAGCAGCTGCTCCAAAAAAATCTGAAGGCAAGAGCGATAAGAAAGATAAGAAAAAATAACCGCGGCGTTTGACCTGGGTAGATGCGTAGGCTGCCCATCGGGGCAGCCTACGCATCTACCCAGGCATGCGGAACATTAAGGAGTTTTCATAATGAAGCCTATAACACTAGCCTTGATTTTGATTCTATTCTTTGTAATGCCCATTATTGGCTTTGCAGACGAAACCGAGATCCCGAAGATCGGGTTTGTAAAAAATGACGGCTCGAATGTCAGGGCAGGCGATAATATAAATTTTGAGAGCTTGTGCAGTCTGGACAGGCTTGACCCAGTCAAGATCATTGACAAGCGCTATAGCTGGTTTAAGATAGCCCTCCCTAAAAAAGCGCATATATATATATCAAGTGATTTTGTAGATGTAATATCAGAGGAGATGAGGACGGGCCAGGTCAATGCTTCGCGAGTAAACTTCAGGGCTGGCCCTGGCACAAAATATTCAATATTAGGCCAGGCGTCAAAATCACAAGAGATAGACATGATCTCAGAAAAAGATGGCTGGTATAAGATCATGCCGCCTGATGGGACAGCGGGATGGATCCATGAGAACCAACTGGTATTTAACATGAGTGATGCGCCTGAGTCTGTAAAAAAGGCAAAAATAGAAGAATCAGTCATAGCTAAAAAGGTGCTAAAGAAAAAAGCTTTCGAGCGATTAATACTCAAACAAACAGAACCCAGCGGCAACCTGACATTCTCCAAATAGATATGAGCTTCCTACTCACGCTTTCTATATTTTTTATGGCTGTCATCATCCACGAATATGCCCATGGATGGGTGGCGTGGAAACTAGGCGACTCTACTGCAAAAAACGCAGGAAGGCTTACCCTGAATCCAGCAGCCCACATTGACCTGATGGGCACAATAGTCCTCCCCCTGTTCCTTCTTATAAGCAAGTCCCCCGTTATATTCGGATGGGCAAAACCAGTGCCAATAGATTTTCGTAGTCTGGGTAATCCAAAAAAGGACATGATATGGGTAGGGCTGGCAGGCCCTGGGGCAAATATATTATTTGCTATACTGTTAGCCCTTATACTAAAATTTTCTGTTATTACAGGAAGCGTTTGGCTTATTGCAATACTAAACATGGCCATAATATTAAATCTTGTGCTCGCCGTTTTCAACATCATGCCCATACCGCCGCTTGATGGATCAAGGATTCTCATGGGCCTGCTTCCCAGGGAAATGGCCATGCAATACGCAAAAGTCGAACGATACGGCTTTATTATTATCTTTGGGCTTCTTTGGTTTGGAGCGATAGGCGCTGTTATTTGGCCGATCGTCATGTATCTGGCAAGACTGTTAGGAGTGACAGTATGAACGCAAAAAAGATCTGCGTTGATTTTGGAAGAAGAAGCTACGATATCGTGGTCTGTTGCAATGAGATCAAAAGATTAGGCGCTTTGATCAAAAGATCAGGACTGGGCACAGACGCAGTCATAATAACCAACCCTGTGATAAGACGGCTTTATGGAAACAGGGTAAAGGCCAGCCTGGCATCCGCGGGATTCAATACAAGATTTGAGATAGTCCCTGATGGCGAAAAGGCAAAATCTGAAAAACATTGCATGAGGCTCCTCAATAACATATCCAAATTCGACAATTCCCGCAGGCGCATATTCATCATAGCCCTTGGAGGAGGCGTGATAGGCGACCTCTCCGGGTTTATAGCAAGCATCTACAGAAGAGGCACGCCATATGTACAGGTGCCTACGACTCTGCTTTCACAGGTCGATTCCGCAATAGGCGGGAAAGTCGCGATAGACCTTGCCGTAGGCAAAAACCTCGCAGGCTCTTTTTATCAGCCGCGCCTGGTCTTTAGTGATGTAGCAATGTTAAAAAGCCTGCCCAGAAAAGAACTTATATCCGGCCTGGCCGAGGTCGTTAAATACGGCGTCATAAGATCTCCGGGCCTTTTCAGATATCTCGAAAGGAATTCCAAAAAAATATTCAAGTGCAATAAAAACGCTCTGCAATATATCGTTCACACATGCAGCAGTATTAAGGCCGGTGTCGTGGAAAAGGACGAATACGATAATAAAAATATACGGGTCATGCTGAACCTCGGCCATACAATAGGCCATGCCATTGAAACAGCTGCCCAATATAAAAGATCTTACAGCCATGGCCAGGCAATAGCCCTTGGCATGCTCTGCGCCTCTTTTATCGCTAAAGAACTGGATCTACTACAGTCCGCGGATCACGCAAGGATAAAGACGCTGATAAAAAAATTAGGCCTGCCAGTAAAACTTACAGCGCTGAAGCTCAATGATATATATAAGGCCCAGGAGCATGATAAAAAATTTATACACGGAAAGAACAGATTTGTATTGCCTGTAAAGATAGGTAAGATAGTAGTGAAGGAAGCCATACCAGCGGCATTGGTAAAAGATTCCATAATGTCGATTTATAAATAATGACAATATCCCGCCTTAAAATAGACCGAGAACGTTTAAAAACCCTTAAACGCCTGGAGCGCCAGATAAGGTATCGCTTTAGAAACAAGACTTTACTGAACCAGGCGCTCACGCATAAATCATTTGCCAATGAAAGGTCTAAGTCTAAGATCGGCGATAACGAAAGGCTGGAGTTCCTCGGGGACTCAGTCCTTGGCATAGTAATGAGCAGGATCCTTTACGACGAATGCCCTGGCCATGATGAGGGGGTATTGACTCGCTATAAGTCACAGCTTGTGAGCGGCGCCATGCTTGCCCGCATAGCAAAAAATCTCAGCATAGGCGATTTCCTTCTTCTGGGAAAAGGGGAAGAGACGTCTGGCGGGAGAAAGCACCTTTCAAATATACTCTGCGCATTAGAGGCATTGATAGGCGCGATTTATCTGGACGGCGACATAAAGCCCGCCTTTAAATTTATAAGCAGCGTGTTCAAATTGGAGTTAGGGCTTGTAAAAGAGGGTAAGGGCTCAAAGGACTATAAGTCAATACTCCAGCAGGCAGCCTTAAAGAAACACCAGACCATCCCATCGTATAAAATAATCTCTGAGATCGGGCCTGATCATAAAAAACATTTTATAGTCGAGGTATTGATATCAGGTAAGAGGTCAGGAATTGGTTCAGGTTCTAATAAGAAGGTAGCAGAGCAGGCCGCAGCCAAAGAGGCAATAAGTAACATTGAGGCGGACGGGTTTTAGAAAAATCTAGCATTATTTCACTTTCAGGATCTGTTTCTCGCCATTATCCTGCAGTATCTCTACAAGATCCTCTTCTATTAAAATAACCTTGCCAAAGGCCAGGTCATCGCCTTCCCGCACTATTCTATCATTTATAATAGCCCATTTATCTTCAGGGCCATGAACAATCCCATTGAGTATTACAGCCCCACTGCTATCCAGAGGCGCGTATGTGTTTCTGGCCGTCCTTGAAACAGGCGCCATAGCTTCTGCTTCAAGCCTGCCTGCAGCCGGAGAATATTTATTGCCTTCGTTTATTTTAGATATATGCCTGTATAGAAACAGCGAGCCCAGTAAAGAAACGATCACGATCAGGGACACTACGACCAGCGTAGTCCATTTTGTCTCAGGGGTCTCAGCCTGGATTTTAGGCAAGACAGTCCCCTGAGACCCGGAGACACCTATCACTGGGTCTTTTTTTACCTCAAATTCTTTCCTGGCCTTTTTAATAGCTTCGTTTATGATACTCACTCAAACACACCCTCTATTTCTTTTGCGCATCTTTTGATCATCCCTGGCGTGATGCTCGTTTTTTCAGACACGTAGCCTGCCAGAAGGGACTTGTCGCATATAATATTTATAAGACGCGGAACGCCCTGCGAAAATCTGTAGACCTCATTGATTGAATCAGCGGTGAAAAAATTTCTGCCGTTAGCTCCGGCGACCTTAAGCCTATGCGATATATACTGCGAGGTCTCGTCCTTATCAAGAGGACGAATGTGGTACCTTATAGCTATCCTCTGCCTTAACTGCGCCAACCCTTCAGAGGCAAGCTTATCTCTTAATTCAGGTTGCCCGACCAGCACGATCTGAAGCAGTTTCTGTTTTTCCGTCTCAATATTTGATAAAAGCCTGACCTGTTCCAGCAGGAGAGGCTTCAGGTTCTGCGCCTCGTCAATGATCAGCACAGCATTATTATTACGGCTTAGCTGATCAAGCAGGAATTTATTCAATTCATTGAACATCGTGATCTTATTTTTATTCTTCAGCCGTATTCCGAAATCCGTGACTATGGCATGCAGAAGCTGCATCTCGGAAAGATTCGGGTTTAAGATAAAGGCTGTCTTTGTGTGTTCGTCCAGGGTATTCAGGAGGGCCTTGCATATGGTAGTCTTTCCCGTGCCTATTTCTCCAGTGATCTCAAGAAACCCCATGCGCTCCTGGATGCCGTATTGCATGTGAGAGATAGCCTCCTGATGCTTTTTGCTGAGATAGAGAAAGTTAGGGTCAGATGTAACACTGAAAGGTTTTTCGGCCAGCTTGTAGTACTTAAGATACATGTCTGAATTATAGCACCATCTTTATCAGGAATCAAAGGAAAAATAACTAAAGCTTCGTCAGATATAGTTGGCCAGGTTTAAACCTGGCCAACTTCTTAAAGAGGGGGCATGGGATGTCCCTTCCCATCTCATCCCCGTCTCCCAAAAAGAAAGAAGTTGAAAAAGACAGGCTCTTGTATTATAATACTGTTATACAAAAGGAGGAAGCAAGCTATGTGGAATGGTATAAGCAAGCGTAAGTTCCCAAGGGCGAATTATCCGTGTAACATTACAGTCAAGAGAAAGGATAACTCTGACAAGGTCTCTACCAAGACCGAAAATATAGGCTTAGGAGGGATATGCGTTGTCCTTCCAAAAGACCTTGGCATCTTTGCGCCGGTCGAAGTCCAGCTGGACCTGTTAGACGCCCAGCCTGTCGTGAACTGCGATGCGACCATTGTCTGGATCGTGGAGAAAAAGCAGGAGAAAGGCAAGCTGTACGACACCGGCATAGAATTTACGAATATAAAGAGAAAAGACTCTGACAGGATCGTTTTTATAGTCGACAAGATCATTGGTAACGGCAAGTAAGCGCTTGACAAATAGTAAGTTATGAGTTAGGATAAGATATGGGTGACGAGCGAAGAATTGACAAAAGGGTAATATTGCCCGGCGCTATGCGTTATCAGCATAAGGGCTCCCAGAAATATGGTAATTCTCTGGGTCGTAACATAAGCAAAAGCGGCATTGGCTTTATTGCTGACGAATTTTTCCCGGTATCAACCCAGCTTGTATTTGAGCTGCACCACCCGCGGAACCACGATTTTGTAAAGGCAGTAGGCGAGATCGTATGGATCGCAAACCAGGCTCACTCTGAAAGATATTCTATAGGGGCTCGCTTCCTGGGCCCACCCCTGACAATATAATCCGATCCCCCGCACATCTTGACAAATTAAATATTACCATGTATACTTTGTAACACTATGGCTGAACGCAAAACCAGACAAAACATGAGCAAGATCTTTGCGCTTATAAAGGTCCTGGATAAGGACAAAAGGTATGATCCAGAGTCGTACTCCTTTGTCATGTCCGCCCTTACCTATACCACTAAAATGCTGGGCAGGAAGGGCCATGTAGGAGGCAAAGAGCTTATGGAAGGATTAAGGGAATACGCCCTTGAACAATTTGGTCCTATGGCCAGGGTTGTGTTTAAGCACTGGGGCATTAAAACCACAGATGACTTTGGCGAAATAGTCTTTAATATGATCGATGCGGGAATATTAGGAAAAAGCGACAAAGACTCAAAAAAAGACTTTAATAACAGGTATGATTTCAAAAAGGCCTTTGACAAAGGCTGCAAATATACCATCCGGTAACCCCTTAACTTTACACTCTTGTATTGCTCAAGTGTAAAGTTATTTTTTTGCCTGAAGATTTTTCTTGAATTCCTGATCAAAGTATACTAAAATGCACTTAGTTATGAAGAAAA
>Ga0075116_10000829_pt1 | contig 14253 bp, 19 predicted proteins | sample AntAceMetag02UKC_FD_69786 | JGI IMG/M metagenome (GOLD analysis project Ga0075116, IMG submission 69786) | Saline lake microbial communities from Ace Lake, Antarctica- Antarctic Ace Lake Metagenome 02UKC | ecosystem: Environmental > Aquatic > Non-marine Saline and Alkaline > Saline | place...
TCAAGGGAAGCAAGACCAGTGAGATCCAAAGTTGAACCAAGCACCATAGCACCAGTGACCTCAAGTGTGCCCGTCAACTTGGTAATCCCGCCATCATGCAAAACAAACACTTCAACGCCGTTGTCTTCCAAGAGCAGTATATCCCCTGTCCCCTGCTGGTTTACGACCACTGCCGGGTCTGCGTCTGTGCATGTAATCTGGAGGTGATCGGAAACGTACACGTCCTGAACGATGGTATCCCCCTGGACTGTAAGGTCTGATTCACATAATACATTACCTGAGTATGTTGCTGTATTTCCTTGTAAATCCCCATCAATATCCACATCACCGGTAAAAGCGCCCGTGATCCCCGCAACGCCCCCGTAGACCAGTAAATCTTTGTTTGCGCCCGCAGTTCCGATAGAAACATCCCCTAAAATCGAGGTACCAGCGAGAGAAGTCGTTCCGGTAACCACTAACCCCGTTGTGATTGCCGCCGAAGCTGCGGTCAGGGAGGTGACCGTTAGCGACGGAACGGTCAGGGATGCGGAAAGCGCCAGGATATTGGCAGTGATGGTCCCCGTCTGCCCAGCGAGTATGATCGAAGAAGCACCGAGGGCATCGACGCAGCGGAAGTCGACGCGGCTCTTGACGGGGGCGTTCGTGGACGTGTCGAAGTAGAAGCCGTCGGTCGCGGGGACGATCACAAAGGAATCGCCCTCGAAGGCCTCGGCATCGGTGGTCGTGGCATAGAAATGAATGGGCCCGATGTTCACCGGGCGGAAACGTTGTGAATGCGACATGGTCTTTACTACTCTCTAGTTTATCGCGAGGCCACAGAGGCTGGGAAACAGCACCCCTTATGTAGTGCTGAAGGCGATCCCTGCTGCCGTGGCGGTGTAGCCGGAGACGTACCAGTTAGTACCGTCAGAGCACAGGCGCAGCCAGTCACCGATAACGGCAGTGGTGTCGACGGTGATCGTGTCCTCGGCGGAAGCTGGGATTTCCTGCGCAGTGTCGTCGGCGCCGGTGACACCGAGCACAACAGACCCGTACATGATGTTCTCGTGGGTGTTCCCGGTCGTGATGGTGCAGTCGGCGGTGGTGTTCTTCGCGATGAAGCGGTACTCGACGCCGGCAGCAGTTGAAACGGCAGGGAGAACGATCGCGCCAACGCCGGTGCTGTTCAGGAAGAAGGTTGTGCCGGACTGGGCGACAGTAAGGGTCACGGTTGTAGCGCCGTCACCGGTAACTGTCGAAACTGGCGTTCTCGCAGCGATGCCCCCGGTGGCTGCAATGGTCCCGGCGGAAGCGTCAATCAGAACAGTCTCGGTACCGTCAGAATCAACAAAACTGGCATCGGTGTTGAAAAAGGTAAAGGCAGTCGAGGATGCAAGGCCCTGGACACTGTCCTGGTACTTGTATGTGACCTTCGTGGAAGAGCCCTCGGAGGAAGCCCATTCGTACCCCCCGTAGACGGGTGCTGCTTTTCGTGGAACGGTGTGAGACATGGTATGAGGTGTTGTCGTGTTGCGATAATCGGTGTTCTTGACATATGCGGTAAATTTAAACCGGGGTGTTTATTCAGGGCACGGGAATCATTCTTCCTCCTCCTTCCCCTCGTCGCTCTGCATGTTCACTCGGCCCCTCGGGTGATCGCATCCAAACTTACGCGCCAGCAAGTGCTTGCCGTGCAGCTCCTTAGCCACGCGGGAGAGAAACTCTGCATCAAGCAGAATCTCGTCCGCGAAGATGATAGCATGGTCACACGCGGTAGCGATGGCGTTCAGATACGACGACGACAACTCGATCATATCACGGCACGCCGCGATAAGTTGTTCCTGTAGTTTTTTTGAGTTCTCGGAATCCATGGCGGCCTAATGACGATAATAAAGAACGGAGTTGAATAGAAAATAGTAACAGGTCGCACGTAGAAATTACTTCACCCCTTTCTGTTTATTTATAGTCCCGCGCACGCGCTCGCGTGGATACCATAAACGGCAACATCACTCTGAGGTCTTCCTAGTGGCGCGGGCTGGCATGATCTCTTCGTCGTCGGTATCATCCCCCGTCTCGACGAGGTTCTCATCCTCGGATTCTTCATCGTCTTCGTCGTCATCTTCGTCGTCGTCCTCGTCGTCGAGGACCTCGTCCTCCGAGACCGCTGCGTCCACGTCGTAGTCAATTGAAGCGAGTCCGTTGTCCTGGCACCGGCCGGAACAGTAGCAGAAGGGAAATGGTTCGCGACCGCGCGTGGCTGGGTCGTAGACGAGGGTCGTGGTCTTGAGCTCCTGGCCGGGGTTCTTCCTCCCGCACCAGGCGCAGATATCGGTTGAAATGGGAAATGACATAGTCTTTTCTCTTCTGGGTCGTCGGCGGTCTTTTGTCGCACTGCCGGGGCGTTTGCATCGTTACCATACTCCGCTAAACGGGCGCGAGAACCGGCCCCCTGCAAAACGGACAGAAAGAAAGGCAGAAATTCGCAAGTTCCCCGAGCACCCGGACAGTGTCCTTCAACAGTAGACCCTTCTCGGTCTCTGTCAGAAACCCGTCAGCATACGCCGCGTCGTAGTCCATCTTAAGCTTCTTCAGTGCTTTGAAAAGACTTACATTCCTCGAACCGACGAGGAGGAGAAGAACGCCCAGAACAGCGCTCGCGATCCATAAATAGAACTCTAATTGGATTGCCATCTGGTTCCCGTATCGGGTCTTTGTGATATCACAGAATTCGCGACGGGGAAAGACCCTGGCCAGAGACGCTCTCGACGGAAAACCCAAACACGACAAGGAATTATTTAACTAAACAATTAAATAATCATGGACTTTCTTGACGAGTTTTACCAGGCGAGGACGGAAGAGGGGGACGACGACCCCGTCGAGGAGGCCGTCGTCTCGGGGAGAGACAGCGCGCACTCCCTCGAAGACCTCTTTGCCGAGGAGGGTATGCCCGAGCCCGTGGAACTGTCCGCCGTGCCCAAGATCGCCGTGCCCAAGATCGCCGTGCACTACACCGTGGTCTGCGTGGACAGGGGGCTCGGAAAGAAGGTGGGACCCGGGGGAGAGATCATGAAGACCATGCGCCGCCTCTTTGCCGCAAGACCCTGGGACCCGCAGGGAAACGACACGGAAGTCGTCAAGCAGGAAACACACGGCCGGGACTACACCCGCTTTGACATGTGGACGGAAAGCAACGACGTCCCCAGCACACTCATCACCCAGGCAGCCACAGCGGCAATCAAGGTAGCCGCGCGCATGGAATACAACATCACTCGCCGGGTCGAGTTCTCCTTTGCGCTCGGGGTCGCCGCCGAGAAGACCCTGGAAGGTTGCCCGGGGTCGCGCATCGAGATTGGCGGCAACATGGACCTGTACGCGGTCATGCGCCACGCGCTGAAGACTGCGCCGGAGTACTTCTACGTCCCCTCGGTCTGCCTCGACCGCGTCCTCCGTCCCCTGACACCCCGCGAAACTATGTACTGGCACATGGCGGGCGCGAAGCGCGCGAAGGAGATGGCCATCAGGGAATTCAGGGGGTTCTTCCAGGCGGAGCTGTCAGAGGGTATGCCCCGGACATCGACCGTGTTCCGCAGCGGCGTCGTCAAGCTCGATCGCGCGCTCAGGGCGGCGAAGAAGGAAGAGGAGATACAGCGAAAGATACACGACCTTAAACGGTAAATAAACATACGCGAGTATACTATCATATATACCGGGACACATACCATGCATCCAGAACAGTGGTACCTCTTACAGCGCAACAACCGCGCACCAGTTAAAATATACCCTTATCACCATGCTCATGCAGGACGAGACGGGAAAGGACATACCCCCCACGGTCTTTGCGAGGGGGAATGTGAGGCCACCCCGCGCGCCCCTCGTGACCCGCGGGAGACGCGTCGTTGAAACATACCACTACACGGGGAACCCGGACTGGAAAGTAATGATCAAAATCGTGGACATCATCGTCCGGAACACGACGAAGGACGCGTTCACGTTCCAGCGCTTCACCGATAGCGGCGTCAAAACAGCATTCCTCCTGGCGAGAGAGGGCTTCGCGCTCTGGGGGGCCTTGTACCAACCGTTCTTCGACGTGTACCTCCGCAAATTGCTGACGGGAAAGGTAGGAGCACCGGCAATCCCGCGAAGAGTGAAACAGCGCAGGGCGGCAATCATGGTCGAGGTGCACAGGGAATTGGAGAGGAAAGCATCGGACGAATATTTATTTATGCGACCCAGACGACCCGAAGAAAGAACAACAGAATATGTCGAAGATCCCAGCAACGAGAAAGTCAGATGGACGCAAAGGAACCGCGCCAAAACCATTCCTCGAGCAAATCCCAAGGGGGCTCAGACCGCGCGCAAAGGGGAAGGACTGCTATGAAATCTACAACCCGGGAGACTCGGTGACCCCGCGGTTCTCGCTCACGGGCCTCGTGTACTGGTACTCGCAGAGCAAATTTGCAGGGGAACTGGACGCCAAGTACACCTTCCGCCTCGTGCGCCCCAACGACATGCCCGTCCCGTGGCTCACCAAGCTCGAGGACAGGCTGGAGAAGATCATCGTGACACAGGCAGAACTCGCATGCCGCGCACCCTTCAAGCTGAAGAGACGCATGCAGACGGACTTCATCAACGACTCGCTCTGCAACTTCCTCTTCTTCACGCACGAGGGGCGCATCCCATTCATCACCGCGACCGGGCAGCGCGGGGACGCAGAGCCAGAGGATCTTCCTAATCTGACTCCCATTCGATTGACCGGGTACATCAGGCACGAGCTGCGCCCCTTCAACGACGAGGTGCAGGTCCGCATGATCCCCATGGCCGTCCGCATCCTCAAGAACACCCCCCAGTTCCTCGCGCCCCTCGAGAGGCACATCCGCCGCGGGCCAGACCCCGAGTACCCAGAGGACGAGCTGGAAGCACCCGACGGGGAAACCATGCCCGTCGACAGTGGACTCGATGGACTCTTCGCCGCGCCCATGAAGCCCGGGTCAGCGCCGACGCCCAGTGTCACCTTCTAGGAGACCAGTGCCCGGGTGTATAGACAAGGCAGACCGGACGGCCCCTTTCCTTCTCGTTGATTCTGATCCGCTTCTCTTTCATCCCCCGAATAAATACATCAATTTGAAATGGCCGACCGAGCGCAGAAGACGCTGCCACTATATCCACCAAACCACCCCAGCCCGTCTGCTTGAGCCCCCGGCAGTATGCCTTGACACTCTTCTCGGTCTCAAAGAAGACCCAGTCACTGAGCTTCAGGCCATGCACAATATGGTTACCGTGCAGCCGGTGCTCGTCGATGATAAGGTCGCGGACCTCGTCGGAGGTGAGTTCAGTCTGCGCTGCGATGGAATCAAATAGGCAAGACATTTGATATCTTTGATTTTAAGTGTTTATTTACGCAAGTCTCTACACATGTCGCTGGAAAAGGTGCTCGACAAAGAAAAAATCGCAGCGGATGTGCTGGCGGGGACATTCGACCTCGGGATGCAGTCGGGAATCGCAGAGGACAAACTCAAACTACTCTATCTCATGGCGGCCGGGCACTGCCACCAGGAAGCCTATGTGCTGAACACGTCGCGGGACCATCTGCGCTTTGTCTTCCGGCGCGTGCACGCGGGCCTGATCTCGATCGCGAGGCTCACAAAGAAGGAGATGGCAGAGCTCCTCCCGGCATACCTAGTCTTCTACGACCTCGTGAAAGTGGCCACGCGCAGAAAACACCCGAATGTCGGCGCCAGTGGTGAACCGGTGCAACATCAGAGCTGCCGAGAGTAGATAACACGACGCGCAATCACCCTCCGCCATGTACATCTCCGCAGAGCTGGCCTGCCCAAGCAATAAAGACTCGCGAAACGCCTGAACATCCTTCAAAAACTCGCGCGGGATGCCCAGCTCCTCGTGTACACGCTCGACCACGTCCACGTCCAATCCACCATAATCACCAGGGTCGTCCGCGGGGAGGGGGTGTTCCATGATGTGCACGAGACCCGCGTGGGGCGTACCATACACCATAACAGAGACAGCAAGACCGCAGGAGAGGAGGAATAGCGTGTGGTAATCGCGGAGACGTACGAGCCCCGCGCCGTCGATCTTGCCCTCGTCGATCTGCCGGAGGGTTTCGTAAACGAGAGAGAGGATGCGGGGGTGGAACATCGCTCGCAGCTGCGCGTATGCCTCAGACGCCATAGCATCCGCCTCGTAGGAGACAATGGGCATGCGGAGAGTATCTTCTTCTTCCATTTTTATTTTTTTCTTCTCAGTCTTTTGCCCGGTCAAACATTTCCATAAAAGCGTCTATATCCTCTTTGTACTCGTCGAGGAACTCGTCCGGTGAGAGAACGGGCACGGCGAATACACGTATACCTTTCTTGGTGAAATAGAAAAGGTCCGAAGCAGAGACCCCCGACAGGAAGTTTTGCATCGCGACCTGCAGCAGATACGTCTCCGGCGGACTCTCGGGGATGCGCCAGGACGCGGGGCACTTAATCTCCACGTTCCGGACCGGGATCCCGTCATCGTCCAGGACCACCCGGTCGAGAGAAGCACCAATTCTCAACTCGGGGCAGTAGTAGAACCCGGAGCGCGCGAGCTCGACACCGTGCCAGTCCGCATAGATCTCCGCGGCCGGGTCCTCGTGCTTCGTCCCCCAGGCCATCGCCCTGATCGCACGCTTGGGAAAGGGCGGCGCCTTGTCCAGCATCCCCAGAATAACGTCCCAGGACTTGGCGAACGGGGAGAGCCCGAGAACGGCAGCGAAGTTGGAGGCCGTGAGAAACTTCCGCCGCAGGTCCTTCCAGGCGTCCGAGCCCTGCTCCACTTCCACGTAACGGACGGTCAGTGTACCATACCTCTCCGTCTCAATAACCCGGTCCCCGGACGGGCGCAGCGACGGGGCCGTCGTACTGGGGGGCTTCGGTGAACCCGGCGTGCTTGGCGTTTCTTGCTCCTCGCTTGACATCGAGAACTTCCTCTTGTGTTAATTCGATCTTGGCTGGTGCTCTTTCTCCGTCAATAGGCTGTTTGGGATAGTACCAGGGAAGTGTTGTGGACGTGTACACGCGGTATTTTTTGAAATCTCGGATCCAGGTTGTGATGGTCGACTCTTTCCCCCTCGGGTCGGCAGATCCAGCCTGGGCAGCGCGCTCCAGCTGCGACAGTGCCGGAATGAGAAGCTTGTCGGTGAAACCCCGGCCAAGACCGGTCGCCTCAGAGACTATGAAAAGTCCAAAAATACTCGCGCGCGAAAACATTATGGGCGGGAAACAAATGACACACTCTTCTTGCTATCTCCGAGAATCCTACAACCCAAGAATGTTTTTCGGTATATCAAAAACGCTTGTTACGTCATGTGTGACCGTGTCAATAACCCCTCCGACGTCATCAATGATGTCCCCTGGGATGCCCAGGATGCTGTCGAGGTGCCCGGAGAGAATGAAATAGATTCCGACGGCGACGCCGCCTATGAGAATGATGCGATCCATGTGGAGGGGGTGGTTATACAAAGTGTTTCGGATGTCTTATACTTCTGCGATAATTGCCTCTTTGTCCGGAAGGGGAATCTGCGCGGGTCCGTGTGTCCGAGGTGCTCTTGCGGCGCGTGCCAGAGAGTCGTGTACGCGGACCAGGTCAAACGACCAGAGAGTTTTTTAACCACCGTGACGCAGTACAGGCAGCACCGCACAGACGCAGCGAATGTCAACACCGTCGGCGCAATATTCGAGCACTTCTCCCGCGAAAGGGACGCTCTTCACGCATTCGCCATTCACAGGTATCTTTTCCCCAGGCGCCCTTTCAGCAAAATATCCTTCTGTGCGTGTCTCGTGTATGCCGCGTACTGCCACAGGAGGCCCGTCTCAATCCGCAAGCTCGCCGCGCGCCACAGAATCAACACAGCACAGGTTACGAGGGTTCTGCATCGGGTCAACTTCTTCTCGTCCGACGAGTTTATTCTGACGCAGATGGCAGCGATGCCCTGGGAGAGGCTCGCAGAGTTCCCGTCACCCGGGTTCTGGGGGGGGACCGGGGTTGCTATCGTGCGGATGTACTACCGCTACCTCATCAAGGAGAAAAAGGTGCCGGTGTCCATCGATCCGACCACTGCGCTCGCCCTGCTCTGTGACATGATCTTTTCGAGGGTCGTTCCGTCTTCCGTGTTCCCGAACCTCGGCTTCTGGAACCACCCCGTCTTCAGGGAGGCGCCCTTTCAAGACATCTTCGGGGCATACTGCGAAATCCCCCGGGTGGATAAAGCGGCCTGGGGAAAACCGAGAATTCCAGGAGATGTCAAAGAGACCACTAACACAACCGAGCGCGATCGTGCATTTATCAACATAGTACAACGCGATGTCAGGATCTGTTATGGGTGCGCTGGCGAAGGGTGCGATCCAAAAAAGGACCGAGGACACGGAGAGGAAGAAACTCTCGAAGGGGAAGGGTTCCCCGATCATTATTCCCGGCGTGGATGCACCGATCCAAGTTTCGGCCGACACGAAGGAGGTGAAAAAGCTCCAAGAGCACGCGACGGAGAAGGCGGAGTGGGGGATGAAATCCAAGATCATTGCGCGATGTCGATATTTGATGAACCGGTTTCATCTTTCCCACTCTCCTGCGCCCCATTTGAGGATGGCGAGGGAGGAGCTCGAAGTCGCATTGGAGCAATTGGAGATGGACTCGAACATCATTTCATCAAGAGGCGAGATGAAGAAGGTGCTCTCAGGGATCCTGGCGATCGTGGAGGCGATCTGCAAACCGGGGGACTTTGGCATTCCTGGCTTGAAGGGCTTGAACGCGAATGGGCTGCAGAAAAGGATCACGCAGGACGAAGAGTTCCCTGACCTCGTGGACGAGTTTGCCGCCGAGTACGGGTCCGCCTTCCGCAACTTCGGTCCGATGACAAAACTCGGCTCCAAGATCGGCTTCGACCTCCTCTACTCGAAATGCGTTCTGCAGGACGCTAAACTCATGGCCGCGCTCGAGCACAAGGGCACCGACAGGGCAAACGAGAAATACAAAGATCTCTGAGTTTAGTAAGATAACGGAGCATAAATAAACACCATGGAACACGAAAGGTTTTCAGAAGATGCCGTACCCACTGCAAACTTAGAAGTCGTCAGCCTCGTCGAGAAATACCTCGCAGAGGACCAGGACTTTCTCAGCGATTCGTTCCAGTTGCCAGAGTTCGATTACACGCAGCTGGGACAGGTATACGAGGGAAATGACGGGGAGACGTCGGACTACGCGGATTGCACCTTTGTCTACGTCGGCAAGCGCAGGTCCGGAAAGACGGTCGCGGCCCTCAGTAACCTGTACGCGCTGGGGGTCACAAACGTCATCGACGGGGTCGTGGTCATGTCCAGGACAGAGGGGTTCAATTACTCGTACGCGGACCACGTGCTGCAGAAGTTCATTTACGACGGGTGGACCCCCGAGGTCGTGTCGGCGCTTGAGGAGGAGATGCGGAAGATGCTCTATCTCAGCAAATTCGCAGACGACCCGCCACCCGCAAAGGTCGCCATCATGCTCGACGATCTCATCTCAGAAGAGAAATTCTTCTTCTCGAGGGAGCTTTCGCTGCTCTTTGCCCAGGGGCGGCACATGTACTGCAACGTGCACCTGATCACACAGTACCCCCTCGCCATCCCCCCCCGCGTCCGCGTGAACGCTGATTTCGTCTTCATGTTCCGGCCCATGGCAACCGCGGAGTACGAGAAGCTCTGGAAGGATTTCGGGGAAACGCTGACAAGGCCCGCGTTCTACCGACTCCTGAGGAACGCCACCGAGGGGAACTCGTGCCTGGTCTACGACGGGCGCTACAAGAAGGAGATCTGTAAACGCATCCAGAAAGAGCGCGACGCGGGAACACCCCCGGGGAAGGAGAAGGGCAAGAAGGACAAAGGGGGCAAGAAGGACAAGAAGGGCAAAGGGGGCAAGAAGACGGAGGCCGGGAAAGAGGACCGGGAGGACCAGCAACAAGCCGAATCCATCGACGGAGAAGCAAAGAAGAAACTCCGGGGCGATAACGACGCCGGGCTCTACAACCCCTTCGAGTTCTACTACCAGATCCAGTTCCCCTTCCCCGTGCCAGAGTTTCGCTTCGGGACCCCGGAGGAGTGGACGGAGCAGGAAAAGGAAATCGGCGACAAAATCAACCAACTGCGCATGGGCGGTGAAACGGGCACGGTCTTTACTGAGGGGGGGGTGGGTCTAGCAAACGAATTTCTACGCCAGTTCGATTTCAAAGGAAACCCGTTACAATAAAGAGAAATCAGTCGTAGAAATCAAAATCAGGGGTCGCGGGGACCTCTGCTCCGGCGGCAACGCCGATGGGGTCCCAGGATGGCACGTATGTCGTATCGGGGTCATTGAGCCATAGCACAAAACTGGAACGGGAATCGTCCGCGGGGCCCGCCATCAAATCGCGCACGGGGTAGGGCGTCCCGAAGTCGCGGATGTTGTCTTGCAATTCCTCGAGCGAGAGGAAGGGGTGCAGTTTCTCGGACGTGCGCTTGGCGAGTGCCAGGCGGTGTTTTTTGTACTTGTTAAACATGGCCATCACGAACTCTGAGACACCGGGGACATTGGCAAAGGGGGAGATGAATCCCATGACGTTGTCCTTCGCCTCGCTGAACGTATCCGTCAGCCACTGCATAGTCGCAAGGCCGTACACCCGGTGCTTCCCGAGGAGAAAAAGACACAGCTCCTTCTCGTGGCGGACTCTGAGAAATTCCTTCGACCGGGAAATCACGTACTCGGAAACGGCTTTCTCCGTGGCCGCGTCGGCGTTGACATGGACTGGGAACGGCAGCGATCCGACGTATTCCGCAATGCGGGCGATCTCCGGACCGAGAGGCGCACTCGCAAAATCAACCGTCGCGTACTTAGACATTGTAAACAAAATCAAGCGCAAATAACTCAACTTAGTAAAGGTTGCCTGCTTTGCATTCTACAGGATTCCGCGATGGGGAAGTTATATAACGCAGCGTTCGCCAAGTGGTACAGCGCGCGCTACGACGACATCGTGACAACCATCCGCGCGCTCGACTGCACGTCAAAGAGAGAGAAAAGACTGACCCTGACACTCGCATCCTCGATCGCACGATACGCCCGGAGGATCTGGGACCTCTTCGTCTACACGGGAAACATCGAACCCGAGCGCTGGAGCCCCGGCGGAAAGAAGGTCCGCGTGCCGCAAAAACCAACAGCGTTCTACAAGAACCTCGAAGACACCCTGAACCTGCGACCAGGGAACACGGGGAGCCTCCTCTTCGACGAGAACACCCGCCCGCGCGCTCCGAGACGCATGGCCGACCTCCCCGAGGGGCACGACGTGTCGCCCAAAAAGGACTCGGCAGACATCGAGATCGAGGTCGACGACTTCGACGCGGTGCTGCAGAGAGAGACAAAGAAACCCGGGATGGTCATCGACATCTACACCATCGGCATCAAGAAACGCGGACACTCTGCCTGCGTGCGGTCGCTGCCCTCCGAGCGGCGCAAGAAGAAGTTCTACGGGGAGGAAGGCATCCGCATGCTCCGGGAGACTAATTTCTTCGTGACCGTCAACACAAACAGGCCAGTCCCGAACGAGACAACGCAGAAGAAGTGGTCCGAGATCTTCTCCCGCGCGCTCTACGACCTCTTCCAGGAGTACCGCAACTGGCTCGTCTGCGTCAAGGAGAACAGAAAGGACATCCTCGAGATCGAGCGGTACATCGACACCTGCAACATCGTCGGGGGCATCGAGGTCGGCGGCGTCCATCACACGCTGCACGCTCATTTTCTCGTGCACATGCTGCATTACACAAAGCTGCAGCTCCTCTTCTCCAATGTACGGTCCTTCATCCGGAACCGATTTGCCAAGGTGCGCCTCTGGGACGAGGAGCTCGACGAGCCCTGGTTCTCGACCGCGCGGATGCGGTGCTTCTTTGCACGCGCGCTGCAGAACAAGGGGATCAAGAAATGCAAGGCGCTCGAGTACTTCAGGAAGCCCGAGTGGCAGAAGCTCGTTCCGGAAACAGTTTCGCCGACGAGGAAGGAGAGACAGCACCTGCAGATCGCCATGCGCCGCGGGTACCTCCGCTTCTACGAGGACGACGAGGACATGCACATCCACTCGGTGCTCATGCCCCCCGTCGGCTGGACATCTGTCATCCTCGCATACATCTTCAAGAAGGGCGATGACTTGGAAAGGGAACTGCGCTTCGTCCGATGGAACGATGTTATAAGACAGGAGCACCTCTTCCACGTTTTCAAACAACGATCACTCCCGTTAGATTTTGCACCAGAAGACGACGCTGACGTTGCCCCTGATTTAATTGCCGCTGAAGAAGAATTGCTCTGAGAATGGAAAGAAGGCCATCGACAGTACCCTCCGAGAACCTCGTACCGGACTTCCGCAAGAGGAGATTTGAAGACTCTATGGTCTTGCACATGGACGCGATGATCGAGAAGGACGGATGCAAATCCGAGGACGACTACCGGCACCTCTACGCGAGGGAGTATGGTGCACTTTTGACAGAATCCGGCAAGAAGGCGGGTTACGTTCATCGAGAGGAAATCACGATCCCGGGCTACGCCAATTGGAGATGCCAGAAATTAGAAACCGCTGACAGGGAACGCGAAGACGCCTCGATCTTGTACATGGACGCGATGATCGAGAAGTACGGATGCAAATCCGAGAACGACTATCGGTACCTCTACGCGAGGGAGATGGGTACACTTTTGACAAAAGCGGACAAGAAGGCACGTCGCCATCGCCCAGAGGGACCCGCGGTCGAGGACTACGCCGACTGGAAGCGCCAGAAAATAGAAGACGCAGATGGCGGGGTTGTAGGACAAGGACAAGGGCAAGGACAGGCACAGGGACAGGAAAAGAAAGAGTAAAATACACCAATCAAATAAGAACACCACGACAACACCACACCAAGAAACAAGAAACAAGAAATTTCCAAATGGCACTCAGAGCAGGCGGAAAGAGACGTTACAATTTGAAGGGCCGCGCGCAGGATGGCGCTGCAACACGCGACTCGGTCAGGCTGGGAGAACCGAGCAAGAAACTCATGCCCGATCTCCGGCAGAGGCATCGCACCTTCGAGGAGGGCATCCAGAAGGAGTTCTACCCGGGTGTCGACTTTGCGCCAGTCCCCCGGCTAGGAGGACCACACGGAATCGCGCCCCCGGCCAATGTCGCCGCTCTACCCGCCGTCTACGGAGAACCACACGGGGACATCGAGAAGGCGCGTTACATCGGACAGGCACAGAAGCTCGCAGAGGGCATGGGCGGCAGACTCGACGCGTCGGTGACGGACGACATGATCAAGGACGTGCAGCAGAGGGAGGACGAGGCAAAGGTCGCAGAGTACCACGGATGGTTGCACGAGAAATTCGACTACCGACAGCCAGGTGTCGCGGCACTCCTGCAGAAATTCGAACCAGAGTTCATCCAGAGCCGTGTCGACCTCATCAAGAGGGACCTCGGCGTCGAAATGATGGACAAAATCATCAACGAGTTCGGCGTGCAGTCCGGGGAAGATGCCAGGTACCTCTTTGCGAGAGAGAGGGGCATGATCAGAACACAGGAAGAGGTCGGGGGCATGCGACAGCATGCACCCGACATGTTCACAGAGATCCCCGGAGATGGTGGCATGTATATCCCCGGGCCCCTCTTCTCGATCTTCAGGCCGCCATTCTTCCGAAGGGCAGCTAATGCTGCGGGCGACCCCGCGGACGCGGAGTACAGTTACAACGACCATCGCTATCCCATCACGGCATACTCGACGCCCCAGGGATTCGCCATTCCACCAGGAGGCCGTGCAACATCTAGGTGGCTGCAACCAGGTGCCATGGGATTACAACCCACCGACACCATTCGCGGCAACATATCGCAGACTACCGCGAACGTTCCCATGTTCCCTCTAGCAGCACATGCTACTGGCTTAACCCACCAAACGCGAGGAGCAGCCGACAACATGCCTGGAGGTGTCTACACCCCAGCGATCCAAGCGGTGTACATGCAGGGCACACTGGCTGGCGCCCCCGGCGGCAGAGATGGGGCCCACGCCCTGGCGCCCTCGTGGAATACGCCAGTAGGCAGAGGAAATTATTTCTGGTAATTTCGCAGAGTATGTCAAGAAGACTACAGTCACCGGCAAGAAATTCGCAGAAACCCGCAGAAACCCGCAGAAACCCGCACAGACAAAACAACCAAGACAACAGAGACAACTCAATGGAACAGGCACAGAGGCTCATGTACCAGGTCGGGCTCACCACCCCCAC
>Ga0075116_10000834_pt1 | contig 14214 bp, 10 predicted proteins | sample AntAceMetag02UKC_FD_69786 | JGI IMG/M metagenome (GOLD analysis project Ga0075116, IMG submission 69786) | Saline lake microbial communities from Ace Lake, Antarctica- Antarctic Ace Lake Metagenome 02UKC | ecosystem: Environmental > Aquatic > Non-marine Saline and Alkaline > Saline | place...
CCGAAATATATTTTTTTGAATTCTTGCTCCTCTTCTGCTTCTATAGCAAATCCGGCAGGTACCTTTAAAAAGTTATTAGGACTATTATGTATCGGTTGAAAAATTATCTTATCAACTCTGCTCTTCCAATATAGAACAAAATTATCCAAGTTCTTATAACTTTTTTTATGTATTAAGGTCCTTGTAAATATGTATGGTTTTGAACCCTTGCGAATATTTCTTAATTTTTCAATACCACTATTTAGCTTTTTGAATAAACTTTTATGATTTCGAATGGCATCATGTTCATTGAACCCAAGAGTTTCAACACTAACAATTATTGAGTCTAACCCATTCCTCACCAGCTTTTCTGCTTCTTCATATAGCGTAGATCCGTTAGTATCTAAACTAATAAACAGGCCACGTGACTTTGCTTTTTTAATTACCCGCTCAATACCATCCGCCAATAGCGGTTCTCCCCCGCAAATGCTTATTCCCCCAACCTTCGCCTCTGCTAATCTGTCAATGATTTCCAGTTTTTTTGCTACCTCAAGCTCCTTATGCGCATTAGGATTCTCCCAGTGGTCACAATATACACAACGACAATTACACCTATCCGTAACATCCCAAATAGCAAACAATGGCCCTTTGCTCGCCTTTTTATGAGATAAATAAACGGCAATATTATCTAAAAATGTCGAAAAGAACCTAATCACATATGGAAGATTTACTAAGATAAATTTAATTAAGTTTAGGGTTTTCAGCATTTCAATGCTGTCTCCGTTTTCTATTTAAAAAAGAAATGCTTATTGATTCAAAGTCCATTTGACTTTTCAGGCCTTGTAATAAATACCAAGGATATTCTATAAAAAACTTCAATCCTCTGATTTTAATTTCGCTAAATATTTTTCGAAAAAGAACATCAAAAGACTGTAGCGCCTTATAATAACTTACCTTTCCAGGTGTCAGATAAGGAGTGTGAACTATTTCTCCTTTGAACAGTGAAACCAATTTATGCTGCCCATGTGGTTCTACCCACCCTCCTAATTTATTTAATATATCAAACGCTTCGGTTTTAGGTATGGGCTTGTAACTAAATATAGCTGGTGTATCAATATTTATATCCCTTATGAATGATAAGGTCGAACGTATAGTTTCTTTTGTTTCTCCTGGCGCTCCAATAATGAAGTATCCCACAATAGATATTTTATGTTTTTGAATAAGCCTGATTTTTTCTCTTATAAACTCTGTTGTGATGCCTTTTTTGAAAATATTATTTCTTATATAATTATCCCCGGACTCTAATCCCATTCTTATTTCCACACACCCTGCCTTTTTAAGCATTTTAAGTTTTTCTTCATCTAAATGATCTATTCGTGCTAATGCAGAAAATGGGAACCCCTTCAACCCTACTTTTTCATAATAAAATGTGAATCTTTTAAGCCAATCATTATTTTGGGTAAAAACAGGGTCACAAAACCTAAAAAATTCAAGATAATTATCTTTATATTTATCATACTGAAATTTTGCCTCTTCTGCCAATAATTTTGGGTCTATCCATCTGCAAAATTGCCCCACAGAATGTTCTTTCATAACCTTGGCACTACAAAAAGAACATTCATATTGACAACCGCGACTACCTTGAAGAGGGATGTGCCTAAAAAAATATAGCTGTTTATCTAAATCATTGTATAACTCCCAATTCCATTGAGAAAATTTATCCAAATTTTTTTCAAGAGGTTTTCGAGGGTTTTTAATTATTTCCTCTCCTTTTTTCAACCATAAACCATTGATCGAATAAATATCATCATTATTCGCCAATCTATCTAATAAATCCTTAATGATGTCCTCTCCATCATTAAGACATACACCATCTATGCTACGTTCATTTATAACCTCATCTGGATTTATAATTGTATGCGATCCACCAAATATAACCATCGCTTTAGTTATGCTCTTTGTAAAATGGGCTACCCGCAAGGCACAATCATAATAAATATAAGAAGTGGTAATACCAACTAGATTCGGCTCAAAATAATCAATCTTTTCTTTAAGATATTTTTTCCAGTGCGCTCTTTGAAAAGACAGATCTGCTATTTGTACTTCATGAGACGATTCTCTATCAATATATGTAGCAATACTAATAAGACCATTATGCAACGACGTAAAATCGCCCTTTAAAATGGGATTAATAAGTAATATTTTCATTTTTGTGAAATTTTTTATTAAGATATTTTTCCAAAATATTTTTAATTTTTAACTCGAATAAAAATTTAAAATATAGATTCTTTAATCTAAATCTTGCTATAGGACTATAGATTCTTCTTAATAAGTTCAGAAAGGGAAATCTACGAAAAACCCCAAAATCAGCTGGTCTATTCGTTATAAAAATAGAAGATAAATACAGTCCATCAACGATTTGTCTTTGATTTTTTGTGAGCCAAGATTTAGAAACAGTAGTATCAAGGTTAAAATTTTCCCAATCCTCAAGCCTGAGAGGAGCCACAAAGTTATGCATTAGACAATATTCATAAAGTTTTGTTCCCGGATATGGCGTATAAATCAAAAAAGCCGCATTTTGAGCATAAGTATTTTCACCCAATAATTCAAATAGTAAATCTATACTCTTCTTCAAATCTGCATTCGTTTCAGAAGGAATACCACACATAAAATTATATACAATGGGCAATTTGAATTTTGATAATCTTCTGTTCAATTTTTTGATGTCAGCGATATTATCTTTTTTATTAATTAATTTACGAATTCTCTCAGAGCCAGACTCAATTCCCACTTTAATTTTCATACAGCCACTTTTAATCAAGAGCGAAAGTAATTCATTGCTAGCATTTCTCAAGCTATCGACACATACCCCCTTTGGATACCATTGTATACTTAATTTATTAGAAATTATCTTTAAAGCTATTTCTTTGACTCTTTTAATATCAACAAAAAAATTATCATCATTAAAAATAAAGGTTTCTATAGCGTAATTTTCTTTTAATCGCTTTATCATCTCTACCGTAAGCTCTGGGCAGAGCCCCCTCCATCTTGCCCTCCCAACTGCGGAATGATAACAAAAGGCACACCGATGTGGACAACCACGCGATGTTTCGATTGTGATAGACCTCCTGTTTTGAAAATTCTGAATATAATCCTCCATGTTAATTAAGTGCCAGGGCATAGGGGAAAGTTGATTTAAATCCAGTATTTTTTTTATATCGCATTTTGAAATAACGCCATTGCTTTTCCACCACACACCTTCAATTTTTGTGAAATCAGAATTGTTTTTTATTGCGTCAACTAATTTAGCAAATGCAAATTCCCCTTCTCCCTGGACAACAAAATCGATATATTTATTTCTTAATGTTTGATGAGGTAAAATAGAGGCGTGAGGGCCGCCCCAAATAATAGGAACTTTAAAATTTTGTTTTATCCATTTGGAAATATCAATTCCCATAATGATTTGGCTACCAGTCATACAACTTATTCCTACACAAATAGTATGCTGATTCACCTCTCGGTTTAATACCTCTTTCCATCTATGCTGATATCTGATATCCAATATTTTTATACTGTAATCTTGATATATATAGCGACAAATTGAAAGAAGCCCCAACGGGATAGTCGGTTTATCTTCAAATATATCTGTATATGTGGTAGGAAGTTGGACTAAAATAATTTCCGACATATTTTTTTATTGTGCATTTTGGTGATTCATGAAAAAATGCTCCTTAGTTTTCTTCAGGATCATAAATCCGAGTTTAAGTAGATGGTTGTATGAGGCTGCATTTTCTTTATCTATTATAGCATAAGTTTTAAAATCATTTTTTTTGTTTATCTCCACCATAAATCTTACAAGAGCCGAACCCACTCCTTTTTTTTCCCAGGATTCTTTAACGCCGAATACTATAAACGAACTATTCCTTAAAAAAAGCTTTACAACTCCATAGGCAACCAATTCATTGTGATGGTAGGCCCCAAATACTATACTGGTCTTGAACTTCAACAAACTATAAACTGACTCTCTTGTAACATTGTATAATTTTAGATAATCCTGTGACCTTTTTGAAAATCCATTGCTTAAAAGGTGATAAAGATCCTCACAATTATTGAAATCAAGATTTATTATTTTTATACTCTCACCCGAGTTTAAACCTATCTGTTTACTTTTCACAAATTTCTTTTTTATATTCTTTTTATTAAATATAAAGAGAACTTTATTATTTATATCATTTGCTAATTTAAACAATATACTGTTTCTGTTCGTAAATCTAATTAGGAAATTTAATAAACTTTCTACGCTCATAGCCAACGTTTAAACCATATTCCAAACCTTTTACAGACCGATCTTCTGGAGAACGGATTTAAAAAGGCATGCCCACAGAATTTTAATAGATAAAGATTTTTTGGCTCATTTGCCTTAGCATAAGCATTAAGCATCTGGGACTTTGAAATCACTCTATCATTTTCTCCAAGTATAAAAATTAACGGTATTCTTATTTTGGCAATATTACCTAAGACATCATATCCATAAGCATCCTTGAGAAACTCTATCTTTAATGTGAATTTTTTAAGTGAAGAAAATTTTTGCAAAGGAATATATCCATCAACATTCCATCTTTCAATTTTTTTATTCGGAATTATATTTTTCATTGTGTTTTGCGGTTCTATCACACCGGCCAAAATTCCCAGACACTTTATTCGTGAATCTTTTACTGCCTGCAAAATTGCCACCATCCCACCATAACTGTATCCAATAACCCCGATTCTATCTTTATCAACAAACTTAAGCTTGCTAATAAAATTTAATGCTGAATTTAAATCCAAAACTTGCTGTGAAATTGTCAAATTTTCAAGTTTTCCATCACTTTCTCCTGTATTCGCATAATCAAATCTTAATGTGGCGTATCCCTGAGAATAAAAATATCTTGCCAAATATTTTAATTTATTCTTGCTGTCCATAAAACCGTGGCAAAGAATTACCGCCGGCATAAGTTGAGATTTATTGGCATCGGCAGGATAACTCAAGATACCTGTTAATCTCTGCATTTTATCATTAATAAAGTTGACCGTAAGATTGACAGTGGTATTTTGCATTGCTCTTTCAAAAATTATTTTTGCGGTGTATACTTACTAATTCTAACATTAAAAATATACATATACCGACGATAGTCATAATAGAAATAAGCAGCCCAATTTTAAAATCATCGGGTTGAAAAACAAAAGTAATTTCATGAATTCCCGGGTTTATCTCTGATGAAATCAGGCCATTATAATTTGCCGCCAAACAAAGCTGATCTTTTTTAATTGCCTTCCATCCTCTGTAATAATTTTGATTTAATATTAGGATATCATCTTGGGTTGCTTTAACCTTTACAAAGACATTATTTGGGCTAAAAGACTGTATGTATGCCCGTCCATTTCCATTAGCTAAATACACTTCTCCCTTGTAATTGAGATCACCTGAAGCTAGAGCCTTGCTCTGTATAGGCATAATTTCATTACTGTTTAGAGTGCCTCTGTTAGCAAGAAAAGAGGGATAAAGGTCATTCCACCTTTGTTCGGTCCAAATCAAATCACTTCTACTTTGCGTAAATCTATCTGACGCTTCAATATGCTTAGATGGAAAAAGAAAAGCTTTTTTGAAAATCGGTGAATTTACGATAAAAAGGTCGCCCATTACAAAAAACAAAAGACCATAAAAAGCCACTTTCTTAATACAGTCTGCTTTTGGAATTGTTTTGATTTTAACTCTTTTTTTTAAAAATTCAAGCCCCATGCCCGAAAATATTGCTATACAAAAAATCACTCCCAATATATACCGTGAAGGCACCCGTAATGAATCATAAATAGGCAGCCTAGACAATAAATGCCATACAGGAATTACAGACTTATTTCCCATAGCTACTAACAAACAGATCAAGCCAGTACACGCAAGCGGCCAATGCCTTTTAAAGTAGCCAAATACCCCTATTATTGATAACACCAAAGGAATCACGCCTATATATGCGCCGTACTCATGCCAGCCATAAGTCATGATCCTTTCATGAAATGGCACTAAATATAAACCAAGCTGTTCTCTGCTTAGAAGCATTTCCATGACTCTACTTAAACCTATCCCGTCAATTTCATTTATCTCTCTTGAATAAGTGGTCAAAAAACGCAGCATAGGCACTAGTTTAAACGCCAGCAATAAGCCGCTACACAAAAATACAGCGAACATTTTCCCAATTGGAAAAACATTCTTTTCTCTTAAGCTAAACAGCACGGAATATACAGCCAAGAATACCAGCGTAATCGCCGTAACATCAACGCTTCCGCATGCTAAAAACAATGAGAAGATTGCAGCGGATATTATTATCCATGATCTATTTTTAACACTCTTTAAATATGCGAAAAAAAACAGTGGTAACAACTCCATTGCCATCCATCCGATATGGCCCTCTGAAAGATGAAACGCATATATGGAACTTAAGCTATAAACAAACGCGGAAAGACAAGCTGAAACCCTAGATAATCTCAAAGATCGAGACAAAACGTACATTCCTATCAAACCTAAAAAAAGATAAATAACAATTTGCACTTTAAGCCCGGCATTTACCCCGCACAGCAGGACAAATAAAAACATAGGCGAAACAAATGTAGAATGAGGATAGCCCAGGAATTCCATTCCCCCCCTGCTATATGGGTTCCATAACGGAAATTGTTTATATTCCAGCATGGTTTTTCTAGCTAAGCCATTCCAAAAAAAAGCTTCGTCCCAATCCCTCTGCCCCCAATTTCCTGGATTCTCAAATATTGGGGCACAAAATACTATGGAAATTAAAGCAAAAATAATTATCACTCTAAAAAGATTTTTAGTCATTTTATTGTTTTTTATTCAAATTCTTTTATTTTTGCAAAAATCGATAAACATAATAGCGTAACTGACTATTCTTCCATAACCAAAGCCTATATTGATGAGTATCAATGTTTGGATCTGAATTCCAAGAGTTATCATATAAAAATGCACCTATTGCCTGAACACAAAAAGCAATAACCACAGTTAAAATAAAAACTATTACCATTTTTCTATTTTTTTTGAAGAGGTCCATAGCCGGTAAGAGAAGAATGGACAAAAACGGAATGGCATCATTAAGCATCCTACAACCAAAAGTCCACCCCCCCCACCAATCATACCATTTAGCATGAATGATTATCAGGACTATAACCGCTCCGCAAAAATATTTAAAAATCAACTCTCCTTTTCTTATCCATACCAGAGCTATGCCAATAAAAGAAAAGATAAATACCGGAGAATATACAAATAACCCTCTACTGGGACTAAATAACATACCAAAAAACCCTTGTATGAAGGGAGTTGGCCACATATTAAACGAACCGGTCTTGTAAAAAGCTCCAAAAGGATTATAAATCATCAGAGAGAACAAAAAGGGAGAACCGTGACAATAATAATTATATCCAAATATAAACAGAAACACAGGAATAGCATACGCAATATATCTCAAAAATTTATCTCTATGCCGATGAAGAATATATATAGTTATGAGAAACATAATCATAATATTTGTAGGACGCATTAAAATTGCTGAAGCTAAAGAAAATCCGGTGTAAGAAACAAATTTTGATTCTTTAATCCCTTTTACTAAGAAAAGTATGCTCAAAGCTATAAAAAACTCACTTCCTGTTTGTGTTAATAACGCCTGGCTGGTAAGACTCCACATGCCTGAACAAAAAGCGTAAATAAATGTGATTATCCACGCTTTCCTTCTACTAGCTAAAAGTCTTACTGCAAAATATATAAATATAGCTGACAGAGCGATAAGCATACTCGCGGCTAACTTTGAAAGAAAAATTATTGCAAATGATTCGGGAAGAAAATGAAAGAATAAAATCGGAATTAAAAAAAACGGTAGAGCTAAAAGCGCTGGACCACAACCAGCCATAGGGAAGTAGTGTCCTTTAACTTTAATAAGATAGTAGGGAATTTTCTCCTTGTTGTGATTATCGTAAAGAAGGACGGGGTATAACTTAAACAACTCTTCATGGAATTCATCAAGGTCAAAATCAAATTCATATAGTATGCTATAGGGAAGATATCTGAATGTGATTGCCTCGCCATTATCGGGAGTAAATTTAAAATTTACCATATACAGCATAACTATGCCGAAAAAAATAATAATAACTTTTGTAATATGCCAACGTTTCCTATTATGTTTTTCCATGCAAGCCATAGGTTCTCTACAACATTTACAATAACTTCTTGTACAAATACACGTCTACACCATTATACCGACTTTCACTTTTCTTTTCATAAGACTCGTCAAGATACCTTTTAATTGGCAGGTGATTTTTAAACCATCTCGAAACCGCAATAAACCAAATACCTTTATGCTTTTCGGATATCTTTTCACTATTCAATATCTTTTTAAGCTGCGCAAGATTCTGTACTCCAATCAATTTTTTCCCACCATGTTCATAAATAAATCCGCCTTTTAACATATCAATGCCCAATTCATTTATAATATCAATTTTTATCCTATTCTTGTTCTGAAATTTAACGCCGCCTGCGCCATAATAGCTAAACATTTGGCTTCTATCTGACGGGGCTATTACTATAATCTCATTATCCCTAATGTTGGTTTCCACATACTCTATTGCCTTTCTCCAATTTAGTTTTAACTCTTTAGTATAATACGTAGTTAGAGACGAAGCGCTTAGAATTAAAACAACCAAAACCACTCCTATTAACATTATACTATTCCGCATTCTGCTTATTCCTTTAGCTACAAGAATATAATAAGCTAGGGAAGCAAAAATAAGGTACCTTGTAAGAAAAATAGAGAAATAAACAAGAGAAAACGTAAACATAACAACTATAGGGATAAATAGCCACAGATTAATAAAAAAGATGCTATCGCGTTCTGCTCTTCTTGAAGGGATTAATCCTAAAATAAAAAAAATTCCCATTATATATAGCAAACTTTGAGAAAATCCTATTTCTTTAAAACCAATAAAAAAATCCCATCCTCCATAGCGACACCCACCGTAATTGAATATTTGAAATGTTTCTATCAAAGAACGAAATTCCGGTTTTGGAATCCATTGAATACAAGTTTTTACAAATTCCCTCTGCTCACATAAAAAAACAACAAATGGTACCAGCCAAATTAGGAAAATAGCTAAAACAGCAGCTTGAATCATAATCCATTTTTTCCTTGGACCTATTTTTTTCACAAAGAAAAAAAGATTTTGAATAATTACTATAAATACGCCCCATAAAGTTGTATATAAAAGCATAACAGTTACTATTCCATAATAAATATATGGCTTTGATTCGGATTTTTTTCTCTTCAGTATTCTTAAAAAGAATAACATTGATAAAAGAGTCAAAAATACAAATAAAGCATAGTGCCGTGTTTCTTGAGAATAAAATATATGAAAAGGAGATATAGCCAAAATTAAGCTACTAATCAAACCTGTCTTTTTATCAAATAATATTTTTCCAATCGTGTAAATCAAAAATATTGAGCCTACGCCAAGCATAGCTGAAGGAAGCCTTAAGGCAAATTCAGATGCACCAAATAGCCTTATCCAGTATCTTAAAAGAAAAAAATAAAGAGGAGAAAGATGAAACCCGAAGAAAAGGGAAGGTAAGTCTCTCGTCGCCTGATCAATGCTTCCCGCCTCGTCCTGCCAAAGGCTTTCCGCTCCCAAATCGTATATACGCAATATTACACCTAATACAATAACTGATAGCAATATCCAAGCCGTTTTATCAATCTTTATTGATTTTTTTAACATCTATTTATATATACCTTTCTGCGCTTTTATAAACTTCCTCAACAGTTATTCTCTTTAAACATTGATTATCTCTGCATTGTGAATGACGATGGTTATAAGCAGTGATACAGGGACTACAAGCCAAATTAGAATACAAAACTATTTTTTTAGAAGTTAACGGTGCATAAAGACTGGGAGTTTCCGGGCCAAATAAAACGACTATATTAATTTCGGTAAGAGAGGCTAAGTTTACAGCACCGCTATCATGACTTATAAGAAGCGTAGAAATATTATATAAGCATATAAGTTCTTTAACAGATGTTTTTCCGATAAGATTTATAAAGCGCGAATTAGATATCTCCTGATACATAACTTCCCCATTGCCTAAAACCTTTGATTCAACTCCGACTATAATTACAAAAACACTTGGGTTAATTAACAACTTTTTCGATAATTCGATATAGTTCTTAATCGGCCATTTCCGAAGAGGTAAGGTCTCGTTAATGCCCGGATTTAAAACAATTAACTTACTTTCTTTGCTTATTTGTCCATTAAACTCTTTTAGTTTCCTGAATATATTTTCTTTAACTTCTTCGCTTGATTTTACTTTTGGCACAATCGTCTCGCTATTAGTTATGCTTTCTTTAAGAAGAGGTACATTTTGAGAATTAGCTTTTAGCGAATTAACAAGCGCTAAGAAATCTTTACTTATGTGCATGTAAGGATTATAACTAACCTTATGCGTTTGCAAATTTCCTCGATAAAGACCTTCTGCGCTAAATCTGTGGAAACCAACCCTAATCTTAGCGCCGCTTAAATAACTTAAGGCACTGGAAAACCTTGAAAAAAGCTCCATGTCTATTAGGACATCTATCTTTTCTCTCCGCACTCGCCACAGATTCTTTATAGTATCTATAATCAAAGACGAAAAATTATTACTCCTCATCACGATTACATTCTCTTTCGGTATAATATCTAATATATGAACACTATCCTGATTTTCTTTGAAAATCCAAAAATAAAGCTTAGCTTGTGGGTACATCTCCTTGGTTTTTTTAATTGCCGAATATGCCAATATTGCGCTTCCCATTTCAGAAAGTTCCAAAAACATTATTTTCTTAGGTTTTATCTTTTCAAATCTCTCAGGAATAAAAAACTTTTTTATTCTGCAAAATACAGACAAAACAAAACAAATTGGAATTCCAAACCAATGATCCATAGATCTTGCAAAATTAATTTTCATATCACTTATTACTGTTCAATATCATTTATTCTAAATTTTCTTACATACCTATTAGTAAAAATTAGATAAACCACTTTGGGTAAATCATAAAATAATAAAGGTAATATTTTTAAGCTGTATTTGATGAACCCTTCATTCTTGATTATGGTATAAAATCTATTGCGAAAACACAGATACTGCCTTTTCTTTTTACCGACTTTAGAACTATTACCTTTATGTCGGCAGGCCAACTCAGGTGCAAATGCTGTCTTAAAACCATTTTTTTTAGCCCGCCAGGCTAAATCTACGTCTTCAACTAAAAAAAAGAATCGCTCGTCAAAATAACCGGTTTTTTCTTTTAATTCTCCAAGCATCCGCCTTTTATAAAAAGCACAAGCAGAACAGGCTCCAAAAATGCTCTTTGCCTCGCTAAATTCTTTATTCCCTCTTCCTCTACCGATATCATAAAACCTTCTCATCCAAGAAAGATGTATTCCGCAAGAGTAAATTGTTTCTTTATTAAGATTTAATATTTTCGACTGTAATATTCCTGTATTGGAAGGCAGATTGTTTATTATATCTACTGCCTTTGATAAAAAATCTTTCTCTAAGGTTACATCGCAATCTAAAGTCAATATCCACTCACCACTTGATACTTCAATACCCTGATTTCTTCCTCTGCAGGCGCCAAGATTCTCTTTGTTTTCAATCAAAATAGCTTTAGGGTATTTTTTAACCAGCTCCGGCGTACCGTCACTTGAAGCATTATCTACGATAATTACCTCAAGATTCGGATAATCCTGGCTGAATACAGAACCCAGACAAAACCTGACAAAATCCCTGCTATTATAAGTTAAAATTACTACTGAAATCATCTTTCAATATGTTGACAAATTTCTCTCCCAAAATGTCCAAAGAATAGTCTTCTTCCGCTGTCTTGCGAGCGGCTATCCCTAATTTTTTTGCTAAATCAGAATTTTTTATAAGTTGCTCCATATTAAGAATGAATTCACTCCTGCTAGAGGCCAAAAAACCGTTATGCCCATTTTTAATTATATAATTTGCCTCCCCAACGCAAGAGGCAACTACCGGTTTTGCTTTAGCCATATATTCGAATAATTTAACCGGGCTTTTTGATAAATTAAAACGTGTTTTATCTAAGAGTGGTATCAGGCCACAGTCTGCATTATCCAAATAAGAAGGAACATCATCGTGGTCAATCCATCCTTTATAAATTAAATTTTCACAATGATAGTCCTTAATCAATTTAGTCAACTCTTTATTAAAGATTCCATCAGCAGCAATAAAAAGCTTAATAAAAGGGTATTTTTTGTAAAGTGTTAAAAAACACTCTATGATAAACTTTATATACCCTATTAATTCAATCCGGTTAACTGAACCATGCCAGGAAAATATAAAATCTTCTTTAGGCTTAATCTCTGCCGGCTTAAATCTCTCTAAATCTACACCTGTCGGTATATAATAAACCTTCTTGCTAAACTGCAAAAGATAATCTCTTAAATAATGACTTGCGGCAATACAAAATACACTATTTTTAGCAAATAAACGAAGTAGGCACTCTGCCTTTGACTTTGGAATAAATCCCAGATAATATCCAATATCCTCTCGCGCTTCCCAATCATCCATATCAAAGATAAAAGCTATTTTTCTAAATTTAGAAACTGCCCAAGCAGAAAGAGTATGATAATTAAAACGGTTAACTATAAAGGTAGTTCCGGCCGACTCTTTAGATAGAAATTTAAAACCTTTATAGATATATTTTACCTTTTCGGCAAAACAAAAATTCTCTTCATCCTTACCTGACTTCGCCCCTAAATTATCAACAAAAGAAAAGACTTCTGCATTTAAGCCTTTCTCTCTTAAATGGAGTGAAAAACTATAACAGCGCGTTCGCGCGCCCGGATCATTGCGGCCCTCTCGGGTTATAAAGACGAATCTATTTTTCATAATCAAAAAAACTTCCCATCGCTCAATAATTAGTGTGCATCAAGCTCTATCTTGCCAGCAAAATATTTATACTCGCCCGGAACTAATATAATCTTACCTGACTTATTAACTCTACTATAACACAACACTCTGGACTTAAATACCTCGTCGGTATTTTTAGCAGACGTCGTATAATTTCCCGGAACAAGAGAACAAATAGATAAAACTGCTGGAAGAGCTTTTTTTGAAGTACCAGCGGCTATTCTTACAGTCTTATCGATAGAATAAACCGTTTTCCATCCTTGTCCGCTTTGAGGAAATTTAAGCGAAAATTTTCCCTTTTTATCTGAATCTACGGCTATCCAATCAGTATATTCTGGCGATAGCATAACATTTGTTTGTTCGCGCTCTATATTTACTTCTTCATATACCCGCATTCTTATATTCCACGCAATAATGTTATCAGAGACTAACTCTATCTCCCAATCTTGAGCGATCGGTAAATATATCCATTCGCCATGAGCGATTATCTTGTAATCGCTTACCCTTTCAATTTTCCACACAGCATTTTGAGAATCTTGCCAGAAACCGTTAGAAAAAAGAGAAGTATATAAACCAAATCTTTTGGTTAACTCTCTTCCTTGATAATATATTCGGCCTTGCCCGTGATCAAGGAATAGCCCTAATTTCCCCCTATTAATAGTAAGGGATGGAAATAATTCTCCCTTTTTAGATTGCTCTCTCTTTTTGGCCTTCTTAATATATCCATCCATTTTCTGTTTATCCAGAAGCAGTATCTTCGCTGAGAAAAGCTGATGCCTACCAGGTAAAAAGACATCATCTCCCTCTTTCTTCACGCCATGAAAACATAAATCCCTGATTTCTTTACTGTAATTTGTTACGAGAATACATTCGGTTGCGCCTGTATCAGCCTCAAATATAATTCCTGGAATATTGTCCTTCCCCTCATAGCTTCCTACCCCAATACATCTATTAGTCAAATCTGTCAAAACTATTCCACCCCAATCCTTTTTGTCTCTAAATTTCTTACTCTCATCTAAGCTTATCCTTTCCTTATATTCTCCAGAAAGCATCAGACTCGATTTCCACCTTTTAATTTTTACCTCTTTGTCTATTATTATACCTACCTTCCAGCCAATTGTGCCTTCATCAGTTATCTCCATCTCCCATAGCTGGCTTAAAGGCAAATCCGGCCACCGTCCTCTGGCTGTTATCTTCTGATTACTTATCTTGTCTATCTGCCAGAGGGCTTGGGTAGATGT
>Ga0075116_10000836_pt1 | contig 14180 bp, 11 predicted proteins | sample AntAceMetag02UKC_FD_69786 | JGI IMG/M metagenome (GOLD analysis project Ga0075116, IMG submission 69786) | Saline lake microbial communities from Ace Lake, Antarctica- Antarctic Ace Lake Metagenome 02UKC | ecosystem: Environmental > Aquatic > Non-marine Saline and Alkaline > Saline | place...
AATAGACTGATTCCTGAATATTTTTTTAATTTTGAAAAGATTACAAGGAAATATAGGTGCTTTCAGGGAACTTTTTTGACAGATATTGATTCTCAAGGTAATTTGTATTCTTGTGCCGAACGCTTAACAAAATTTGGCAATTTACTCCAAGATTCAATGCTTACGCTTTGGAATTCAGAAGGTGCTCGGCAGTTCAGAAGGCAGGAAAAGAGGCTAAATAAATCTTGCTGGCAAGCAAATGCAATAATGAATATATATCTCACAAAGTTATTAGGTTAATATATTATTAAGGAAAGTGTGATTCAATGATCAGAAGAAGAAGAATGAGGCTGTATAAAGGGGAATTTTTAGATATTTTCAAGTCAATAATTATGTTAAAGGTTTCAAAAGGCGGATATGTAAAAGAATTCGAAAAAGAATTTGCAAAGTATATCAAGACAAAATATGCTATTGCTACATGTACGGGAAGGAACGGTTTGGAACTTTTGCTTGAAGCCTTAGGGCTTCAAGAAGGGGATGAAGTAATTCTGCCTGCATATACTCTTAAAGATCTGGTGTTTTTGATTAAAGACAGGGGTTTTGTTCCTGTTTTGGTTGACATTAAGGGAGACACATTTAATATTGACCCTGAACTTATTCAGAAAGCAATTACACCTCGGACCAAAGTTATCCTTGCTACTCATATTTTTGGTTCCCCATGTATGATAGAAAAAATCATCGAAATTGCAGAGAAAAACAATTTAGTAATAATTGAAGATTGTGCCCATGCTGCGGGTGCTGAATATAATGGGCAAAAGGTCGGTTCTTTTGGAAAAGCGGCTTTTTTCAGTTTTGAAACTATAAAACCTGTTAATACCTTTGGCGGAGGAATGGTTACTACAAATGATGCAGAGATAGCCGAATATGTTAAAGATGAGATCAATGGCTATCCCTATAAAAGCATAAAGGTAATTTTTAAGATATTTTATACTTATCTTGAACACTTTATTTTACATAGCCCTATCTATCTTTTCGTAGCGCTATTATTTAAATTTGAGATTTTTAAAAGAATAATAAGCGGTATATATCTTTCAATTCATAAAGGTTCCCGCATAAATCAATTTCGTTATTCAAATTTGCAGGGGTTGATTGGTTTAAAACAACTCAAAGAGCTTGATAAGAAAAATACGCTTCGGAGAAAAAAGGCGAAAGACTTGATTGCTTTTCTTAATGAAGATGTAACTATACAAAAAGTTATCCCGCATGCAAAGCCGGTGTATTATTTCTTTGTGGCCAAGACCAGTCTGCATTTTAACCAAGCTCGAAAAAAACTGCTTTCCAAAGGTGTTGACACAAGCACAGGCAGCGAGATTACCGATGACTGTTCTCGGATATTATCGCAACACGGTTGCTCTATGGTTGAAAAGACTCACATGCATGCTATACAACTTCCTCTTTATGAAGAGTTAAAGTTGCGGCAAATTGAATATATAGCGGATTCTGTGAATAGTATCAATGGTAATCGTAGAATTTAGAAGCTAAAAAAAACTAGATAGATATAATTCGATGAAAATACAAAGATTTCTTTTTTTGTGCCAGAAAATTCTTACTCGTAAGTTTGCTGTTGTCACATTATTACTTACACGAAGATGTAATATGCAGTGTGATTATTGCGAAGTCATAAAGAGAAATAATTTAAAAGAACTTGAGGTAAAACAATGGAAACGTATAATAGATAAGCTTTCTAAAAAATATTTCATCTTTGTTTTTTCAGGAGGTGAATCACTTCTTTACGAAGGGGTCGAAAAATTGGTGGATTATGCATCGTGTAAAGGGATAACTGGTTTATTAACAAATAGTTTATTGTTAGATGAACAAAGATTAAAGAAGTTGAAAAAATTAGATTTTTTGTATTTTTCATTTGATACCATTGCTTTTCCCAGGGATTTTAAGACTATTGAAACAAAAAAGCTTGAATTGATAGCTTATTATATGAAATTGTATAAAATTGAAACAAGAGCTTCAATAGTAATTAATACTAAAAATGTAGAAGAAATTCCCGCAATTATTAAATTATTAGATAAGTATGATATAGGAGTAGATTTGTGTCTTGTACAAGTAGATAAGCTTGGTGGGTTGACAAATGATTTTCAATATTTTTTTAAAAATTCACAAGACATTGCTAACTTAAAAGAACTACAAAATAGGCTTATTGGGATGATAAATGATGGATATTCTATCTATACTCCTATATCTTATATCCAAAATATGGTACATTATGTTCAAGGCCATTATAAATTGCAATGTTTAGCTGGCAGGAGGTATTTCACAGTTAATAATGATGGTTTTATAATGGCATGTCACAACTTACCTTCTTCAAATTTAAATCTTCTTGATGATGTGAATATCGATCAAGTTGAGATTAAATTAAAACAGAGTATTCCTAAAAATTGTAACTGTTTCTGGGATTGTTATTATTCATATTCTCATTTTGCCAATAATCCTTTAGCTAGTACAACAGAAAGTTTACTCCAAAGTGCCAAGAGAAAAATTAGGGGACGGAGGCTTTATAAATGAATATACAAAATTCAAATTTTGTAAAAACAGATGTGTTCAAAAAAATTATTTTATTTATTATTGTATTTTTTTCATTTTCTATAATTTTTTATGCGTCAACAAAAGTATTATTAAACGGATCTGACGAAGAAGAGCATTACTTAATGGCAAGTGAAATTTCCTTTTCTCCCTTTTCCTTACACCTGCCACTAGGTTTTCAGGATATAGACCCCCATCCACCATTGGTCGCTTATTTTGTTAGATTAGGATTTTTATTATTTGGTCAAGAGAGTATAGTGAGCGGAAGATTTCTATTTGTATTATTAGGGGCAATAGGTATTTTTATTGTATTTCTTTTAGTAAGCAGAGGCATTGACGTGAAAGTAGCTTTTTTATCTATTATATTTCTCTGTGTAGAAAAATATTATGTATGTCATTTCCGGTATGCAATAGAAGAAGGATTTGTCATTTTTTTTACTATATTAACGACATATGTATTTTTTAAAGCGTTAATTGAAGATAGTAAGCCGTTAATGTTATTAACTGGAGTGGTTGCTGGAATCGGTCTTTATGGGAAAGAAACGCTTTTGTTACTCTTCCCAATTTATTTTATCTATTTATATAGTGATAGAAAATTTAGATTTTGGTTTAAAGTAAAAGAATTGTATTTTGCAGTAGCAATAGCCTTATGTATTTTTATGCCTTTCATTATTTTTAATTTTTCAAATGATTTGTTTAGCATAAAAATGGTAGATTACTATGCTAAATTTGGTGTTAGTCCAGTTGCTTTAACTGCCTTATTAGGAGAATTTTTTTCTTACTTTGTTGATAAATCGGTTATCATAGATATATTTGATTGTGAATATCCGCTAATGAATTGGATGGCTGGGTTGATAGTAACGTGCGGGGTAGTCTATTCACTTAAAAATGTGAAAGGTAATTCGTTAGTAAAATTGTTACTAATTATTTTTTTATTTAATTTTGGTTTATTTAGCATTATTAAGAATGATGCTCTAGCCGAACCAAATCCGTTTTTGAATAATACAGATTGGCCTTCGATGATGATTGTTTCAGGGGTTATTCTTGCTTCGTATATGTTAATTTCTTTATGGAATAAGCGTAGATGGCATAAGTTGTTAATAATTTTTTTTATTGTGTATTTGGGTGTTGATCTAATACAAACGATAAATTTGCCAGAATCTTTTTATATTCCACAGAGGGGTCTTATGTTAACGCAATTAAAAGACTTAGCACATTATGATTTAGATAGAGGTTATTATGGTTATGCAAAGAAGAGATTTGAAAGATTACAAAAATGGAGTAATGATGAAGAAACGTTGGAAACTGCACGCCTTAATCTTCTCTATTTGTCAAACTTAGCCAAGTCCGAAGAAATCAAAGAGTACTATATACCTAAAAAAAATATATCACCGGATGAAATAATGAAACAAGCCGAATTTTTCTTCGATATTGGAGAAAATGATGCGGCTATTGAAAGATATCAGTAAAAAAGAAAGGATTTATTTTAACCATGAAAGTTGCATTAGTTCTTCCTCCATGTACACAGGAAGAAATATTCGGAAAATTAGCCGGTAGTCATCCCGTTTTGCCACCCCTTGATCTTGCATCGATTGCTTCTTATCTAAAGGTGCAAGGACATAATGTTACTATTTACGACTGTTTTGCAGGGCATATATCTAAGGAACAATTGAAGATATTATTAGAAGAGAATAAGCCACAGGTTGTCGGTATCACGGTTGACTTATCGTCACTATCGTCACCTTTGTTGCCTCAAGCTTACGATGTAGCTAAGCTGTGCAAAAATATAAATTCGAGTGTGAAAACTATTTTCTATGGATATTCTCTAACGAGGTTTCCCGATTGGATTTTATCAAAAGACCAAGTTGACTTTGTCATTTTGGGAGAAGGGGAAGTAACAGCAGGAGAGCTTTTAAAAACTATAGAAAGAAGAGATGATTTAGGACGCGTTGATGGTTTAGGATTTAAACTAGACGGAAAAATTATCATCAACCAAAGAAGGGAACAGATAAATAATCTTGATATATTGCCTTTACCTGCATATCAACTTTTGCCTATTGAAAAATATAGAGTTTGTCCGACCTCAATCAAAAAACAACGCCAAATGACTATTATGAGCAGCCGCGGCTGTCCGTTTAACTGTTATCTTTGTACATCACCTTTATTTTGGCGTCGGAAGTGGAGGGGGCATAGTCCGGAATATATAATTAAAAACATGGATTATCTTTATAAGGAATACGGGATAGAAGATTTCCAGTTTAGAGATGATATTTTTACTTTTGATCGAAACCGGGTGAAAGAATTTTGCACATTGCTTATAAAAGAAAAGCGGACATATGTTTGGAATTGTTATGCAACTTTCAACACGATTGATGAAGGTTTGGTGAAATTAATGAAAAAGGCCGGATGCTATCAATTGGATTTGGGAGTGGAAACCGGCGAGGAACAGATACTCAAAGAATACAAAAAGATAACAAAAAGTATGGTAAAGAGAATGATGGTAATTATGAAAGATGCTGGGATGGAAACAAGACTTTTCTTCATTATTGGACCCCCTTCAAAAACTATTCAGGATGTTGAGAAAACAATTGAGTTTGCAATTGAGTTAGATCCGGATTATGTCATCTTTTCGCCTTCAGCTCCTTATCCGGGAAGCCAGTTTTACGACCAGTTAGTAGAAAAAGGATATCAGCTTCCAGATTTCGAAAAAGAATTATTTATTGAAAATGAAGCAATTTGTGATTTACCGGATTTCAATCGAAAGTATATTAATATAATGGTTAAAAAGGCGTTCCGAAAATTTTATTTGAGGCCACGATATGTTTTAAAGAAAATATTATCAATAAAATCTTTTCATCAGTTAAAATATTTATTTCGTAGCTTTATTTCTCTAATTTCTTTTATAGGAGGTTCCAAGAAATGAAGGCGAACTCAAAAATATCTCAAAAACATCATAAGAAGATATTTTTATTGAAACTTAGTTCATCTGCGGTAGAGAGGAATCGTCCTTCGGCGCATTTTTTCCCTTCTCTTATATTAAAATATATGGAAGCTTTGTTGCGGAAGAGAAAGGGCATAGATGTGCGGTTAATTGATTGTTATATTAGAAAGTATTCTATCGATCACTTGGTCCAAGTTTTGCAAGAGAGTGCTCCTGATATCGTTATTATTGATATAAATATTTATGAGTATTCGACGTGTGTCCATTTCTTAAAAAAACTTAAAGAACAACTATCAACACTTGTCATTGCTGTTGGAAGTGACCCTACCGTTCGATTCGAAAATTATTTCGAAAATAAAGATTTGTTTCAAATTGTTCTTCCCGGAGAGGTTGAGAAGGAGTTTCTTGGTGTGATAGATGCCTTAGATAAAGGAGAGTCAATAAATGTTATGCGAGAGCGATGCCGTGAAAGATTCAAACAAAATGGTCCAGTCATAGTCAATGACTCTGCCTCCCTTCCTTTTCCAACCTATGATGAATATGAAATGGAAAAATACCGTTTTGTTTACCCTTTAAGAATGAAAAAGCGAGTACGATGGGGATATATTTTATCAAGTAGAGGATGTCCCTATGGATGTCGTTTTTGTTCGCCTGCAATTAGAAAAACGTACGGAAAAGATTTTCGAGTGAGAGCGGCATCTAATATTGTAGACGAGATAGAACACTTAATATGGAACTATAGCGTCAATGCTATAAGCTTTGAGGACGATAATTTTACGACTGATCATTTGCATGTTGAGAGTGTTTGTAATGAAATTTTACGAAGGGGTATTAAAATAAAATGGATTGTTCATGCACGGGTTGACAACGTAAACTTTCCTCTGCTAGTTCTTATGAAAAAAGCCGGCTGTGATTTATTGCGTTTTGGCATTGAGTCCGGTTCTTCCAGGATTATTCGTCTTATTCAGAAAGCGAGTAGTGCAGATTGGAACAGCAAAGCGATCCAGGTTTTTCGGGATGCCAGGAAACTTCAAATAGGGACACTGGCATTGTTTATGTTAGGGATTCCTACCGAGACTGAAGAAGATATTAAAAAATCGTTTAACTTATTAAAATCTTTAAATCCGGATTTTGTACAAATACATTTTTTCACTCCTTATCCCGGATCCGATTTCTATAAAGAACTTAAGCCTTTATTGAAGAGTTCGGATGAAAATAGTTTTTATCATTATGCTGTACCATCATTGTCGTTTAGTAATGTTGGAGTTGAGGAATTGAAGAAATGGCGAAAGTATTTTTATAAAAAATTCTTATTCCAACCAAGGAATATGATTAGGCATGTTTATAACTATGGATGTTTTTATTTGTTTAACTTAGACGTATTCTTCGAACTTCTAAAGATGAGGATATACTTAAAAGATGAGTAAGGTTTTTCCAAGAAATCGCGTAGTTTTTTCGCGAGATAATTTTTTAAAAATTCGAGAATGCTATAAGAAAGGCGAAATTATCGAAGGATCTGATATCAGCATTTTTGAAAAAATGTTTGCATCTTATATTGGGACAAAATATGCTGTATCTTTTTCATCGGCACGATCAGGGCTCGTAACAATTTTAGACGCCTTAAGCTTTCAGCCTGGAGATGAGGTCATTTTTCCTGCGTATACCTTTCATGTTATTCCCGCAATTGTGAAATCTCTGGGGTTAAAACCTGTTTTTGTTGATGTCCGGAACGATACCTACACTATAAATACTTCATTAATTAAAAATAGCATTACAAAAAAGACAAAAGCGATTTTTGCAACGCATATATTAGGGCATCCTTGTGACATGAATGATATTATGGCTCTTTCACAAGAGCATGATCTTAAGATTATTGAAGATTGTGCTCATGCCTGTGGTGCTGAGTATAAAGGGCAAAAAGTCGGCTCTTTTGGTATTGCCAGTATATTTAGTTTTGGCATGGGTAAATTAATGAATTGTTTTGGAGGCGGGATGGTTGTATGCCAGGATGATACTTTAAGAGATCAAATACTGCAGAAGCGAAGCTTTTATGAAAACTTTTCAAAAATTCAAGTATTTAAACATATGGCGAAATTTTTTGTTTTCGGCTTTTTGACAAATCCTAAAGTTTTTGCCGCTACAGGATATGTAGCGATGAGGATAGCACAAGTTTTTCATAATGATATGTTTGATCGATTTCCTGACGAACCCATAGAATTATGGCATCAATTTCCCAAACCATTTTTTAGAAAATTTACCAATATTCAAGCAGCCATTGGTATTCAGCAATTAGAATCTCTTGATAAGAATATTAATAAAATCATAAGGAATGCGGAGATTTATTCCCGAGAATTAGCAGGCAGTGGGTTAGATTTACCTTTTATAAGCCCTGAAGTAAAACATGTATATCTTTATTTTCGTATTCGTTTGCAGCAAAGAGAGGAATTAAAGCAAAAGTTGCTAAAACATGGTGTAGATGTTAAAAAAGATGATATTGCGATTTGTCCGGAACTTGAAATTTTTCCGGAATCTGGCACTGATTATCCGGTGGCAAAAGAGATTTCAATGACATCCTTGGAACTCCCTTGCTATTATAGCTTATCAGAAGAGGATGTTTGCCAAATAGCGGGAAAATTAAAGAAGGTATTATCCAGGTTATGAAAGTAAGTATTAAAAAATACATTCTTTTAGTGTTAGCTGTTCTTTTCTTCGTCTTTTCCTTTTTCATTTTTTTGAGAGCAAACAGTAACTTAACCGCTAAGATAGAAGACTTGGCGTATTTGAATTGGGAATTACGCGAAGAAATAACCGGGAAGCTCTCTTTCAATCTGGCGCAAAAGCAGCTACTCGTAGGTACTTCGGAGAAATATCGATTACTGGATAGTGAAAATAATGCTTGGTTATTCAAATTGCACGAATTTCCAACAAGCTTCTACTGTAAAATAGAGGAGTCTGTTTCCAGATGGGGAAGGTTGTGCGGGCTAAACATCCCTTATGTTCATAGGATTGTATTGCCAATAAATGGAAAGATGATACAAGGTACGATTCAACGAATTATCCCTGACGTTAAAACTCTTCATGGTTTTGATATTTCCGAACTAACTACTTTTCAGATTAGCGAATTGTTAGAACAGCAAGTACTGGACTATTTTGTGGATAACTATGGTTCCTCGGGCGACAATTTTTTGCTATCCATAAAAACCGGCGAAATATACGGCATCGATAAAGACTCGTCTTTTGACATAGATGAGAAATCAATGAGGCAAAAAGACACTTTAAGACGTTTTACAGGTGATGGTATATATTTAAATATATGGGATGCGTATTCTGCAAAGAGGCTGGATGTTGATATTTACTCTGCTTTAGGCCTGATAGATTTAATGAATGAAGTAAGTGATAAAGCAGTTTTTAAAATATTTAGTCCCATATTAAATGAATCTGAAAAGGTAACTTTTAGTTCTCTGGATGATTTATTAGACAAAAGAAAAAGGATGTTCGAGGAATTTAGCGGATTTTATAAAGTTCTATTTCAAAAGCGTGAGGAAATTTTTAAAAGGTTTGGTAGGAATGAGCTCAATAAATACAAAAAACAAGTTATAAAGAGATTAGAGAGGGAGGTTATAGATAATAAGAGTTTACTTAATAAACTTACTATGGGAGGGGTAAAAGAGCAGGAAGATATTAAGGTCGTTTCCTCGAAGAATGCCTGGCTGTTAATCGAAGATAAGATAATTAATCCCTATTGTGAGGATGTAACTTTTGGCAAACAAAATTATGACGAGGCCATAAGGAGTTTGAAAGCATTGAGAAATATCCCTGAAAGTACTGCAGAGAAATTGGCAATAACGATTTACATACTGAGAGTTAAGGAATTATTTTTAATAGGAAATTATAATTTTGCCGATCCTTTTATGTTGGCAAAACTACGTGTTACGTTTCATCCCGATTTGATAAATCCCGATGCGTTAAAGGATCGATATCTTACCGTGGCTGGAAAGGATATTTATCAAGATATAGAGGACGAATTTTATTATGCAATGACATTAATCTTCCATCTTCAGGGGCAGCATAATAAAGCCTATTATTATGCTTTAAAAGTTCAGGAAAAAGGCTTTAATCTTGAAGGTATTTTGGAGAAAATGCCGTGAAAAATATAAAATTGATCTTAAGTTTAATTGTCACATTTTCCCTATTAGGGTACCTATTCCATAAAACGCCTTTCGATGAGGTATTAAAGTCAACAAAGAATGTTAATTTGGAACTTATTTTGGTTGCTGTTGTAATTTCAATTATGAGTAATATATTCTTGACCGCATATAGATGGAGGGCTATACTCAAAAAGCTAAAATGTCCTATTTCTTGGAAGGAGTCAATTTTGGTTAAAATGGGCAGTGATTCACTTATAAGTATTTTACCGATGAAAACCGGAGAAGCTTTTAGAGTATTATATTTAACCCGGACAAAAAAGGTATCTCACGGTAAGGCAATTTTATCGATTATAAGTGAATATTGTCTTAACTTTGTTTTTCTGCTACTCTCTATCTTTATAGGATTGTTTTTTTATTTGGTTAGGAATAATCTTACTTTGAGTGGAAATATTGGTTTTGCATCAGGCCTATTTCTTTTATCAAATGAAAGATTTAGGGCCGCAAAAGATAACTGGAAATCCTTCGTTAACAATCGAATGGTAGTTCCTTTTAAAAAAATTAAATCTATTTTTTTCGATAGAAATATTTTAATGCTTACTTTTCTGTTGGCGATTTTAGAATTACTCAATGTTTATTTAATTTCGAAAGCGCTGGGAATTCATATTCCTCTTTATGCTATCTTTGTGTATGTACCTATGATAATTCTTATTAGTAGTATTCCTATTACAATTCTAGGCTTAGGATTAAGAGAGTCGGTGGTGCTTCTTTTCTTTTTGAAGTATGCGTCATCAGATAGCCTCTTGTCTTTGGGCATTCTATATTCATTTATAGAACACGTGATCCCTATGCTGATAGGATTGAGTTTAACTGGTTTATTTCTGAATAGAATATTTTTTACCAGAAAATAAAAAATAAGTATTTTTTGCTCAATATATATTGACTCTGTTTTAACGGGTGTAAAAGAAGAGGGTATGCATTTCAGCTGATTTATAGAGTAGTAATGAAGCATTTAATTTTATTTTTACTGCTTTTTGTTTTTGTTTTCGTTTTTTGTTTCTGCATTCATGAAAACAATGTGTTTTTTAGTATCGTCTCAAAGTTAGTTAATGCAGCAGATATTTTGGGAGAGCGCTATGTTAAACGAATCAGTTTCAAATTAGCCGACTCCAACGCACAAGTGCTATCTGGTGAATCAGAAAAATATGTTTTGATATCTCCCGATAGAACTCAGTGGTTGTTTAAGACATCATGGAGTAAAGAAGATGAAATTAATACATATACAGCTTATAAATTAGCTAACGTGTTTGGTATCAGGACACCGGAGATGTATAAATTTACCATTTCCATAAATGGTGAAAAAAAATTTGGGTTTCTTCAGAAAATGATACCATCAAATACTGCAATTAGTCTTGCTCCTGCGGAGTTTTTACAAAATGGGCAGGCTAAATTTAATTCATTCTTATTAAAGAATAAAATATTTATTAGGCTTCTTTATTTTGATGAATATGGTGAGTTTTTAATAGATAATAGAAAATCGATTTATCTAACCGATCTCAATAATGCATTTTGCGAGATAGGGCATGCTTCTTCTTTTGGTGATAAGCTGCCATATGATTTTCACAGAACCACAAATATAGATTTTAAGAAAGCATATGCTTTCTTAAACTATGTTAGAGGCATTGATAACACTCGGCTAGCGCTATATTTAAAAACCTCTCTCGTCAGTTATGGATTACAACACTATATAGATAATATCGTCGCGGCGCTTATCAGGAGAAAAAAAACCCTTGTAGAAGATTTCATAAATTGCTATTCATCGCATCCTGATTTTAATAGAGAGGGTTTAGGGCATACCAGCTCTTTCTTGTATCGTGTGAGATTATTGCAAAATTTGTGTAAGAATGTTTTAAAAAAGAGTCATTTTTTGTTATTTTCAAAAAGATCTAATAATGAGCGTAACTTTAAAACGGTTTCGTCTGGAATGGCGTGGCAATATCTTATAGAGCATTTTAACTTTTTAAGTGAACTTAACGAAGTGAAAGATTGTGAGGCGTTACTTTTATTGCATAGGAACCTTTCAAAGGCTGAGAATACACTGGTGTCAATGCGTCGTAATTGTCATAATCTTGGAGAAAAAATAGCCATTACTTTATATATGAGACAAGGAAGAACCTTTAAGAAATATATTTACCGTCATAAAACATATTATGACTATGATTGTGGAGATGCAATATTTATTCCGATTGTTTATAATTTTTCTGTCTTTACATCTCTTTACCCGATAGACGAATGGTTTTCTTTTGTGAATTATCAGACAGAAGGTGTAGCTTCTATAGTAAAATTGCAAGGAGAAGATGAATATATCATTGGTTTGATAAAGCTGATTAACGAAGAGTATGATGAGGCAATACGGTTTTTCACAATTGCGAAGAAAAATGGATATGCTTATGCTGAAGTTGAAGATATGGTAAGGCACATTGCAAGGATAAGGGATTCACTAAAATGAATATTCTTTTAATTAAGTCCTTCTGGCCGTATCCTTATAGCAGGGGCGAGGATACTTATAATCGTATCTGGCCGCCTTTGTCGCTGCTTAATTGCGCGGCCCTTCTGGAAAGGGAAGGGCATAAAGTAAAGATACTCGACGTTCACGCTCACCGTATCTCGCCGCGTAAAATAGGAGACTACATAAAAGGGCATGACAAGATATTTATTACCTCATCTTCTTTAGACAAGTGGCAATGTCCTAATATCGATATTAGCCCTTTTATAGAAACAGTTCGATATTTGAGAGAAACGAACGATGAAACTTATGTTTTAGGGTATCACGGAACTGTAGAACCGGAGAAGATTTTAAATTTGACAGACGCTAAGGCAGTAATCCGGGGAGAACCGGAATCTACCGTACTTGAGATTTGTCAGAATAGAGATTTGTTTAAAATAAAAGGAGTATTTTTTAAAGATAATGGAGAGTTTGTTTCTACTCCTCAAAGAGAGCCATTAGATTTAGAAAGCTTACCAATTCCTGCCTTTCATTTGTTAGATTTTAAAAAATATCACTATGAAATATTAGGAGATAATTTTGCTCTGTTTGAAACAAGCAGAGGCTGTAAATTCAGATGCAGGTTTTGCAACAAGGTTATGTATGGAGGGGGGGTAAGGAGTAAAACAAAGGAGCAGGTATCTAGGGAAGTAAGTTTAGCTGTAGAGAAATACAATGTTAAAACCGGATATTTTATAGATTTAGATTTTCTTTCCAATAGAGAAATTGCTGAAGGCGTTTGTGACTACCTTATCCGAAAACAATATAAATTTAAATGGACTTGTCAGACCCGCGCCGATTTCTTGGATATGGAGATTATAGAAAAAATGAAAGCAGCCGGATGCGCATTAATTCATACGGGAATAGAGTCAAGTTCGCAGGAGTCATTAGATTATCTTAATAAGAATATGACTATTGATAGAGCAGTGGAGGCGGTAAAATTGTGCCGGCGGTTTGGCATAAAAACCTTAGCTTTTTTTCTTTTTGGATTGCCCGGTGAGACTGAAAAAGACCGAAAGAATACTTTTAAATTTATCAAAAAGATGAACGCTGACTTTATTTCGCTGCATAAAATATACCCTTACATGGAGAGTGATATTTTTGGCGATGATTTCGAGCTTAACGCGGACATAGATAAATTTATCTGCAAAGCTTATATTAAGTATTATCTAAGACCGTCTTATCTGCAAAGATTGAGTATTTTTACAGCTTTCAGAGGGCTAAAATTATTTTACAACCGTATTAAAATTTTATCATGAATAAAAGATATTACATTTCCGTTATTTTTCCTGTTTATAACGAAGAAGAGAACATAGAAAAGACTATCAGAGATTCTCTTATTTTCTTGAAAAAGCAAAATATATTCGAAGCCTATGAAATTATCGTGATAGATGACGGGAGTAAAGATAGGACGCCTGAAATTTTAAAAGATCTTAAAAATAAAATTCCTTGTTTGAAGGTAGTAACTCATAACAAGAACCTTGGCTATGGGGCGGCGATAGTGTCTGGATTTAAGGAGGGTAGGTTTTCTTTAGTATTTTTTATGGATGCTGACGGTCAATTTGAAGTTAGTTCTCTCAAAGAGGCGATGGGCTATGTTTTGGATTACGATGTGGTTACCGGATGTCGTCTAAAAAGAGAAGACTCCTTATATAGGGTAGCTCTGGGAAAAGCCTATGCTTTATTGATGCGTTTTTTATTTAGACTAGAATTCAAAGATATAAACTGCGGATTTAAGTTATTTAAAAGAAAAGTTATTGAAGACAGCTATGAAATAAACAGGGGGTTATTTTGCGCGGAATTTTTGCTAAGAGCTAAAAATAGAGGTTTTAGAATAAAAGAGGCCCCTGTTAAGCATTTTTCCAGAATAAAAGGTAAGCAAACTGGCGCTAGCCTGAAGGTTATAGCCAATGCTGTAGTAGAAATATTTAAATTAGGTATTTTACAGGCTAAAAAATGAAAAGAATTCTGATAT
>Ga0075116_10000848_pt1 | contig 14082 bp, 24 predicted proteins | sample AntAceMetag02UKC_FD_69786 | JGI IMG/M metagenome (GOLD analysis project Ga0075116, IMG submission 69786) | Saline lake microbial communities from Ace Lake, Antarctica- Antarctic Ace Lake Metagenome 02UKC | ecosystem: Environmental > Aquatic > Non-marine Saline and Alkaline > Saline | place...
CACCAGTCAAGCACAGTGGGGCTCGGCCAGTCCAAGCCTTTCGAAAGGCTTTAAGGAATGGTCCATCGTGGCTGCCGGGCTCGAGCACATAGATTGGTTCTTTTTGATCACAAAGCCTACCGGCTGGCCGAAGGCTTGGACGGTCAACTACATAGACCGGATCTGGTGAATGGTAGATTCGATTTACGGCGTCCACCACCAACTTGGCCAAAGGCTCTGCGAGTGCTGGACGGGTGCGGTAGAGGTCTAAGTCTTCTCGAACGTGCTTTGGTTTGCTGCTAGGCTTGGTCATAGTTCACCTTTAAGATTTAACGAGAGTATAGAGACGGCTTTATCAGCGCATTCTTCTGCCTGGATAAGATCTTCAAGGGAAGCGCCGTTGAGGTGGCCGTACTCCACACTGAACTTCAAGCCTTCATGAAACCCAAAGTGCAAACCGATAACAAGCGAATCTCTGCTCGGGGTATTGATCCAGGCGTCGTGCTTTATGAGCACTTTGCGAAGATCAGTCAAAAGAGCCGTTAAGCGGCTGTCGTTCATGCTATCCCTCCAAAATTTTCGTTTTCACAGCAATCATCTTCATCGAGGTCTTCAAAGGGATCATTGCATTCTGATTCGGTTACAGGCTTGTCAGTAGGCAAAGCAATCTTCTCCCAGGTGTAATCGGCGTAACCGGCTATAGCCTTTCCTCGCAGGATAGAACCGTCCTGTAAGAGCACTGTTAGTAGATCTAGCTTCTCGCCTATTACTACGTGCTGGATTTGGATTGGGTTGTTCACTTGCTTGTAGGAGATGTCTGGGAGGTCTTTACCGGAAAAGGCCCTCGAGCCCCAGGGACTGAAATCGTCAGTGCATCCTATCCGACCAGAGCTGGTAGCGAAGCGTAAACCCTTTGCAGCACAAAACCAGGCAGTAGCGGACTTTGATCTCCAGTGTTCACAATCTTTGCACAGGTTCATTTTCGCCAACCTCCTGACAGGAAGTAGTCTTCAGTAGGCGGGTCTGGATCTTTCACTGGCTTGCACAGCTTGTTGAAGTCTTCGGGGCTGTAAACTCGTAAAGCTCCGCTAGGCCAGACAGCAACCCAGTAGCCTGGGCCCACTCGAGCACCGTGGAAAGTGCCGTCATTAATCCAGCCGTGTTCTTCCATGGGACGATCACAACCAGTGCACTGACTTCCAGAGAGTCTGGTCTGGTAGGGTTCAACCTTCCCGGTTATTAGCCGCCCCCCGGGATACCAGCGCTCTGCTTCGATGATTGTAGGATGTACTTGGAATTCCATTCAAACCCCTAAAATTTTCGTTTTCCTCGACCATGAGAAACTGTGGCAGTGCTATCACAATTTTCCCTGCGTGGCAATGGACTCTCACTGCCACGGGGGGTTTACCATGGTAAACCAGGTAAATAGCCCCTTTGGGCTTGGTGATCTCCCATGGAGAATTCAGGGGTAAATACGCGGAAAATAAAGGTTTTTTGCTGTTCGATTATCCGTTTCTACTTGGGCAAAAAATAAAAATGAATTATTTTTGTGGGGTGTCAGATTTTAGGGGGTGAGTGTGATACCCTACGAGCACGCGAGGGCCTAAGTAAATTATCTACGTTATTCTCAGCTTCTTTTAGAAGGGTTTGTAATTCATCTTCAGTGAGTTGGTACCTAGCTTTGACTCGTTCTTGGTGACGACCGGCAGCGACGCCCGCGTCACTAACAGCTCGAGCTTCTTTCTTCATGCCAAAGAGCGCGTCACCGACCTCGTAGAAGAAGCCGAACATCAGAACACCAAACCATGTGCGCCACACTTCAGGGAAGTGCTCGGAGAGCTGCTCATCATTAAGACTAAAGATCATTGTGAGCATAATTGCCGTCGTGCAGATGAATACCAACCATAGTGCGCTTCTAAACTTCGTCACTTTATCCCCCAACCTTCAAATACAGTTCAATTTCAACCGTTTGGGTTACATCAACATAGAATTTTTCGATCATTTAGATCCTCCCTTAGTTTTTGAACCTATCAATTATTAGTTGAATGCGCCAGCACGTTCCTGTTAGGGTGCCATTTGAACGAGGCACTCTTAATTCTCACCCATGTAACAGTAGTTGGGCGTTTCGGGTGCCTCCCTTTTCTCGAAGTTGGTAGCTCAGAGGTAGAGCTTAAAGCACCGTTTCTGGTTGCCCTGGTCGCGAAGGTTCAAGTCCTTCCCAACTTCCCACGAGGGCGTCACTAGGCGATAGCCGAACCGTGAATCCGTGACGCTCTCGTAACTCTTTCAACTCAGTCGAGGAGTATCCAATGTACCTAGAATTAGTTCACGAGGCCGTCAGTCACTTTGGGGCAAATCTCAAGCTGCGTATGTATAGTTTGAGTTCTCGTCTGACTAAGTGGGTTAGCCCACCACGGTCTTGCAGCGAGTGTACCCACACGAGCGGATACCTCTGTCATAGGTTGCCGCCACAACTCACGGATCAACTAGGAGTGAGTCGTGTGCCTCCAACGCTGCCCTATGGGGTCTGTACTCATTTCGTGCGAAAGATCTCCTGATGGACGAATACATACTCTGTGCTGCAATTCATTACGAAGTCCCCGGCCATTACATCCATCAACCAGAAAATATTCAGAAGGGCTTCGTGATTTGCGGTTGGAGACATCACAACTGCATAGCCATCCAAAATATTTTAAACCTCGATAGACTTCCTCAATATACTCAAGGCTTCCTCACCAATACCAACCGCTTCCTTAGTCGCGAGGAGGCTCTGGTAGTTGCTCGAGCTGCCGAGCAGGTTGGGGGCACCACTCATCACCGCACCAAGTTATTCAGCGAAGACCTCTACTAACTTGAACGCTGGCCACGAGTGTGCGACACTATCGCACCCGGTCGTCAATCATTGTCCATCCCCCCTTTCTCAGAGTTTCCCCCTCGACCGTCGAACTCTGAGGGATTGACGCCGGGCCTTTGACCTTGCCCCAGTAACTCAGATTTGATAGTGTCAATTTTCAAGCTGAGGGGCTTGAAGATGATTAAAAGATGATACGAGATAGACTAGGTTGAGGAATTCAAACTATGGGATCTCTATGACGAAAGGCAGATCAATGAAGGCATCGTGGCAAAAGGCGCGACTCGAGGTTTTAACGCGAGCGCGCAATGTACAACAACACTTGAACCAACAGTTCGTCCAGAACTACGAAACCGAGGGCGATCTTGCTCGATTCGAAGTAACCCAACACTTGTACCGAGACGCAGCGGCGATCACCGCACTTGACTGTGAAAATACGGCTATGCTCCAAGTGTATACTGATCTGGTTTATGATCGGATGCTCTCTGAGGACTTTAGAACTCGGCTTGGTGTCATCCTAATTCACGGGCTCGTAGGATTGACAAGGCATGCTTGGCTATGCGTTGAAGGTGAGGTTGCCCAGGTGAGCGCCGATGCTGATCGCTGTGTAAAGCTCGAGCAGATCTTGCATATCTCCTCAGTCGGCTTGCTGCGCTGGCGCGTGATAGTCGATGCGGCCGCAATTGATATTGAGCCCTCGATCCTACTCATAGCACCGACTTGCCCGCTCATGCCTCAGTATATCGAGCAAGAGCGATTCACTGAGCCGGTGGACTACTCCAAGGCTCTAATCAAAGTACGCGAGGAGGGAGTTGCCGATGAGACGCAAGAGAATCTCATCTTGAAGGCACTCGAAAACAAACATGTCTGATCGACGCTCAGATCAACGATATGGGCGACACACTGAGACTCGCCCAGGTATCCCACTGGACAAGGCCATTTCGGCTAAATTCAAAGTGAGGTCGTGGGGTAAAGTATGTCAATTTAACGTGCAGTATAAGCCGGGTGAAATATGGCTAGTACATGCGCGCCGTAATCAAGATCCTATCACTAAGCATTATACGTTAATTGGCGAGACGCCAGAAGAGTGGACTAAGAAGTACAAAATGTGTCCTTTGTGCCCTCGTATGCGCAGTAAGTTAAACTATGCCACAAAGGATTTTAATACCTTAGAGGAAATGCAGGAAAATTTCCTGCACTTGCGCGATAGCCTATTAGTGGAGAAAGACTGGGTTGCAAATCTTCGCACGGATTGGATAGCCGGTTATATGACGCTAATTAAACCTATAGCCTTTGAGCCGTGGAAGACCATAGGGGAACGTAGTGCTCTAGCGCCAATTCCCGAGCGGCGAGTAAAACCGACTGGTATGGTTATTAACCAGCATCCGGTTGGAGACGTGGATAGTGATGACTGATTTATTATGCCTTACAGTGACTAAAGATCGGCCTCACTTCATGCCGTGGCTCGTTAAGGTATTTCACGAACTGCATTGGCCATGGGGCGAGAAAAAATTGATGGTGTTTGTTGATGGTCCTGCGCATCCTTACGCAAAAGCAATGCCTTCGGGGTGGCTGGATAAGACACTGGGTGTAGTGAGTATTCATGCGGGATTCGTGCCTGCCTCGCTGGGAGATCACCGGCAGCACGCCTTGGAGGTTGCCTGCTCTACAGCTCGATACGACGCGGGCCTCAATAGCACCTGGATTACCTGGATGGATGATGATGATTGGAGGCACCCACACAGTGTCAGATACGCTATGCAAGCCGCGAAGCACCTGGCTTACAGCGATAAAATCCAACTCGTAATCCCTCGGTGTAAACGCAATGCGCTTATCCAGTTGAATTCTGGCCACTGGGCAGAAACATCGAAGGCAATCCACTGGTACGAAACTCTAATCCGAGCGGACCTGGCCTTGGAGCTTGAGCCCTTCATGCCGGTCAGTATTTCCGAGGATTATTACTGGCACCAAAACGCGGTATCGCTGGCGCAAAGTAAGGGTCCAGAAGCAACGCATGTTGAGGATTGGCCTTACACTGCCTACTCCAGCGCGAATCTTATACACACTAATAATATTGCCGGTAACGCCTTCGAGAATGCCTTTGAGGTGTCTGTCCGAACAGGCTGGCTTTTCAGGAATGGCAACAAAGAAGATGTCTTTGGTAGTAGCTTCCCACTAGACAGTTTGCTGGCCTTGAACGGTGGTATTAACGCTCGTACCCCATGAAGGTCATAGCCGCGCCGTTCGTCCTCCAGAAGTACTCCTCAACCTCCTTGGACATTTCGTCTTTCCAACCACCAATAATTCCGCGCCGGAAGAATGTGGGTTTGGCTTTGTGGTATTGGTCGAAACCCGGTAACGGAGTTGTATTTATAATTTCGAAATCAAAACCAATTTTACGCATAGCGGCTTGAAGATATTGTGGTGCCGTGCCTAAAGCACTATGCCTCAATAATTGCTCGTAAGTGATAAGCACGTAAGGAGCTTCACACGATCTACCACCTACCCACCAATAATAAAAATCACTCCATTCACTATGTCCTGTGCGGTTATGAAGCAGCGCATTAAAGCTGGTTGGTGCGTTCTTAACGTCAATGGAGTAATGAGCATAACTGACCATTGCGTCTCGACCATCTCGCACGAGAACCAAGGCGGGCAAATTCTTGGCGTCATGTTTGTGAGTTTTATAGGCAATCCCTCGAATATTAGTACGTTCTGCCGTCAAATTCTCAAGATCTGGGCGCTCAGTGTCGCGGCGATTTGGGTCTGCATGCAGCACAACTTTGTAATCTTCCCGAGTATCGATATCGAAATGCCGCTCAAGCAGAAGTCTGGTCATGGTGTTACCGGAACGCGGGTACGATGCGAGGTAGAATTCCTTGGTCATATCAAATCGCTTTCTTTGTGAATGAATAGGGTATCCTCACCGAGCACGCCCCATTTGAGGTAGTTTCCGGCACCCAATAGCCGGGCACTGAGTTCCGGCGATGGTCGCTCGATGCACAGGCAGCGAACTCGATAATCGGGGTAAGGGAAGTCTCGCAAAACCAGGTCTTCGGCACCTTCGAGGTCCACGCTCATGAAGTCGATAAGGGATGGATATACAGCGCAGGAACCTTCCCACGCCTATCGATAATGCTGCTGTATCACGTTGTAGAGCGTGTCAGTTTCCAACTCGATTAAACGACCATCTACAGCCGCACGTTGCCGATCTCTATGGACTTTACGGGATTCCATGGGGTTTTTAACGTCCGGCTGGTCGACAATTCGACTCATCCAATCGTCTCGAAGCCAAAATTTCAACATTTGACCGGCTTCGTCCCACAGGAGGGTATTCACGTTGATGGTATTTGGCCGGTTGGTTTGTAAAGCTGAAAATGATAACGGACTAGCTTCGACTAACATACCGGCCCAGCTATATTGCTCCTCGAGGAGCAAGGTGTTCGAGAGTTCTCGACCGTTCCCGGCGCCAAGCTCGATGAAGTGCAAACCCTTCTCGCCACCAAACAGCTCCACGACCGCCATATCTTGTCCGTTTTGCGAATAGCTCATACTGGTTTCTCCAACTGGATGAAGTCTGCGCGATTGGCCGTATAGCCCTGTGCAATGGACCAATGGGTATAATGGACCACGGGAGCCCTATGCCAACCTGTAGATCCGTACATGTGACACCAAGGCTCATCGTCCCAGAACAAAGGCCCGACATGGGTACCGTGATAGTGAAGTAGCAACTGGTCAGTACACTTCTGGTTTATGTGGTAGCAACGACGATCCCATATCGGCTCGCCCTGGTAAGTGGCCATAAGCTCTATGATGTCTTGCAAAGTGAATTTGCCTATTAGACATGGAGTAGGTGGGCAGAGCCCTTTAGGTGCATCGAAAGTAAACTGATCTCGACCATGATACCGGCGTCCAGTAGTTTCATCGAAATGATCAAAGTCATACTCGAAATCGGCAGGAATGAAGTTGTAGTTGATCATATCGTAATCAATGAGCAAACCGCCCTCGTTCACCATGGCTAAGGCTAACCATCGATAATATGAACAGCGTTCCCAATCGGCCTCACTTTTGTGCTGGGCACCGAGAATTAGGTACTTGTTGTTCTTCACTGCTTCGAAAGCCGGGTGCCGCTCGGCGTCCTTTCGCGTAAGCACGTTGAAATTCCAACCCCACTTTCGCCAACTCAACCGGCACAGCTCGAGCAATTCTCGTTCGCCAGCGAAGATTCCCGGTAGGTCTTCGAAGTACACATATACGTCATACATTTGATCCCCCTACTTCACCAATTCGAATTAGCACCTTCAAGTTATACCAAGCAGCTCGAGCCTTGAGTGCTTCCTCACTGATGTCTACCCAAGCTCCTCGATGCAGGGGATGATAGGCATGCTTGTCTGTGAGCGATTCGACTTGGAGTACTCGACAGAATGCCTTGCTCAAATGGATTGCACAGGTATCCCACCAAGGCTCACCGATGAGCATTTCTTTGGGGTAGTACTCGCGGAGTACTTCCCAGGCTCTCGGCTTCATGAACCACCCATCGGCAGAAATGCCGGAATTGACGGCTTTGCTTTTGAAAGTATCTTGGAGCATACCTTCATCGTCTACCGCATCTTCTAGCACGCCAGCGTCTACATCATTGCGCGAGAGCAATACTATATCGGCTTTGGATTCAGCTAAGGCCTTCATGCCAGTGAAAGACAGCACGAGGTCAGAATTCATGATTCCGACCAAACGATCCGTACACCCGAGAGTCTCTACAGCGTAGTCCATAAGGTCGCGGATACGAGGCAGGTTGCGAGGCCCCACTAAGTCTACTTGCTCGCCCATTTTACCGCTTTGATACCACACTGGTAAGAACTTTTTGAATCGGGTGTTTTGCGCGAGATACTGGAGCCTGCGAGACGCTACCTCATTACGATCCAGCGCTTCTGGTCCGCAAGTGTCCGGCAACTTTTCGAATAGTACAATAGTCATGATAATCCTCCCTTGCGAGGAAGCTATCACGCACATTTGAGGGGGTCAATTAAGGAGTGAATTACTTGCACTTGGCAGCTTTGAGGAGTTTCCATCGTCCAGCACCGTTGATGCACGTACAGCGCATACCGACTTTGCCCATTCGACGTTTTTTAGTTGTTCCGGGGGCGCAAGCACCTCCCATACCTTTTCTACTTCTGCGTCTCTTGGCCATGATTAGCCTCTTTCTTTGTGGTTAGCCGTGAAGGGGACTTACTTCTTGTTCTTGCAGCGCCAGGCTTTTACGGGCTTGAATCCGCCGCCAACGGTTTTGCATCCACATACTTTGCCGTACTTCTTGAGGGTACCAGTCTTACAAGCCTTCTTTGAGGGGGATTTTTTCTTCGCAGATTTTTTCTTCTTGCCCTTGCGCAGACCACAGGCCGAGTCACTGGCCAATTGACCATCACAGAAACAACGTTTGTGAGATTTTACAGTTAGTTTTTTACAAGCCATGATTTTACTCCGTGAGGGCTACGAGTATCGCAGCGCCAGTTACGGCTGTGCCTGCCGCTATAGCGGGCATGAGCCAGATTGGTTTTTTGCCTGTGTAGGCATCTATTTCAGCCTGCGAAACCAGGCCCTCTTCAACTGCTTGTTGAGCAGATTGCTTAACACTAATGAGGTTGCGACTAATGCCAAGGCCGATTTGCGCGAGGTTTACGATACCTGCGTGCCTGCCTCGTACATTGACTACCTCTTTGAGCACTGGAACTACCGCAGAGTTGCCGGTCGCTTCGGCCACTTGGAGAAGGATAGACAGCTTGGCCATCGGCATTTGATGAGCTGCCTGGGCAATCTGCATTCTCTTCATTTTGTCAGAATTTTTGAATTTCTGGTGCCAAGCCGGATAGTCGATTGCTTGCTCTTTCCAGCGACTTGCAGGGGCTTTCTTCCATTTTGAGCGTTCTGCCGGCGTAGATTCTAACCATTGTTGAGCCATATCGTTGTAACGCGCTCGAGCCGCTAAACCGATTTGAGCGATCATCCATTCGCCCATAAAGGATTCTGCTGTGCCGGTCGCGCCGAAGTTGAACTTAGATGGTACGAAAATGCGCCCCTTGACTGACTGTCCCAGCTTAGACACCGAGTCCATACTGCGCTGTGCTTTTGCTTCTGCGTCGGCCTGAGCTTTAACAGCGGCTTGCCCAGCGGCACTACGCGCATCGATTATGAACGAATTGCGCTTGGCGGGATCTTGGAAGTTCGATAGGGACGTTTGGGTTCTTGATATGCTTGACTGCGCGTCGGTGACTGTGGCCATGACAATCTTTTTGTACTTCTCGATTTGGCGCGTAGCCAGGCGCTCGGCAATCTTGTCGATATTCTGAATGGCATCCATTGCCCGGCGCTGGTAATTTTGGGCTTCCTTGGTCGCCCAGCTTTGCACATCGTTGACCTTATCGCTAAGAACATCGCTGAGATCTTCTGCATTCCATTCCTCCAAGTCGAAAGACATATCCGAAGAATCAATCGCTTGATAGACGTCGTAAGCCTGCTTACCCATTTCCACGTATCGATTGATTTTACGGAGGTATCTGTCTACTGTATCGAGAAATCCACTAACATTGTTGGCTTTCTTAATGACTTTCTCAGCCGTCCACGGTTTCTTCATGTACACTTTAGCGCGGTTCTCAGTAGACCCATACACGTAGGGGCCTTTAGCGCCGCGTGCGACCATGTCAACCAGATAGGGCTCGAACCGATTAAAGGCCGTAGGCATTCCTACAGCCCATTCAGCTTTTTCGTCTAAAACGTCCAGAACGTTTTTCACGAATTTACCCGCACCTGGGGGCAACTTAGCATTTGGAAGGAGTGGTACTTCACCGCCGGCGTACATACCCAGTGCTACGCAACTTTGAGGCTCATCGGCGTAACCACCATAGTTCCCTTGTAGGATAGGATAAACAACTTTGAGAGCCTCTCCAATGGCCTTAACATAGGGAACATCCACTTTGGAGAGTGCAGTCGCTACAGGCTGGATACAGGCTTTCTCAAGCATACACATAGGCAGGCCGAAGATAAGGTCGTATACGGCATCGGTAAACTCTCCAGCGATCTTCTGAACAGTCTGATTACCCCCAGCATCCTTCACTGCTTGTTTCGTAGCATTTCGAATAGCACGACGCCCCTTGCCGTACTTTTTACCCATGGCCGTGGTCATATCTGACATGTAGGGATCAAGCAGCTCCATCATAGCTTCTTGAATACCTACAATAATGGTGTCTTGAGCTACAGAGGCCCCGGCGCTAAGAACCACCTTGGCAATGTCCAACACATCGCGCCAGTCTTTGACTTCCGTGAACGCTCGAAGAGAATTCTTCACGGCATCGGTAAAGCTACTCCATCCCCGACCCGCAGCCTTCTTGATCCTCTTACGCAGATCTTTGTTGAGCGCTATTTCGGAAGCTCCCATCGAGAAGGCTGCAGCCGTCCAACGCCCGAACTTCTTTTTTTGCTTCTTGGAGAGCTTACCTACCGACGTATCAAGCCCACCAAAGTTTCGTGCCATTACTCGTTCATCAGCGCGAGTACTGGCCATATAGAGCGCAGTATTTTGAGCCCGCTCAGTGGACTGGCCCCGGGAGAGTAGGAGCTTTTTAATCCCTACATAATCCTCCAGTGCTTCGTTACCACCGTACTTTCTCAGAGTTGGCAGAACAATGTCCCGCAACTCGGGGTTTTGACTGTAGGCATGAAGCACCGGAAAGGTGTGTAGGGCAGCATCCATATTATCCACCGTAAGCCGAGCCCATAGAACTCGAATCCATGGTGCCCTGTATTGAGATGTTCTCTCCTCGCGCTGATACATCAACGAGAGTGGGTTGCTTCTTTGGAGAGGGTATCGGTATCGCCATCACCTCACCGACATGGTTGCCGATTGGTGGTTGCGGGGGCAGTCCCATCATTGGGCCGGAAGTGGTTGCGGGTTCGGGCATGACCATATCAGAGGGACCAGGGAGAGCCTTATTGGACCCCTCCAGCACCTTCATGAGTATGGAACGTACAACGTACCCACCGAGCCAACCTGCACCGCTGTAGAGGGCTACGTGACGCACTTTAGGGGACTGCCCTTTACCTGCCATGCGCGTCGTTCCCCACGCGGTTGCCGTGACTGATGTCACTATGGGAAGACCCTGGCGCATGACTTCTATTACTGCATCGTTTAGCCACAACATGATTACTTCCTTTTTCTAGCAGCGCGACCTTTGAGCGTTACAACGATGTTAGTTTCCTTACCTCTACCCGCTACAGTCATAGCGTCGGCTATAGTAACCGTAAGGGCTTTGCCGCCTAAACCAGAAGCGGCAATAAACCCACGTTTAGGATTTTTACGGTCGGATCTAACAATCCCCGGACCCGCCGAAAAACCGTAAGCCTCGGTAATTACCGCACCAGCGCAAGCAGTAATTTTAGTGGCCTTACCAGCGCACATACAGGTCAACATTGGGGGAGGATCTGGTTGCCCAGTCGTACGATCAACGGGTCCGCCTTTTGTAGGCTTAGAGAATTTGCATGATTTAGCGGCCATAACGAATCTCCTTAACTCAGTAGTTGTCCAGATACTGGATCTACCGCGTATCCGCCGATTTGGACTTCAAGTCCCTTGATTTGTTGAACGCTCAATCCGGAGAGTTGCTGCGCAACGATTCCGGCGACCGAGGGCTGCATCATAATTCCGGCCCAATCGGATTGAAAAACGCTACCGGCCAAACCGGAATATCCAGTTGGGTTGGTGAGCTTCATTTGCTCCAGCATTCCTGGAGCGATTGTAGCGGCGACCCACGCCAGACCACCGGCAATGATTCCACCGATTGCGCCAGTTCCGGCGCCTGCGGACCATGGGCCGTAACCCTTATCGCGCAACGTGCCGTAAGTTCCGTAGGTGAGCATTCCCGAAAGAGCGCCACCAGCGATCATAGTTAGAAAAGCCAAAAATCTCATCGTGTTCTCCTTATCTATGCCTACCGGGAGGCAAAGGTTTGATGTCGCTGGCGAGGTAGCGATCATAAAGTTCGTTCACAGCGCGAAAGAGGAATATGCCCCCGACGAAGACAACAACCGTCTTGAGGCCGTTGGTGTAGGCCGCCGCGAGGCTCTTAGATCCTTCCTCAGTCTTCTTCATCTTCTTCCTCTTCGGTTACTTCTGGCTCGACGGTTACTTCTGGCTCGACGGCACCCTCAAGGAGCTCGTCGGTATCGAGTTTCTGCGTATCGAGGTCTTCGTCCTTCACAGTGACGATCTCTTTCGAGACTCCCCAGATGAACTCACGTATATCGTCGGGAGAGATTACAGTGTCTTTACCCACGAGCAGATGATCACCGTGATAGGAAGCAGCAGTGTTTCCATGTTCGAGCACCAAACGCCCGAAGAGGATCTGCACTGCTGTAGAGCCCCGGCAAGGTTCCGCTGGATCAACATGACAAGACTCCTGGAGCCACCGTGCTAGTTCGGTGACTGCCTGCATACGTGCTCGATTTGGGCGGGCTCTCAATCTAAACATCTCAAACCTCCTACAGTGGGCGTCCAATTCCATTAGCTGCCACATGTTCGTAACCGTGTCTGACATTCTTGAGGCCAGCGGCCTTGCTGAATTCAGCCTGCATCGAACTTGTTAGCCCCGTTCCACCATCCACGAATTCGTGAACATCCACGTTCTTGCCCCGATAACTCATTTGCTCGCCGAGCCACTTGAGTGACTGTTGGCGAGAACTAAGTTCACCTGTGGCCCCGCTGTACCAACCCTTACTGAAAGCATAAAAGCCAGCAGCAGCGGCACCAAGGAGAAGACCAATTCCAGCTACTTGTTTACCTGTCATGATCTTACTTCCTGAATACGAGGTAAAGGACCGCCATACCGGCGATAGCTGCGCCAGCGTAGAGGTACGGTTTCATTTCGTTCTGAGCGCCCTGAGCAGCGTACTCGCCCATCATCGTGGCTTGATCTTGCGCGTAGCTTGCGCCCTGAGTTGCAAGGGTTCCACCCATTCGCTGGATGTCACGAGCAACGTTGTTCCACTGCTTTTTGGCTTGAGCGATTGCTATAGGGCTGATCGTACCGATACGATTACTCAACCGTGTTGCGGTCTTGTAAGCATCACCCATGTTTTCAGAGGCGAATTGATTTGCCTGACTGGCCACGTTCTTAAACGTGTCAGTAGCTAAACCTGGGCTAGCAATAGCGCCATACGCGCCAACATCGATCATCATGATTTGGTCCTCCTGTTAGCACGTATAATTTGAATGCACCCCCGCCGAGGGCAAGGGTAGCAAGCCAAGATATACAGTGTCAATGTCATATTACACCTAAAGCATCTTTTAGGACGCTTTTTGCCAATTCAATGCCACCAGCTCGAGTTAAATGCAGTCCATCTGCCCCGAGGCCGGTAATTTCAGTGCTATTCACCACTGAGCACGGAATAGGTGTGCGCTGGATGAAGGCGTTTACTTGAAGAGTTTCACTCTGGAGCCTGCGCCCTTTGGTATGAGCACTCCAAGGGGTCAAAGTCACCGCCGCTACTGGAACATCGTGCTCGTACAGCTCTTGATAAGTCTTCGCCAATTGAGTGATCACGTAGGTTACTGGCCTGCCGGACGCGAGATCATTCACACCGGCCAGAAACACCACCAGATCAGGCTTCGCTTGAAGGACGTGCTTGAGTCCCTCTGAGCGGATAAACGCAATACCCTTGCCAGGGTATGAAAGCGTAGTGATCTGGGCAGCAGGGTACTTAGTGAGCAGCGCCTTGCGGACGGTTGCGTGATAGCTGGCGGTACCAGTGAGAGAATCACCGAGAAGCATGATTTTCGGCGCGATGGTAGATCGCGGTAAACAGTGCGCGTCGGCAGAGATCAAATTGTAAATCAAAAAGGATGCACCTGCAGCTCCGACTAATGTCAAAAGTATCTTTGAATCATTCATAGACAGCCTCGGTGGTGTCTGGTAGGCTGGCTTCCACTGCGGGGGTATCTAATTTATTAAACAAGGTCTGGAGCTGTTGAATTTGATTCATCAGCTCTTTCGTCTTATCAACCTGAGTTTGCGGAGTCTGCACGATAGGTGCGCCGGTCAACCATCCCATTTGCCCGGCAGTCGCCAAAGCGGCAGTCACACCGGCAGAGATTACAGCCGCCAAAGCAATCATCCGGAAGATAGTTCCCCAGTCCTTCAGGTCTTTGATGGACGGCTTCTTCGAACTCGGTGGCATCGTTGATCGTGGTATTCCCTGTCCGGGTG
>Ga0075116_10000851_pt1 | contig 14066 bp, 12 predicted proteins | sample AntAceMetag02UKC_FD_69786 | JGI IMG/M metagenome (GOLD analysis project Ga0075116, IMG submission 69786) | Saline lake microbial communities from Ace Lake, Antarctica- Antarctic Ace Lake Metagenome 02UKC | ecosystem: Environmental > Aquatic > Non-marine Saline and Alkaline > Saline | place...
GGTTTCTTTTTAAGTTTAGTAATTGTTTCTAAGGGTAAATGGATGGGAATGGGAGATGTTAAATTTGCTATTTTAATGGGATTAATATTAGGTTGGCCTAATATTTTATTGGCTTTATTTTTATCTTTTTTATCAGGCGCGATTATTGGTATAATATTAATTTTTTTTGGCAAAAAGGGTCTTAAATCACAAATTCCATTTGGACCCTTTTTGACGATTAGTACGATTTTTATTTTATTTTACGGCAATCAAATAATAGAAAAATTTTTAATAATTGACAAAATTTTTAAGTAGAATATAATTAAATTAAGAAAGAAGGATTAAATTATGAATAAAAAAATATATGTCATTTTATTCTTAGTAATTATCCTATCTATAGGAGGATATTATTATTTATATTATCAAAGTCCAGTAACTCAAAATGAACAAAATAAAGCAAGTCAATCTAATCAAAATAATTCAAATGAACTACCAGAAAATAATAAATGTTCAAAATTAGTAAATAAGATTATTGATGGCAATTTCCAAAAAGTAGAAAATAATTTATTTTATTTTCAAGTAAAAGATAATGATTTTATAGAATCTGTTAAGTTAACAAGCGATACACTCTTTTTAAGAATGAATTTTTCATCAACAATGGAGATTATTAATCAATTAAATATTACTTTAACTGAATTAACAGAAGGAGATTTAATTTCAGTTGTAGTTCTTTGTGAAGAATGTGATAACGAAGAAGAGTGTGCTAAAGAAAAAATAGCCTTAATAGTTAGGCAGATGAATGTTGAAGTAGAATAATTAAAATAAATTTATGACAATGAAAATAAAAGACAATACTTTGAAATTTTCTTTTAATTTAAAAGATTATCCATTAGAAGCTCTTCATGGAGCAGCTTATGTTTTTATTGATAGAGCATATTTATTCTTAGATAATAAATCTCCTAAAAAGATTGAAGTATCTTTAAAAGGGAAGAAAAAATTAAACAAAAAACAATTAGAAGACCTTAAGGGAGAATTTCTAAATGAACTTTTAAATTATACTGTAAGAGTTAATTTATCTAAAAGTAATAAAAAAACAAGAGAATATATTATTAGCCAGGCATTATTTTCAGCTTTTGGAGATTATGATATTAACAAGGAAGACGAGATAAAATACGAAGAAGATCCATTGGGTATTGCTATACCATGGGAAGATAAGCATGGAAAAAAACAAAAAAAATAAATCAATATTTATTATCTTTAATAAGCAATTATATAAGATTAAAGCAATAAAATTAGCCATAAAAGAATATCAGAATTTGGCTAATTTTAGTTTTAAACAAAAAGAAAATTATATTTATGTAAAATTAGAGAATATTGATAAAGAAGTTAAAAAAATAATTAAAGATGAATTTTGTAATTACGTTCTTTTTTTGATGAAATTTTAGATATGCTTAATTTAAAAAAAATTAAATATAATCAACTTGGTTTTTTTCGTTTTAAAAAAATAAAAAATAAATATTTTTTAACTAATGATGTTGGCGATTTTTTATTTTTAACAGAAAAAGAGTTTAAAGATTTTCTGGCTAATGATCTAGAAAAAGACAAAGAGCCATATTTGTCTTTAAAGAAAAAAAATTTTGTAAAAAACGAGTTAAATTTAACAGAATTGACAGAAAAATTCCGTTCTAAAAATGCCTTCTTATTTAATGGCCCTAGTTTGCATATTGTTGTAGTTACTTTGAGATGTAATCATAAATGCGTATATTGCCATGCCAGCGCACAAGATATGAAGAGAAAAGATTTGGATATGAGAGAAGAAACAGCTTGTCAAACAGTTGATAAAATTTTTGAAACAACTAGTCCTTTCGTGGCTATAGAATTCCAGGGTGGCGAACCTTTGGTTAATTGGCCAATAGTTAAACTTATTATTGAATATGCTCAAAAGAAAAATAAAAAAGTAAAAAAAGATTTGCAGATTCGATTAGTTTCTAATTTTGATTTAATGACCGAAGAAAGATTTAAATATCTTTTAAACAAAAAAGTAAGCTTGTGTGTTTCATTGGATGGGCCAGAGAAATTACATAACAAGAATAGACCAATCAGGGATTTGGTAAATAAAAATAATAATTATAAAAATATTGTTAAGTGGGTTAAGAAATTTAATAAACTTTATCCTCAATTAAGAAAAAATGGATATATTTATAGGATAGCTGGTCGTGTAACTATTAGTCGTTTTTCCTTACCTTTGTATAAAGAAATCGTTGATGAATATATAAAATTAGGATTTAATAGTTTCTATCTGCATCATCTTAATCCTTTTGGTTTTTCTGCTGAAAGTCGGAAGAAAATTGGATATACAGTTAAAGAATATATAGATTTTTATAAAAAAACGCTTGATTATATTATTAAATTAAATCTTAAGGGGAAAAAATTTAGCGAAAAAATGGCTTCAGTTTTTTTAATTAAAATCTTAACTGATGTCGATCCAAATCATTTAGATTATCGTTCTCCTTGTGGAGCAGGTATTGGTCAATTGGCTTATAATTATAATGGCAATATTTATACTTGTGACGAAGGGAGAATGTTAAGCATGATGAATGATGAAAGTTTTAAATTAGGCAATGTTAGTCAAAATACTTATGAAGAGATAGTAAGTAGTCCTATTGTTAGAACTATGTGTGTTGCTTCTTGTTTAGAAGGTTTGCCCGAATGTAATAGTTGTGTTTATAAGCCGTATTGTGGAGTTTGCCCTATTTATAATTATTTTGAACAGGGAAATATCTTTGGCCAAATGCCCAATAATCAAAGGTGTCAGATAAATAAAGCTATTCTAGGTTTTTTATTTGAAAGATTACAAGATCCTAAGATAAAAACAATCTTAGAATCTTGGATTATAAAATAATTAAAGTTATCCACAAGAAGTTTTTTGTCAAATCATTGTATTATTAAAGAAGTAAGTTTATTTAGAGTTAAGAAAAAATGAAAAAAAATAAAATTCCACAAATTAAAAAAGATATTAGTGCTTTCTTAACTAGTGAAGAAGGAAGGATTAATAAAAAAAGCGTATCTAAGATTGCTATGGGTCTTATGGTTTTAGGAATGGGTTTGGCTGGAGTAATGAAACCAGATCCAACATCAGCCGCTTGTTCTCATGCTTCTCATGGTTCCCATGCCTCCCATAGCTCCCATAGCTCACATGGCTCTCATGGTTCCCATAGCTCCCATGCCTCCCATAGCTCACATGGCTCCCATGGATCCCATAGCTCCCATGCCTCCCATGGCTCCCATGCCTCCCATGCCTCCCATAGTAGTTATTAATTCTATATATTAATTATGAGTTTTTCCAAAAAAAATATATTACTAATTGGGCTAATAATAGTGATCTCAATAGTTGTAATTGGATTATTGGTAATTTCTTATTGGCAAAAAAACCATATACCAATAGATGCGCCTTTAGATATTTCTCAAGAAGAGATTAAAGCTAAATGTTTTGATAACGTCAGTAAAATGAGTGATGAACAAATTATAGAGAGTATAAATAGTTTGTCTTCTATTACCGATGAAGAGATAGATGAGATTAGAGAAAATGCGAAAGATTATTTAGTATGTAACTTTAGAAATGATAGAGAGAAACTTTCTAAACTAATGCAGAACATTTTATATAATAAAACATCAATTCTTTTTCAGCAATTAAGATTAGAGAAAGTTATGGAAATATTATGGCCAGTCGATCTTCCTCCAGTATCAATTTCTAATATCCTTGCATTTGAATCTATTGAATCGATATGTTTAGGGAATGAAGAAAAAGATGAGTTTTTAGAATTGTGTTTGAGGACAGCAGAGGATGTCAAAAATGAATTTTCTTCAGAAGAGATGGAAGGAATAATGAATCGTTGTAAAAGTGTATGTGATTTTTTTAGTAAATATACTGATAATGCATCTATTTTCGAAAATGATTATTTAAAAAAAGCTGAATGGGTAAATAACGGACTTTTATTAAAAAAACAAATGTTTGTACGAGTTGCTTTAGCTTTTCACTTAGGCGGTGAGGAGCTTGCTCTAAAAATATGTGGATATGTCCCAGATTTGGAAATGCAAAGAGAAGATTGTGAAAAATATGCGAATTCTTTAGATTATATAAAAAATTGTAAAAGATTTGATTATGGAGGGACAAGGAATTGTATATATAAAGAATGTGCTGAGATTCGTCAGGCTGTAATAAATTTAATTTGTGAATTATAAAGAGAAAAATAAAGTAGTAAAAAATGTTAAGTATTTTAAAATGGCTCTTTGTGCGGAGCTTTTTTAGTTTTTTTATTGCCGAAGCATAAAAAATTGCTAAAATTAGTAATTTTTGATATATATTAAGTAGATATTATGGAAAAAGGACTAAAACGACTAAAACGTTTTAAAATTTCTTTATCTGGTTCTTGTCCAGAAACGCATAATCGGCTTACCCAAAAAGCCCTTGATTTTAAGAAAACCCTTAAAAAGATTAAGCATTTAATTAAATTGGGATATAAGGAAAATATAATTATTAATATTGATGTATTTACTTCAAATCATCCCGAGACCTCTAATCATTACAGATTACATGATATTATCAGGCTTGTTTTAGGATTAGGGATAAAGAAGATTCAATTTACTTTGATAAATCCTCAACAAAATAATTTAATTGTTTCTTTAGATAAAGTAGCTAAATATATTTCTAAAGCCCGTTATGTTTTTTTATTTGATGCATTAATTAAAGTCAAAGGTCTTCCTTATTGTTTGATCCCTGAGCCAGAGAGCGTTATTCTAAAAAGTCAGAAATCCAAAGATTTTATAAAATTAAAAAGATGTAGAACTTGTAGATATAATAAAGAATGTAATGGAATTTTAAAGGGTTATTTTAAAAATTTAGATAAAAATAAAATCAAACCGCAAATTCTTCCAAAAGAAGTAATGATTGAAGTAACGCCTCGATGTAACTTTAAGTGTAAGTTTTGTTTTAATCGAGTTAGTTTTGCTAAACAAGGCCATTTAGGCAAAGAATTAACCACTTCTTATCTTAAAAAGATAATTGATAGCATTAAAAAAGCTGGCGTACGAGTAGTAAGGTTTACTGGTGGAGAGCCCATGTTAAGAGAAGATATATTTGAATTAATCAAATATGCCAAGGCAAAAGGATTAGAAACAAGGTTAAATACTAATGGCTCTTTGATTAAAAGTTATAAAATGACTAAGGAGATGGCTAAATATTTAGATTATGTTCTTTTTTCTATGCATACTTATGATCCCAAAAAAGATGAAAAGATTACCGGATTTAAAGGTTCTTTTGAGAAAAAAGTAAGAGCGATTAGATGGTTTAAAAAAGCTGGAGTCAAAACCGTTAGAATGAGCACCATCGCCACTTTAGATAATATTAAAAATTTAGAAAAGTTTTATCAGTTGTTTAAAGAGATGAAGATTGACAAATGGGCCACTAATAGATTAATACCATTGCCCGGAGAGAAAAAATTTTGGGGCAGAAAAGAATTGCCCCTTTTAGTAAACAAGTTAATTAAAATTAAAAAAGATATTGTCAAAAATAATCTTTCTTTGAAATTGCATATAGTTAATGCGGCTCCTCTATGTGCTGATGATCCTATCAAAATGAATGCAATTTGTTCCGGGGCTCGCTCGGTTGATGGGCATGAAAGATTTGTTATTGACCCAAGAGGATTTGCTAAACCGATTTATTACATTGAAAAAAATATCGGTAACCCCTTAGATATTTTAGCTTGCTGGAATCACCCCTTTATGAAATCTTTAAGAAGTTATAATCACTTACCGAAAGAATGCAGAAAATGTCCACTTTTAGAGAAATGTAAGGGAGGTAATAGATATAGCGCTTATGCTATTTTTGGTAGTTATCAAGCTAAAGATCCATTAATGAATTATTCTAATATTAAAGATTATTTATGGTAAATAAAAAGCATAAAAAGTTTGATAGATCTGGTTGAATCTGATGAACTAAAATATAAAAGTGTTAAATGTTTTTTACAAATAGAATAATTAAGAAAGAGGTAATGGGCAAAAAGAAATATTTATTTTACAAAAAATCAATATTTTAGAGGGTGGGGGAATATCTATGCAAAGACTAAATATTAACCATTATCATTATAAAGACATTAAAGCCCGCAAATAGCTAAAATAGCATGTTTACGGTTTTTTTATTAAAGGCTTTACTAATTTAGTGAATTTTAGTAATCTTAAATTAAGAGAGCGTATCTATAATGAATAAACACCAATCTATATACGATTCAATTATTAAAAATGGTTATCAAAACAGAGATACTTTCTTTGAATTTGAAATAGAGCACGTTAGTGGAAAACATAGGCGATATCATTCTTTTTATGTAGACAATTTATTTGATAAGATAAGTTCTTTGGAAATAGAGGTGTTATCTCGTTTTAGAAAAAAAGACAGAATTTTAGACATCGGAGCAGGAGCAGGGAGAGTTAGTATGTATTTACAAAAAAAAGGATATAACATAACCGCTTTAGAAAAGTCAGCTGTTATTTGCAATATTTTAAGAAAAAGAGGCATAAAAAAAGTTGTCAAGACAGATATTTTTAAGTATCTTCCTAAAAAAAAATATGACGTTGTATTATTTATTAATGTTTATAGTGTCTTTGGCAAAAAAAAAGAAAATATAACTAAATTACTTAATTTTTTAAAAGAGAAAATACTTAATAAAAATGGCGAGCTCATATTTATCCTAAAAGAATCTGGATCAAAGAGAATAGAAGTAATAAAAAGACGCTTTATTTTTAAGGAAAAAATTGGTCCTTGGTTTGAATCTATTTATCCTTTTGCTAAGGATATAACAAAATTAGCAAAAAAAAGTGGATTTTTTGTAAAGAAGTTTGAAGAGGATGAATTTAATAAATATTTTTTAATTTTGAAAAATAAATCATGATTAGATTATTTACTGGAGGTAAATGTCAGAATAATTGCTTTTTTTGTGATAAAAAAAAGAAAAAAAATCCTACCATATCTGAGTTGAAGAATAAAATTAATTTAGCATTAAAAAATAATCCGAATGATAACTCTATTACTTTTTTTGGAGGCGATCCGTTATTAAGTAATATTTTTTTTGATTTGATGCATTATGTGAAAAAGAAAAAATTTAAAATTATCCAAGTGGAAACAAATGGCCGGAAACTATCTGATAAAAAATTTGCCAAAAAAATAATAAATTTAGGAGTAACTCATTTAAAAATATCTTTATACAGCTTAAATTGTTTGGTCCATGATAAAATAACTGGCCAAATTGGCAGCTTTAAGGAAAGCTTGGAAGGATTGGATAATCTAATTAATTTAGGATTACAAAAAAATATAGTTATAAACATTACCTTGACTAACCAAAATATTGAAGGAGTTTATTATTTAATAAAGAAATTTACAGAAAAAGGAATAAAAAAGTTTCAAGTAAATATAGTGGATTCTGAAAAAAAATCTTCTTTAATTCCTCTTAATAAAATAATCTCTTTTGTATCTACTATACGCTACGATTTTATAGATAAAGCATTAATAAAAACTAAAGGATTACCTTATTGTTTGATTCCTGAGCCAGAAGGGTTAATTTTGAAGAGTCAAAGTAAAAATTTTATTAAAACTCCGGATTGCCAAAATTGTAAATTTTTTCCTGATTGCAACGGACTGCCAAAATTTTATTACAGCAAAAAAAATCTTAAACAATTAATCCCTCAAAGATTACCAGAGGAAATTGCTATTGAGCTTAGCCCAAGTCAAGATTTTCCTCTTAATACAAAGGCGATAAAAGACGTGATTAATCAGGCCAAAAGTTTAGGGGTGAGTATAATCAGATTTATCATAATAGAATCTTTGTCAAGAAAAGATATCTATGAATTATTTGAATATGCTAAAGACAGAAATTTCGAAGTTAGGTTGGATATATCAAATATTTTTGTTAGAAATATCAAGTCATTGGCAGAAAGAATAGTGGATTCAGTTGATTATGTGATTACTTATGTTAACTACAAAGATATTAAAAAAACCGAAAAAAAGCGTGAAATTCTTTCATTAAAACAAGCTGGAATCAAGACCATTCGAATAGTCACCTTGGCTAATCCTCTAAATATTAGAAATATCGAAAAAATTTATAGATTTCTTTTAGAATGCAAAGCTGATAAATGGGCGGTTAACCGAGATATTTATAAAAAGAATATAGCTGGTCAAGAAATTAAAAGATTGATCGAAAAATTAGTCAAGATTAAAAAAGACATTATAAAAAATAAGTTTTCTTTAAGAGTTCATGTTATTTATGCTATTCCGTTTTGTTATTATGATCCTATAAAAATTAATTTTGTCTGTACCGGAGCAAAATCAATTGACGGATACGAAAGATTATTGGTTAATGCTCAAGGTATAGTCAAACCGATTCATTATTTTGACAAAAAAGTTGGAGATTTTCACAACATTGCCAAAGCTTGGAATAGCTCTTTTATGAAATCTATCAGAACTTATGAATTTTTGCCTAAAGATTGTAAAGAATGTTTTTTTCTAGAGAAATGTAAAGGAGGAAGTCGTTTTTGTGCTTATCAGAGCTTTGGTTCATATCAAGCAGCTGATCCTTTGATGAATTATCCTAAAGTTAAAAATTATATTTGGTAATAAATGTTAGATTTCGATACTAAAACTTATATAAAAATATTAAATTTAGCCGTTAAACATAATGTTTTGGCTAATTGTCGGGAATACCCTTCTTTATATCTTAATCGAGAAAGGGTTGATTTTAATAGAGTTAAAAAATCTCTTCAGCAAAAGTTTAATGATCCAGAATTTGTTTCTGGTCTTTATGTCCATTTCCCTTTTTGTAAAAACAGATGTACGTTCTGTAAATACTATTCAGAGGTATTCCCTAATGAAAATATTTTTGATAAATATTTGGACAGTTTAGAAAAAGAATTAAAGTTATATCAAGTTAATTTTTCTAATAGAGAACTTAGTAATCTTTTTTTAGGCGGTGGCACACCTACACTTTTAAACGAACAACGAATGGAAAAATATTTAAAGATTATTCATCGCTTTTTTAAATTTAAAAAAAATGCCCAGATGAGCATAGAGGGGACTCCAGAGAGTGTAGAAGAAAAGAAAATTAGAGAATACAAAAGATTAGGAATTAACCGGATTTCTATAGGTCTTCAAAGTAGTAATGATAAGGTTTTGAGAAAAATAGGACGGCTTCATACAGTTAAAGACGTTTTTCAGGCCTTTGATAAGGTCCGTAAAGCTGGTATAAAATATGTTGGCACAGAAGTTATTTGGGCATTGCCTGGAGAATCTTTAAAAACTTATAAGAAAACCATAAAAGATGTAATTAAACTTAATCCTGATTTTATAGAAGGTTATTTATTAACTACTGGTGGTCGGGCGAAAATAAATCGTTTTTATCCACCGGGAGTGAAAATAGATGAAGTAATTGATCTATTTAAAGAACAATTTTTATTGAACGGATACAGGATATATTATTCAAGTAACTTTTTAGGATTTATTAAAAAAGGTGTTAGTTGTATTAAGGCAATGAATCAAAATACTGATGGTCTTTATAATTATCGTTCCGATGTTTTAGGGATAGGAGTTGGGGCAAGCTCTCATTTTTATGACCATAAGTATAAAATTATTTCAGATTTTAGAAAATATCTAGATTGTTTGAAAAAAGGAGAATTTCCACCTTTGTATGGCATGGACATAAGCAAAGATGACTATAAGAGACATTATATAATTTTACAGATAGGCTTTTATCGTTCTATTAATAAAAATAGATATTACCAACTTTTTAATAAAGATTTTTGCGAAGATTTTCCTCAAGAAGTAATTTATCTAAAAAAGAAAAAAATTATTACAGAGACATCTAAACAATATAAATGGCATTTAGGTAAGCATGAAATGGGACATAAATCTTTTTTTATGCATGTTATTCAATATTGGTATAACCCTAAATATATTCGTCAAATGATTGAAAAATATTTATGAAGATAAAGATGTATTCAAAAAGAAATATTTGTCTTGTCCCTACTTATTCTTGTAATGCTAATTGTCCCTTTTGTTATGCTAAAAAATTTCAGAAGAAATTTAGAAAAGAGATGGATTGGCAAACTTTCAAAAAGGTTATAGGCTTATCTATCAAAGAAGGGAAAAATGAAGTATCTTTTTTGGGCGGAGAGCCAACTATCTGGCTATATATTAATCAAGCCGTCTCTTTTTTAAGAGAAAGAAATATTCAAATAAGTTTTTTTACTAATGGGATAACTTATTCTAAAGTAGCCCCGGATTGTGTTTTGATAAATATTTATAATTTTTTTAATAGTATTACCAGAGAAAGTATAAAAAAGACAATTTATTTTTATAAAAGCCAAGGAGTGGAAATAGGCTTAAGATACAATCTAACTTTAGAGGCAAGCCTAAAAGAAGATAAATCATTTCTTAGATTTGCCACACCCTTAGCTGACTATATTTCAATTAGTCCGGCTATACCTTACCTTCCTTCTAGAAGTTTAGGGAATCGGATTTTTAAATTAGTTCAAGATTTTCATAAATGTGGAAAATCAGTAAAAATTGCTAGGGCCATCCCAATATGTTTATTTAATGCCGAGCAATTTCGTTATTTGAGAAAAGAATCTCTTTTACATACGGAATGTTATAGTAAAAAGAATGTTGTAATTAATCCAGACGGCAAGACAGTTTTCCCTTGTGTTAATATATCGGCATTTAGTAAAGATCTATTTAAAGATAATCTAAAAAAAATTAATGCTGATTATAAGAAATTTTTTAGATATTTAGGAAAAATTTATCCTTTCCCAGAATGTCAAGAATGTGAATATGCTTTAGATAATCGTTGTCAGGCAGGCTGCTTAGGTATGCGTTCTTCAAAAGCCATAAATATAGCAATTAAGAAAACAAATCTATGAATCTCCAAGAATTTGAAGATTGCCAAAAACATCATAATGCTCTTCTGTTTAAAATTACTTCTCGATGTAATGATTTTTGTAAATTCTGTATTGAATATAAATTTATTAAATCAAGAAGAGCTGATTTGTCCCTTAAAGAAATTAAAGATAATTACTTTTATTTCAAAGATAAATTTAAAATAGATTATATTATTTTGACTGGTGGCGAACCAACACTACATCTAGAATTTTTTGAAATAATTGATTTTTTTAAGAAGCAAGGAATTGGATTTAGAGTTATTACTAACCTTTTAAAATTCAATGAGACGAATTTTTTAGAGGAATTTAAACCATTTTTTTTAGATTTCAAAAATAAAGAACAAGAAAATTTAACAAGAGTAATTGTTTCCATCAATGATTTACCTGGCTTCCATCCCAGTGCCTTAAAAAGAATGAATGGATTGAGAAAGGCTTTAAAATATAATTTACCTTTGATGGTTACTGTAGTGATTTATCAGGATAATTTAGAATATTTACCAAAACTTGCTTTATATCTAAAGAAACTTTTTGAAAAAAATGTTCCTTCTATAACTTTATATATAGAATTTCGCCTTCTCTATATTGAAGGAACCTTAGACTCTTTATTAAAAAAATCTTTACCTCGAGATTTTAATAGATTGAAATACTCAATGGAAAAAGTAGTAAATATTTTAGATTCATCAAAAGTTAGGTTAAGTTTATGGAATTTTCCTCTGTGTTATATAAATAATTCAAAACAAGTACAAAACACAGGTATTGATAATAAATTAGCCCGTCGTTTTATAAAGATTAACAAAGATCTTCAATTTAAAGATGTAGAAGTAAGAAATTGGGAGACTTATTTAAAGTATTACCCAGAATGTAAAAAATGTAAGCTTAAAAATATTTGTAGTGGGGTAGATAAATATCATATTCAAAAATATAATTATCCTCCCCTTTCCTCATTTTGAAATGTAACCCTTAATTAAAGATAATAAAATATTGCTGGTTAATCCTTTTTGACACCTTATTAAATACCAACAATTATGGCAAGTTTAATGACTTGTATCTTGTAATTTCCTTCCCTTTATTGATAAGCTGGTATAAGATGAAAAGGTTTACTCTTCTTGTGGATTATTATAGTAGACAATATGCAAAGATGAGAAATTTTGAGTGTGGCGATAATCTTCACTTACGTATTTCAGGATTAAAAAAAATAACTGATTATATTTTTCTAAATAAAGTTATCGGATTTTTAATTAGTGCATAATATTTAAAAACTGTTAATTAAATAAAATTATGTGTGGAATTGCTGGAATTTACAATTATAAAAAAGGCAATGTTTCTTACGCTGAAATAAAAAAAATGACTGATGCGATAAAACATCGCGGTCTTAAAGATGAAGGAATTTGGATAAAAAATAATATTGGACTAGGCCATAGAAGATTAAGTATTTTTAATTTAAACGGAAGAAGTAAACAACCAATATCTAATGAAGATAAATCTGTTTGGTTAGTTTGTAATGGCGAGATTTATAATTTTAAAGAGCTAAAAAAAGAACTTGAAGACAAGGGATATAAGTTTAATTTAAAAAGCGATAGTGAAATTATCGTGCACCTTTATGAAGAATATGGAATAGAATTTGTTAAAAAAATAAATGGCATATTTGCTATAGCAATTTGGGATGAAAAAAAACAGAGATTGACTATAGTCAGAGATAGATTAGGTATAAAACCACTTTATTATAGTATAAATAACAAAGGGGTTATTTTTTCTTCAGAGATTAAGGGGATATTAGCTCATCCATTATTTAAAAAAGAGATTAATTTTGAAGCACTACATTATTATTTTTTTCATAATCAGATTCCGACAGAAAAAACAATTTTCAAGAATATTCATAGTATTTTGCCTGCTGAATTGATAATTTTTTCTAAAAATTCTCGATTACCACAAAAAAAGAAGTATTGGAAATTAATTTTTAATGAGAACAATACTGAAAATGAAAAAGATATCAGTGAACATCTTCTTAATCTATTAGAAAATTCAGTAAAATCTCATATGATTGCTGATGTGCCTATGGGAGTAGCATTATCAGGTGGTATTGATTCAAGCGTTTTAGTTACCTTATTAAGTAAATATTCCAATAAACCGATAAAAACATATTCCTTTTCTTTTGAAGATGATACTTTAGTAAAGAAAGACGATTTTCAGATGGCAGGATATATTGCAAAATTATTTAAAACCGATCATCATACTTTTGTCTTAAAGCCACAAACACTTATTGAGAATTTAAACAAAATTATTGAATCATTTGATATGCCAATTAGTACTTTTGCTTTTGATTATTATCTTTGTCAGGAAGCAGCTAAAGAAGTAAACGTAATTTTTACTGGCGATGGCACAGAAGAGCTTTTCGGAAAGTATTGGAATCATAGATTAGCTCAAAGCATGGCTCATGTTCTCAATTATGTGGATAATAAAAAAGATTATGCTTATTTAGAAGAAGAATTTATAAAAAAATATTCTCAAATTATTCCTGAACGAGCTTGGCAATTTTCTGAGTTATATGCTTTTAAAAATGAAGATAGAAAAAAGTTATATTCAGATTTTTTACTAAAGAAAACAAGAAAATATGACACTAATAATTATTTACTTAAATGTTTTAAACACACTACAGCAAAGAATTTCTTTAATAAAGTATTAGAAATTGATACAAATAATTTTCTTGTTAATCACACCCTTACCATTATAGATAGAGTGTCAATGATAAATTCAGTTGAAATAAGGTCTCCCTTTCTAGATCATCGTTTGGTTGAATACGTTGCTTCTCTTCCAGCAAGGTTAAAATCAAGACAGGGAATTACGAAATATATATTAAGGCAATCAATAAAAGGTATAATCTCTGAAGATTTGATTGATAAATTTAAATCCGGCGTTACTGGTCCTCCAATAAACAAATGGTTATTATTTAAGCTTGAAAAATATGTCAAAAATATTTTATCTCCTAGTAATTTAAAAAAACACAATTTATTTAATAAAGAATATGTATCTTTAATACTAAAAGAACATTATCAATATAAAAACTTTCATAAATCTTGTGAAAATTATAATTTTTCCTATGCAGAAAAAAA
>Ga0075116_10000857_pt1 | contig 14027 bp, 16 predicted proteins | sample AntAceMetag02UKC_FD_69786 | JGI IMG/M metagenome (GOLD analysis project Ga0075116, IMG submission 69786) | Saline lake microbial communities from Ace Lake, Antarctica- Antarctic Ace Lake Metagenome 02UKC | ecosystem: Environmental > Aquatic > Non-marine Saline and Alkaline > Saline | place...
GGTGCCTCGTAAGGGTCTGACACTCCTGTGAAATTTTTAATCTCTCCGGCCATCGCCTTTTTATAAAGACCCTTGGGATCCTTATATACTGTTTTACATACAGAGTTACCTATTATAAATATTGACATTACTTCTTTCCTTTATCTAAAAGTTTATTTCTTTTAGTTCTTAATTTTTCGATTAAAGTCTTGTCCTTATGTTCTTCCCACCAATCGTTACCATAGCCATGTTTGTATTGAGTTAATTTCATATTCATCTTTTTTGCATAAATATAAGCTTCGTTAAGAAGGTTTTCCAATTCTTTAAACAATTTAGGGTTTTGATTCATCAAATTAATAACTATTAAATCATAGATTTGTCTATGAACTTCACAAATCGTTCTTTTATTAGCAATTTTTTCTTTTGTATTAGCTAACTTTTTCTTTATTTTCATAAAATTCCTCCAGTTTTTGTTTGAGAATTAGGGACATATTAACATTCTCATTTTTTGATCCTCCACAAAAAGGATGAAGAATTATTTGACGAGCATCTAAACTGCGTTTGAGATTTTGATGTCTCTTTGAGATTTCTTTTACTTTTTTGATATCTTTTAACCCAGCACCAGCTAATATATGTATATAATTAATAAGATTAGTAGAAAGAAGGTCTTTGAGTAAGAAGAGTTCTGCTCCTTCAATATTATATCGAATAATATTGAATTCATTTTTAAATGTTGGAATTTGTTTAAGTAACCAATCGGAAAATTTTATACATGGTACTTCTATATATTTCTTAGGATCGACATTTTTCTTTGTAGTAAAAATAGAATGCCCAGGATCTTTGTGAGCAAGATAGAGATTACATTTACCGTTATATCTATTGATAGCGTAATTAAGTAAAGTTATTCTCTTATTTGAATCGAACTTCTTTTTAAGATTTTCGTATGCTATAGGATTAGGTTCAAAACTATAAGCTTTATAGTTTATAATATTTAGTTTAGGAAAGATATCTTTAGTCATCCATTCTAACTCGATACCAGTTAGTGACCCTATATCAAAATAGTTAATTTTAATATTATTTTTCATTTTGAAAATACTCCATAATTCTCAGAAATTCTGTATTTAACTTAAGATTCTGAATATATTGATACTCTTTCTCTGTAAAAAGTATATCATATTTACCGGGTTTATAAATAATTTTTCTAAAGTTATTTTTATAGATAGAATTCTCTAAAAATTTATCCGGTTGTTCTTCTTTTGATCCAGAAAGAAAATATTTAACGCGGGAGTTTCCAAAACATTGATGATTATGGGTGTTATTCCAATAATCTAAAATACCTTTTTTAAACGGTATATTAAAATAGTTACAAATATTTTTAATTGATCCGGTTGGGTCTTTCATTATATCCTCATAATTAGCAAAATAATTTTTGATATTATGATTAGAGGTATAATTAATGCATTGTGTATAATAATCTACCCATAATTTAAATTTCTGACGTATATATTTTATTGGATCTTTAGGTTTACCTCGTCCAAATCTAGAGCCTATAACTTCTTTAAGGTCTCTAATTAATATAATAGAAGAACAATTACTATATTCGATACCAGAACTCTGTTGTTGGAACCAATCAAATTTTTTTGATGAATCTATTATAATTCTTTTCTTAGTATGTTGATATAGAAAATTGTAAATATTTTTAGGGGTTATTTTATTGGATAATTTATTCCATAATTCACAGTCTGGTCCATGACAATTACAAATTCCATTTGGTGGAATGTTTAACTGATGATAAGAAAATCTCCATAGGTTTTGTATTTCACCACAAGATAAAGATATTGGAGTATTACCTAAAATTGCATCCAGTAATGAGCTACCAGAATAATTAGATGAGAGTATAAAAAGTACATTATATTTCATAATATTCCTTTATAATAAGATTTCAATTTAGATGTTGATAAATTTAGATCAAAATATTTTTTTGGATTGAATTTCTTGTAGTATGAGGTCATCCAATAGATATCTTGTACCAATTTATTTAAATCTTTTTTCGAAGATAATTTTCCAGTTAAAGAATTGATATGACGTTTACCAGCTTTAAGTTCTTCAATAGCTAATACGGGAACATTACAAGCAAAGGCTTCATTAATAGTTCGAGGATAACAATCGTTAGTGGAAGTTATCAATAGAAATTTAGATCTGTTCAATAGTATTCCTACTTTTGTTCGATCTACAAATCCTGGAAGGTAAATATTAGAAGAAGTTTTAGATCTAATTAAATTTTTAATTTTATTAGTAAATCTTTCTCCTAATATTAGAATATTAAGATTATTTAATAAAGGTAGAATATTTAATAAGATATCATAACCTTTATGTTTTGCCCAATTCCCAATGAAGCAAAAGTCAAAAATTTTTGCTTCATTGGGAATTGGGCAAAATATTTTATGATTAACAGGTTTTTCTATTAGATAAGAATTAGCTGTTGGTAAAATAGTATCAGATAAAATTGTATCAAGAGGAAAATTAAGATTTAAAGGTTGAATTCTATTTACATTTGCGCCATAGTAGATTAGTTTATTAAAAACAATTTTTTTTAAAATTGAATTATAATAAAGGTGGTCAGCTCTGACGAATACTTTATTAAACTGAAGAGGTAATCCTTTAGTTAAATATGGGAGTAGATATAAAGTGGTATTATCATTAATATGATATATACCATATTCATTTGTCCTACATTTATCTGTAATTATCCATATCTGAAAAGGATTTTCTAAATATTTCATAATTTCAGCATAGGTGTCATTATGTATAGCTTTTTTAAATATCCAGCTATTCTCTTCTAATATTTTATTCTCTAATTTAAAATTAGAGAAGCCTTTCTTTGGCTTTCCTGTATAGAGTAAAAGGTTGGGGACTTTTTTGGTCATTTGAAAAGCTCTTTATAGTAATTCCCTAAAATATTATAAGAGAGAGTTTCTTTATAATATTTTATAGGATTAATCTTATCATAATTATTTAAGAGGTAGTTAATATTCTTTAGAAGATCATCGCTTGATGATATTATACCTGTTTTATTATTAATATGACGTTTGCCCATCATTAAATCTTCCATAACAAGTATTGGTGTATTACAAGCAAGAGCCTCATTTATAGTTCGAGGGTTACAATCTTGTTTAGAACTTACAAATAGTATCTTTGATCGGTTGAGGATTTTACCAATTCTATGTTTTGGAATATTTTCGTATAATTCTAATTTTTTATTAGATGATTTGCCCCATGCTTCTACTGTTTTTCTATTACCTCTAAAAGTGGAAGCAACTACAGTAATATTTAGTGGAGCTTTATATTCTTCGATAATTTTTTTTAGAAGAGTATATCTTTTGTGAGGGGCCCAGCTTGCAATAAAACATATGTCTATATCTTTTGTTGTACAAGGTTTAAAAACCTTTTCGTAAACCGGTTTTTCAATTATTTTATTTTCTCTGCTATTAATATTTAGATTGTCAGAAAAAATTACATCTGGTTTATAGTTTAAATTATTTGGTACTATATGGGAAGAAGTAGCAGAATAAAAATATAGTTTTTTGTAACTGATCTTTTTTAATATAAAGTTCCATTCTTTATAATCTCCTCTAACAAATACTGTATCAAATTTTTTATTTAAATTAGTAAGATTTTTATAATTTGGTAAGATTTTAAATTGAATATTTTTATTTATCTGATAGTTTCCATAATCTGTTAAAGAAAAATTACCATTGAAAAACCAACATTCGCTAGGTAGTCCAGATAATATCATAATAAGAACATATGTATCCATCCACATTTCTTTCTTACTAAACCATCCGTTAGTGAGCTGTCTTTGGATATCAGAATATAAAATATTCTTATTCTTTTTATTTATTTTTCTTAGAAGAAGATTTTTCATAAGGATTCTATAAATTTAGAGATTATTATTGAATCATTTGGAAAGATTACTGGTATCTGTTGTGATAGCAAAGAAGAGGATTTATTTATAAAATCTAAAAGAGAATAGTCAGCAATAAATTCTCTTGGTAAATCTTCTGCAAGACCAACATTATCAGAAGTTAAAATATTACAACCATTAAAGATACCTTCTGCTATTAAATTAGAAGCAGATTCGAATAGGGAAGGTACAATAATTAATTTAGTTTGAGATAAAATTTTTTGATGCTCTTTATAAGGAAGGAGTCCTATAGAAAGGCTTTTATCGTAATATTCTTCTCCAATAACTTTTACATTTAGTTTTATCTTGTGTAATTTTGTTGAGATTTCCTCCATCATTTTTTTATTTTTAGCTGGCCTATTCCATTTTGAAGCAGAAAATAATACATCTATCTTTCTTTTTTTCCATTCAGTATTTGAAATAGGGTGTCCTAGTAAAATATGTGGAAATACGCCTTTTATTTTATTTTTGAAATGTGGAAAAGAATTTATATATATATTATACATTAGATTAGAATGAGGGAAGATATAATCACTATTTTCTATAGCAAAGTTTACAATTTTATTTGCTTCATTATAATTGTCCCATTGTGAATATGGTATTCCGTTTTCCATATTCTTTCTCAAATTTAATGAGTGACATCCAGTTGGAATATAAATACATTTAGTAGTTAATTTATTTAATTTAACATGTCTAACGGGATAAGGACCTTTGCATATTAAAAAATCTGGTTTGAAAGAGTTAACTAATGCTTGGATTTTTTTATCTTTACCATATTTTCTTTTACCCCAATATTTTTCCTTTGATGTCTCTTCTTTTTTGTCCCATAGAAAGTAAGCAATACTTTGGTGTCCATTCTCTTCCAATGTTTTATGTAGTTTTAAGGTGCTTGTTGCTGCTCCTCCATAACCAGGATAATGATAACTAATACAAAGAAATTTCATTTTAGCCTTGAAAAATATGAATCTACTAATTCTATTAATTGTTTCTTTGTTAAAACTTCACCTATATTTTGTTTATTAATAGATTTTAATAAGACTTTATCAAAACTATCTTTATCTGTTAAATCAACAATCATTTCCTTTGGAGATAGATTAGAAGTTCCAACGTCCTTACTTAAAATAACATTTGTTCCTAAACTATATGCTTCGAATTGTGTATTTGGTGCTGCATCAGACAATGAAGGGATAATAAGGACTTTTGATCTATTCATAATTTCTAAGCATTTTCGATGAGAAACTTGTCCTACACTTTGTATATTAGAAAATTTCTTATTTTCTCTATCTGATTCACCTATTAATACTATTTTATACTGTTTATAATATTTATTTATAAATTTTAGAAAACTATTATTTTTTTGTGGTCTTGACCATCTTGAAGCAACGAAACATATATCTATATCTTTTTCCTTAAATTTTAGTTGTTGTATATTATAGATCTCTTTAGAGAAGGCTGCAAAATAAGAGTGAACAAAATCAAATTGAGCTAACTTATTAGTATATTCGGGAAAATTAGACTTATATAATTTTCTAATTAAAGAGGAATTAGGTAGAATGTTTTTACATAGATCACATGTTTTATACTCTGTACCAAAATAGAATTTAAGTTTTTTACTATAGCTTTGACTTACAGCAAAATCTCCTATGCCATTTTTAGTATAGCTTTGACTAGGAGAGAAGCCAGAAGTAAGATAATAAACATTAGGAGCACCGTTTTTGTGAAGATGATACGGTGCTCCCCAATTTTTTCCAATTACGACAGTCGGTTTTAATTTTTCTAATAATATCTTTGTTTCTTTATTAATATCATTAATTAAAGAATGGCTACCAAAGCAATTATCAAATTTATTTGGATTGAACCAATTAGAATTAGGCTGTGGTTTTAAAGCAAGGAAATAAAAGAATACATTAGGCAAATTCTTAGATAGAATACTTGCCATAGTATATATTCCAGTAGCAGCTCCTCCGTTGCCTGGCGCTTGTGTACAGCTTATTAAAATATTACTCATTTTTTACCATGAATAAAAAACCTATAGCTATTCTCCCTTCCACGTTCTATCATTACACCATGCTCCTTTTTCTGGTCGCCACCCTTCAAGATTAAAATTACGAGGTAAGATTTGCTGAATTGGTTTTAGTTTCAATTCGTTCGTAATTTTTTTAGCAAGAGTGCTTTTTCCTGAATCACTTTTTCCATAAATCAAAATTATCATTTTAACTTCCTTAAAAAATTAATAAATTTTTCCAAAACACTATTAGGGTTTGGTAAAGAAACACAACATTGTTTAGTAAGAGCAAGTAAAATTCCTTTTAGAAAATCATTAGTATTTAGCTCTCGTATAAAATTAACAGGATTATAAGTGTAGGTTCCTACATTTTTTGATAGTATTACATTACATCCACAAGATAAAGCCTCAATATGAACATTAGGAGCAAGATCAATGAGGGACGGTATTACTAATACTTTAGTATCTTTTAGGATTTCACATAATTCTGAAGGAGATACTAGGTCTTGGCTTTTGCTAAGACCTGTATTTTTACCAATACATTGTATATTTAATGAATATTTTTTTAGTATATTATAAAGTTTTACCATCATAAAACCATTTTTAGGATGTCTTTTCCAATTAGAAGCTACAAATAAAACGTCGATTTTACGGTCTTCCCATTTCTTTTTTTTGTTTATATTTTTATCTAATTGATTTAATAAACAATGCTCAAAAATATAATTCATTTTCGAACGATACTGTGGAAATGTTTTAGAATAAATATCAAAAGCCATTTGGCTATGGGGAACAATATAGTCTGCTATTTCAACTGCTGAATTAATAGCTGGATCCTTTTCTATAAAAGAGTTCCATTTTGTATATTCAATGTTCTTAGCAGCCATTTTATACCCATGTTTGGATCCTGATGTTACAAAAATTTTTGGAATATTGTAATGTTTTTTTATTATTTCTGTAAATCCATAGTGATTTTTGCCAATAAGAATATCAGGTTTCTTCTTTTGTATTAATGTTGAAAGATTACCAGATTGGGCCTCGGCAACCCATATGTTATTATTTGAAAATTTATTACCCTTGGGATTTCTAAAATACAAGTAAGAATCAATTCCTCTTTTTAATAAGAGTTGATGAAGTTTATACCAAGAGGTCGCTGCACCTCCCCATCCTGGATAATCAGGGCAAGAGGAAACAACTGTAATATCTTTTTCTATCATGCTAACTCCAAATAAATTTTTTGAAATAATTTAGCAATTTTGTGAGCACCATGAAATGACTCTACCCATTCTCTACATTGTCTTCCTTTTTCTAATCTATAGCTAGTCTCGTTTATTAATTTTTCTATCTCTACTTTTAGCTGATTCTCTTTACAAGAGACTATAGGACAATTATTAAGTAGAGGAGCATAGACTTTATCCCAATATGATATTGTAGCTAATCCTAATGCACATGCCTCTACTGCCGAATTGCCGTAAGAATTGCAACTATCTTGTATTCTATCATAGAAAATATGAGATCGTGCTTTTCTCTCTAAGCATCGTAAGTAGGGGGTATTAGTAATGATATCTATATTAAGTCTGTCGTCTTTTTTTAGCGAGTCCAAGAGATGGGTTTTTTTAAAACTTATATTACTAGGAGAATGAGATAGAGTTAATTTAGAATTCTTTTGATTAAGAGGAATTGGTTTAACTTTAATAATGTCAATAGGATGAGGGGTAAAAATAGTATCTGGAGAATGTATAAGATCGGGCATAAGTACAGTTCTAGCTGCTACATAATCTGTTTCTTTATTAATCTTTTTCCAATTAGCTCTATATACAGAGCCGCCATGTGTATAAATTATAGGTTTTCTTCTTTCGAGATTAATATTAGCAAAGCTAAATCCTAATGATTTATTAGATTTAATATGAATGATTCCAGCTTTTTCTATTATTTGTTTAGCAAGAGTCCAATTCTTATTAGATGTGTTCCATGTAGTTCCTATTACTAGGTCTCTACTGTAAGGATAGAAAGAAGGAGAAGGTAGAATAGTAATACATATAGCATAATAAGAAGTATAATTTCTTATTGCTTCTGCAATCTTTTGGCCTGAGTTGGCCCAATCTTCTTTGCTAAGGATAACAATTTTCCTTTTATTAGTTTTTAGATATTCATTTACTAGATTATTTTGTATAGAAGGACAGGGTACAATAGGTGAAGAAGTTTTACTCTTCCGTGCAAAATTATTTCTTCCGGTTCTAGTACGAATAATAGAGCGTTGTGCCTCTTGGATCCATTTGGTTTTGAACTGACCCATCTAAATCTCGTCCTCTTTACAAATCTCTTTAAGCATGACCATAAGTTTATCTAAATCAATGTCCATACAATTAAGGTCACAGTCAGATGGTTTCTGCCATTGACAAAGACATTTAGGTTCATTGAAATAAGGTTTTATATTAGGATAATAATGTAACCTAGTATTAGGATGTACATGTGTAAACCATCCTACTCCTGGTGTAGACATTATACCTGCTATGTGCATTGGACATGAGTCAGGTAAGAAAACTAAATCTACTTGTTCTATTAAGCATACTAATTTACTTATTGATATTGCTTCTAAGTTTTGAAGTTCTTTATTTTCGCGGATTTCGTAGTAAGATTCTGTAATAACATTGAATCCATTAAGCTTAAGTTTTTCTACTAAAGCTTTTAAAGTCATAGAAGGTATTGTTCTTAGATACGAATTAGAGATAGGAGAGAGTAGAATTACAGGATCATTAGGAGCAGAACAATGTCCATTAATAAACTCAGAAGCCCATTCGATATCTTTTGGGTCTAAGGTAGGACATGGATGTATGGGTTTCTTTACTCCAAGAAACTGACAAAAAAGATCTATTCGTTCAGGCGAATTCCAAGCATCCTTTTCAAAATCAAGCTCTGGTCCTGTAAGATCGGCCCAAAACTCATGTCTTGTATTGTCCCATTCTGTTTCTGGCATAACTTCATCTACGATATCAGGAAACAATCTCAATAGTTCTAAAGCTGAACCACCATAATAAGAAGAGGGACCATAATATGTTATCTTAGAGTTAGGAAGTTTTACTTTAAGGGCAGCTACGGCCCATAGAGTCATTAAAATATCGCCAATTCCACCAGTTAATCTAACTAAACCAATGTCATAGAACTTATTCTCCTCTGCAACTATATCCTTAACACTATTAAAACCATAATTCAAACCTCTAACAGTATTAATATATCTCTGAGGATCATGTTTCCATTTAACATTGACATTTAATTTCTTAGTCTTGTCTCTGGAAAATCCTAATTTGGTCCTTCCTCGTCTAAACATCTCAACCTTCCTTTTCTTGAAGCTCTGCGAACTTTAAAGCTCCTCTTGTAATAGCAGTGATAGGATCGTTTAGATGAATAATCTCACCTAGTTTAATTATACCCTTAGCTTCTTTTTCTAAGTAAGACTTAAAAACGGGCATAAATCCTTTTATCAAAGATGTTCCACCACCTACAACAACCTTAGGACTAGAATCATCAATTCTATCAGCAAGTTGTACTACTAAGTTCTTAGCAAGATATTCAATTGCTTTATGATAATGAATAGTAATAGCATGGCGTACTACTAGACTATTAGAATAATCCTGTGTAATATCAATAGGATTTTTAGAGGATTCTTTCGCGGCATTAACACTTGAAACTGTTCTATTGAACTCTAGTTGAGCTGCCATTGAAGAAATCCGATCACCAGCTTTAAGTGTAGAGAAAGAAGCTCCATGTGTAGAGTCATCAGCTAGACCATATTGAGCATAACAAACGTTTACCATACCTCCTCCAAAACTTATTCCAATGCCACTGTAATTTTCCTTCTCACCTAAACCTTCATAAATTAAACAAAGTCCTTCATTGATAGACATAGGTGTATATCCAAGACTTGATACAATAGATTTAATGAACTCATGGTGGTAAGAAAGATTAAAATCATCCTCATCTTCAATCTCAATAGGAAAAGCTGGAACAGTGTATACACAGAGTTCGCCACTGTAACTAGGTTTCCCTAATAAAGACTGTATAAGAGCAGACATCATATCACGGGCAAGTTTATCTCTATCAGAGAGAACACCCTTTCTCATAGGTCGGCGGACTTCCTTATGGAATCTATTAGCAATAGTAAATGCTTCATCACCTATAATATGTAATTCTTTAGTTTGTTTAGATACAACATAAGAAATACTCATCTTATCTAAGACAGTTCTTGTAACTGGTGTATCAGGAATACCAGTAAAAGCATTCCTAAATTTCTTAATTACTAAATTTCCTTCTTTATCTCTTCTTGAAGAGAGCATAAAGGCTGTTCCAACATCGAGTCCGACTGGCATATCGTTTCCTCCGGTTTTAAATTTCCTTCTATCTTTATATTTGAAGTAGTCATATCTACTTCTACAGGAGCAATCCTTTTTCTTTTATAAATAGGCTTCTCCTCTTTAATATCTATTAAAGGTCTTGAAGTATTATTAATTCTTTCCGCAACCTTATCAGCTATATCTGTAATGTCCTTCTCAGTGAGCTGAGAGACCTTCTCCGGGGCTTTTGTTCTAACCCTGAGTTCTACATCCATTACAGCAGGAATAGGCTGTAGAGCTAATTCAGACGGTCTAGGAACCTTTAAGACTCCACCTCGTTTATTTACGTATATTCTCTCTTCCCACATAATATTAAACCCAGGTATCCGCTGTTATAGTATCTGTAAATAGAGCACTTCCTGTTATGAGACCAGGGATTTTAACTAAAGTTATTACAGAACCTGCTGCAATTATTGAAGATGACATTATCTGATTAGTAGCTGTACCTTTAAAAATTACATCGGCTGCGAGGCTTGTCGCAAATGCTGGAGTAAGTTCTCCATTTACGAAAACTAGAAATTTATTAGTCACAGTATCAAAGCCACTTGGAAGATCTATATCTGCATTTATTGCTATTTGGACAGTGACATACATTCGTTTAACAATAGTACTTTCAGAAACTTTTGTAGCTGTAATGCTTGTAATTTGATGGCCTTTAATCTCGGACATGGTTCTTCCTCTAGTAATATATACTATAGTTATCAGTAGATAGATCAAATTCAAGATCTATCTCTGTATCTAATACAGGAGCAGTAGGGAAGGTTACACTTAGAATATAACCAGCCAAAGTATCTTCTGTAAAATCGACGAATATTCTCTGTTTTAATCCATTAAAGAAAACGGTTAAACTATATTCGAAAGCTTCTAATGGAATTAGTTTTGTATAATAAGCAAAAGATCCAGCATCAGCTCCAGTGAAGTTACTCATATATGCTATCTGTCCTTCTAATAATCCAGCAGGAAGAACAGCATCTTTATATCCTACTACATATTGTCCAGGATAAGCAGGTAGGGAACCTGTTATTTCAGTAGTGAATACACCTGTATCAGAGAAGAAGTAACCTGGTCCATAAGAAGGAACAAAAGGTAAGGTTATATAATATATGGTATTTGCTACCCATCCTGAGGTACTATCAGAAATAGCTATTAGATCAGTTTCTATATCACAAGGAAGAGCTAAAGTAAAAGTAGTTACTACTCCGTCAACTTCTTCATGGGGTGCGCCATTATATACTCTTTTTCTGGGTATTGCATCCATCCAGTTATCAAGATCTGAGATACTTAAACCATGAGGATTATGAGTACCAGGAGTACCTGTACCTGTATAGCTAATATGTTTTTGTAAGCTAGTAGCTGCACCAAAACTAGTTGTAGGTAAACTTGTCCATGCAACCGCGCCAGAAACAAGTTGTATTGTATTCCTTATCTGACTTAAATCTATAGATAAATCAGCATTACCAGCAGAAGAAGAAACGTTAGATTGTAATACAGGAGCTAATATATAAGTTTCTAAACTACCAAGTCTATCAACTATTGAAGGAACTATAGTTTGTTTACCATTACCTGTAAAAGTATATGATGTATCAGATCCTACAGCTCCAGCTAAATTAAATATATCAGCAGAGAGTTGATCTAAGTTAGAGTTATTTATAATAGTCTTACCATCTAAAGAACTAATAGCTGAGACTGTAGTAGGATCAAATATTCTTAATCCTATTCGCGCTTTTATATCAGATGAAAGACCACTACTAGGATCAAATTTAGATATCTGACTATTTAATTGAGAGAGACTACTATTAAGAGTATCTTTTGTAATCTGAATATATTCTTTTATAGTGTAAGGTCTTGTATTTGTATTATTAAAATACTCTCCCCCTTCTTCTTCAGAAGTTGAAGTGCAATCAAGATAAAGCTGAGACCCATCAAACCCATTCTCAATAGGATCAATAGTATCTGTTCTATTATCTGACGTAATCTTTCTATCGCCGTTTGGTAAAGAATTAATGAGCGGTATAAGGACATCGTTAAATTTTCCTATAATATCAACGACTACAGAAGAAAGTGATTCTACAGTTTGATTAAAAGCTTTCGTTTCAAAAGGACGATTAGCTCCTAGTTTATACTGATTTATTGGACTATAAAGATTTTTCATTAACCAATCCTAATTTTATAGCTTTCTAGTTTAGGTGAAACAGTAGTATCACTTGTTTTTAAAATTGCCTTGAACTTAATGGTATTAGGTTCCCTAACAACTTCCGTTGCATCAACACATGTTCCAATATATATATCTATATTTGTAAACTTTGCTGCACTTGGAATAATGCCGTGCAAATCGCCCAATACTATTTTCATTTTAACTTATAAGTCCTCTGTTTATTTATATCTTTTTGAAATCCTGGGAAAGAATTATAACTAAAAGTAGAGAGTACTTCTTCCCCACATGATATTGTAACACTATTTTCAGGAATTTTCACATCAAAAGTGTAAGTCTTATCGATTCTACTATCTGAATATAGTTTAACGACACTGGTTCCTATAAAATATCCTGATGAATCAGCATCTTCAAATATTTTATCATTCATAGGAATACCCATATTGTAACCATATTTAAATGATCCAGTTAATAGTGATATACTAATCTCATAAGACTTTGTTTTGGTATAACTTTCAAGAGAAGGATAACTATTATCTATTGAAATCCACCCTAATATATCTTTAGTAACTTCAAGATAGTCTTTATCAGCATCAATACCAGCAGGAGCACTAAGTTCACCTATAGGAATTGTTCCAATTAACTGTGCATTATAATATAGGTATATTACTTTGTCCTTTTTCATTGCATGGATCGAAACAAGAACTTCTGTTGGAGGATAACTTGTATTACCTGCACCTGTATTAGAAGGATTGGAAGGATATTTATCGAGTTGGGTTTCGAAAATTTTGTTAGTAGTAGACCAACATTCAGCTATGAGTTGATTTCCACTTCCTAATGGACTAAATTTAAATCGGATTTCAAATCTTTTCTTATCAACAACTCCAATAGAAGCAGGTAGATATTTACCAGCATGAGGAGCTACAGATTCAACCTTTATAAAGAAAGTCGCGCCTATCTCCCAATCTTCATCATCTCTATTATTAAAAGATTTATACCAAGTAGTATCATATTCAACTCCAGGATCTAATCGATACAAATCTCCAGTTTTATTATCTTTGCCTTGTATATCAGCAGTAGTGAGATTAAGAGCTGGAAAAACCGAGAACCCTTCAGAGAAAGGTATTACAGAAATAATATGATCATCAGTACATACATGAATACCAGTAGTACTAAAATGAGGATATTGCATTAAGGATCTATCCATAAAGTCTGTATAAGTACAGTGATCTGATTCTAAAGCTCCAATACTAGCTAAGATACCAGCTTGATGCCACGGAGTACTGTTATGAAATTTGGCAGTAATATCCATTTTCATATAGTCTTGTTCTTCAATGTCTATAGCTTTATGATAACCTCTATTAAATCCTTCATAAGGCATTCCACCCGAATGAGCTAAAATATTATCTTTCTCTCCACCTGATGACCAAGAAGAAGTAATCTTTAAATTATCTTTATAAAGAATATTTACATCTTCTTCTTCACTTAATCTCTGTATCATAGTAGTAACTGTAGGAGAATATTTAGCTACTTTAATTA
>Ga0075116_10000861_pt1 | contig 13966 bp, 8 predicted proteins | sample AntAceMetag02UKC_FD_69786 | JGI IMG/M metagenome (GOLD analysis project Ga0075116, IMG submission 69786) | Saline lake microbial communities from Ace Lake, Antarctica- Antarctic Ace Lake Metagenome 02UKC | ecosystem: Environmental > Aquatic > Non-marine Saline and Alkaline > Saline | place...
ATTGCAGTATTACACGAACCACCAGTTGTAGCTGCCATTGCCATATATCCTATTGAAGTATTTTCGCTACCAGTAGTATGTGCTTGCATTGATTGATATCCAATAGCAACATTTACAACACCTGTTGTATTCTTACACAATGCTTTAATTCCTACACCAACATTACCAAAACCACTAGTATTTGCTTTTATTGCTTGATAACCAATTCCAATATTACAATGACCACTAACATTTAATCCAAGTGCATCATAACCCATACCAATATTATGATTACCCGTTGTTGTATTCGCTAATACACTAAAACCAATACCAACATTATCACTACCGTTTGTTATATCTTGACCTGCACAAACACCATAAAAAGTATTACATTCACTTGTACCACTTGCAATTGTTCCACAACCAGCAACAGTTGAACCACTAATTAAATTCGACCAACCAAGACAAACAGCATTTGTTTGTCCAGTTACCCATTCAGCATCAGGAATCTGACGTGCAGTGAATGGACTTAAATCAGTGAGATAACTTGCAACAGCACTAAGACTTGTTGCGCCTGTTACTGCAAGTGTATCATGTAAACAAGTTGCACCTAAGATATCTAATGTAGAATTACCATCAATTGCACCACTAACACTTAATGTAGTACCATCAAAAGTTAAACCAGATTGTGCACAAATACCACTTACACTCATATATGTACCAATAGCATTTGCAGTACTACCCGTCCATGCAAGATTACTACTTCCACCACCACTACTAGTTTTTTCAATTAAATCCTCATCTCCAATACCTTCTTTATACCAATATTCAGTACCACCAATATTTACTGTAAGTCCTGTATATCGTACCCCACCAACACCACCAGTAATAAGGGTATTAACCTCTGTTTCACCAGTATAGGGCACTTGATTATTTAAGTATCTGCTATCCGTTGGTTTCGGAGCACCTGTTTGTATGTTATCACCTAATGCTATTGCCATTTCTTATCGTTTTTAATATGTTCTAAATGCTATTGGTTCACCATCAGTTGCAGCGAATCCACTCATATATACTTTATAACTCACAGCACTCCAACAACCACCGCTATCGGTTACGTCAAGAATACAACTATTGGGGTATTTATCTGAAGCACATCCTCTATCAACAAATCCACAATTACCAACCGCCACAAACCATTTTGTTCTATCTGCACATATTTCTGGCATTGCAAACCATGTCCATTCACTACTACTACCGAATGTAACACTTATTGATGTTCCGACAGCAAGAACAACGGGAGTTCCAGTATTAACAAGTGCACTATCAATAGTAGGACAAACACCACAGGTTTCAACACCCCAGAAATACGGATAAACACTACATTTACTTACATTCTTATTGAATGAACTGCTTTGTGTACTACAACCAGTGATTCTAAATGTCCATGTTTGTGGAGCAGCATTTGTAAGTGTTCCAATTGACAGGTTTTCCGCATAATCATTTGCTAATCCAGTTCCTAACGTAGTACCACTTGTTACATTGAGAATACCAATACTATTTGTTGCCACATTATCACAAGTGCTTGTTGCCCAAGTAAAACTTTTTGTTCCATCAACAACAGTACCAACTTCTACTGGAGACGTGATGTTAACTGCAAATGCACTAAATGCGGGTTCGATATATGGTGCAAGCATTTCCTGTAATAGATATTCCAGAGTTTGTCCAGTTAATGTTGCACCTGCCGTTATTCCACCAACAGTACATGTTGCAGGACTGTTATTTGAATACAATCCACCACCAGTTGTACAACCAGTCACCCATTCAGCATCAGGAATCTGACGTGCAGTAAATGGACTTAAATCACTGAGATAAGTTGCAACAGCACTAAGACTGGTTGCACCAGTTACATCAAGTGTGCTGTGTAATGAAGTTGCACCTAAGATATCTAATGTACTCTCGGCATCAATTGCACCAATTACACCAACAGCACCAGTTAAACCAATATCAGTTGCTGTTGCATTAAACGCTGTTAATCCACTCAATGCCAATGTATGAGCACAACTAATTGTGGTGTCACCTGTTAATGCACCACCAAGCACAACGTTTACACCACTTGTACTTAAACCATTAGCACCACCAGTAATTGTACCAGCACCAGTAGTTTCCCATGTTGCATTCCCACTAGCATCTGAAGTCAGAACTTTACTAACACCAGCGTTATCACAAATACTTAGTGTCGAACCGCTTTCCAAATCGAAAATCCCGTATATCTGCGTACAACCCGATAAATTCATAACATCACCTGAACACTGTTCAAATTTTGTACAACTAAAATTCGGTTTTGTATCAATTGCCATATTATTTCATTTATATTTTTAAATTAATTATAGTAACTATTGATAAATACTTAAACCTGATACTTAAATCGGAGAAGAAAAGAAAAAAATAAACCCACTCGTTTAAGTGGGTTTATTAAAAATAAAATAATAACTTATTTTTGTTTATTCACGGCTTCAATAATTTTATTGATATCCAACATATTTACCGTATCATAAGGAAAATTTTGGATTTGTCCACTAATATCGTCTTGTAAATATGTGAATTTATTAAGTTCTCTCATGTGTTCGACATTTGGTAAAATATTAATGTTTTCTTCATAACCAAAAACTTTGGGTGAATTCCCAATCCAAACAACAGTACTTTGCAAATCAAGTGCAGCAGCCACATGTTGAGCAAAACTATCAATAAATAATCTCTTGGTACTAAGTGGAAATACTGCATACATTTCCCTAAATGGTAATGTCAATAATTCCGTGCCTTGAAGTGCTGGTTGTTCTGGTGTTCTAATATGCAATATTCGATATGATTTACTGAAATAATTCACGAGTTTTTGTGCAATTTCAATTGGCATATCCCTGTACCACGATTTCTTGCTGTATTGGGCATTTGGAAACCCGCCATGCGTTTGTAATAACATAATTGGTCTGTTGTCTGGTTTTATCTTATCTCTCGCAATTTCAATCTCTCTAGGGTTCAAATAGATTTTGGGTTTAACACCATCATAAGGCACATTAAACATTTTACACCAAGTTTCTGTTAAATGTTCTTTTCTCAGTATGTGATTGGTTTCGTTATAAGGGTCTTGTTTCATTATAATCGTATCGTCCTTAAGATAGTCATCTTTAAAATACTGCATTTGATTAAAAACATAAAAACGAAATATATCGGGATTATAAAATGCGGGTCCGTCCCACGGGGTTACCCATATCAACTTCCTATCGGGATATTCTTTTTTTATTGCACGAATGACTGCCGTTGCACAAACTTGCTTACCATGCCCCCCAGCACTCTCAAAAATTATATACTTATCATTGTCCCTAATTTTGTTGTCGATTATCATAAATTTCATTATTAATTTAATTATTATTTTTATTTATTGTGTTTTTATATTTAAAAATAAAACCTTTACATGTTTTAGTAATGCCTTTTAAATTTGTTACAATTAAACCACCACTTATATTTAATGTTCTCTTTGCTTCACCAATAGATATAAACTCTGCAATCATATTATTATTTAAATCATATTGTATTATTGGTTTTAGCATTTTTGAATATTTACCAACGTGCTTAATTATATGTGTAGGTTTTTTATCTTTATAATACCATAAATAACCACCAGCTTGTTCAGTTTTCTTTTTTAAACAACAATTTATTGTTGGTTGACCAATATTAGTTAAATTTGAAGCCTCTTTTTGACTTTTATATTCTTTAATAAACTTACCATCAAACGAATATTGAATTATGGGTGTACAATGTTTTACCAAATCTTTAAAAACAAACAAATCTGCTTTTTCTTTAGATAAAAACAAATATGTAGCACGATAAGATTTTTTCCCTCTTTGGTCAATTACATGCGATATTAATCCTGCATTCACATTATATGTATTTGCAACTTCATTGACTGAATCATATCTTTTTAAAAATTTACCATCTTCAGAATATTGATAAACAGGTTTTAAATAAGTACACCCACCATCACCACCATCGGTTAAATTAGTTAGTTTAAACCCATTGTCTCTATATTTTTTTATATGGTAGATTTCCAATCTTTGATGTTCAAACATATTTGAATCAGAATTAAACAACTTATCGCACTCGTCAATTATTTTCATTTCTGGTTTCAGACCTAATCCAAGAATTTTATTGATAATGTTTTTTTTGTAAGTATTTTTCTCTCTCTTTTTACCATTAATATTTAAATGTTGAGCAAATCTTCTTTTTAAATTTTCAGCATATCCAACATAAAATATTTTATTATTTCTTGGGTCAACTAATCCATAAATATAAATCTTATTATTAATTTTTTTATATGCCAAATTTTATAAAATTTTATACTTTTTTATAAATACGTTGGTTTTCCGCAAAAACCTAAATACTAACAAAAAAAAATGGAAAACTTTCGAATCCCATTTTTTTATCTATTTTAACTCATATTAATTAATATATGCTAAACTAAACCATTCATTTGTTGCACCATATACAAGTTCAAGAGCACCATAATCTGTATTAATTAAAGCACATTGTGAACCATCGATTGTTAATCCACTACTAGCATCAATAGTAATTGGAGCAGCCAATGCATTACCACAAGCATCTTTAATCTTAAATGCCTGTCCATCTTGTGGACTTGCAGGTAATGTAAATGTTGTAGCACCACTTATTAATTGTACATATGTACTTGCTGTTGTACCAGTAGCATTTGCACTAACAATAGTTTTGTTATAAATATTATTGTCTTCACCAAGTTCAGTACCTGCAACTGTTCTTACTTCACCACCAGAATTTCTAACGAGAACAGCATCACTCGTAGTACCAGCAGTTGGAGTTTGACTAAGTGTTAATTTAGCGTCAAGTGTTACTGTTTTAGCAGCAAAATCACCAGATATTAATGAACATGATTGTGAATTTGCTATATGTAATTTATTCGAACCAGTTTCACTATATCCTGCTTGATATCCTATTACAACATTAGTGCTACCTGTTACATTACTATAAAATGCACATCTACCTTGTACTACGTTATTACAACCAGTTGTATTTTCATATCCTGCACGATATCCCATTGCAATATTATCACAACCAGTTGTATTATGTAAAAGTGCATTCATTCCTTGTGCAATATTATAATCACCGCTTGTATTTTCACAAAGTGCTGCATAACCTTGTGCAAGATTACGACAACCATCTATATTATAAGCAAGTGCATAACTACCAATTGCTAAATTATCACGACCTTCGGTATTTGCACAAAGTGCATAAAAACCTTGTGCTACATTATATCTACCACTTGTATTACTACAAAGTGCATAAATTCCTTGTGCAATATTACCTTCACCAGTTGTATTTGCACTTAATGCCCCACAACCAATACCAATATTATCTGTACCACTACCATTTGAACCTGCACCACCAAGATAAATTGAACTAATTTCACTTGTACTTGTTCTCAACATCGTTACACCGCTTATTTGATAACCACAAGTTGTGTTTAATTCAGCACCATCACAAATACTAAGTGTATATGCACCACTAATTGCAGTATCACCAGTTAAAGCACCACCAAGTACAGCATTTGTTCCGACTTTTGTTAAACCATTATTAACGGTTTGTACACCAGCAGTGCTTGTGCAACCAGTCACCCATGCAGCATCAGGAATTTGACGTGCAGTAAATGGACTTAAATCACTGAGATAACTTGCAACAGCACTAAGACTTGTTACGCCTGTTACATCAAGTGTGCTATGAAGTGTTGTAGCACCAAGAATATCAAGTGTACTGCTACCATCAATTGCACCAATTACACCAACAGCACCAGTTAAACCAATATCAGTTGCTGTTGCATTAAACGCTGTTAATGAACTAAGTGCCAATGTATGAGCACCACTAATTGTAGTATCACCAGTTAAAGCACCACCAAGAACAACGTTTGAACCAACTTTTGTTAAACCATTATTTGCACTATTAATTGGAGTGCCAAGTGCTGATATAAGGTCAACACAAGCAACAACAAGACAATCAGTAGAATTATATCCAACTGGAATAGCATCAGTAACACCACAAGAAGCAGCATTTACATTAAGAATACCACTTGCTAAACTTAATGCATTTCCAGCAATCGATGAATCAACAACTAAACCACTTGATGTATTTAATCCTGAATTTGAACCCAGATTAACACAAATAGTTTTTGTTTCACCAACAGTTGATATTGCAATACCCGCACCCGCATTAACATCCAGCAATTGTGAAAATTTAGTAAATACCAATGGTGTTGTTCCAACAGTAATTGGGTCTTTAGTTATAAGTATCCAAGATGAATTGATTTGAGTATCACCACTTAATACAGGAATTAACGCACCTTCAGTTACTTCACCAACAGTAGTTCCATCAAAATCATTTGAACGTGTCCATGAAGCACCAGAAACAACGTCATAAATACCATTTGTCTCACCACTTGTTTGATTTTTTACAAGAACTCTATCACCCTCTACAAGACTAACACTATCAATAGTCTGAAGATCATTTAACGTAATATTAACGGTTGTTGCTACCAAAACCGCTGATTTGGGGTCTAAACCACTTGCAACAGTATCAACATATAATTTACTTACTAAAGAATTATTAACAAAAGTATCCATATAATCAGCACCATAACATAAACCTTTTAAATTACTTGTGATAATTGTACCACCAGAAAGTGACATAGTTAAATTATTATCAGTTTCAACTATTATATTTTCTTCCGTATATATTTGTAAGGTATTCAAACAACTTGCATTTGTACCTAAACAAAGGTCAAAATCACCAGTAATTGCTGTATTTGCAACTAATACACCACCAAGACAAACATCTTGACCAGTAGTTCCAATACCATTTGTTGCACCAGTTAAACCACCAAGTGATGACAATGTTGTTTTAGAAATTGCACCATCACTTGAATCATATGTTAATATATCACCAACATATGTTGCAGGTGTACTTTTTAATCTTACCTCACCACATAAATTAATTGCAGTACTACCAGTTAAATTAATATTTGTATGACTAAATGATAGGTCATAAGTGCCTGTTAAACTTGTATTACCTGTTAAAGCACCACCAAGTACAGCATTTGTTCCGACTTTTGTTAAACCATTATTAACGGTTTGTATACCAGCAGTGCTTGTGCAACCAGTTACCCATTCAGCATCAGGAATTTGACGTGCAGTAAATGGACTTTTATTACTATCATAAGAAGCGACTTCTTTTACAGATATTGCACTACCATCAAGTGTTAATGCACCTATTGGACAAATTTCGGTTGTACCAGTTGCTAATATAGCAACACTTGCAGCATTTATTTGAAATGCCCCTAATTTACTTGCAGCAGTACCGAGATTCAATGCGTTTGTTGCACCACAAATATTTGTGATTTCATTCAGTGGAGTTGTGCCACCAAGTTTAACATCTTGTCCAACTTTAGTTAAACCATTTGTTGCACCAGTTATACCTTCACTTACAATTGAAGATTCTTTTTGAACTAAATCAACATCATCAACACCATTTTTCCACCAATATTCCACACCGAGAACATTTACTGTTAAACCAGTATATCTATATGTTGGAATACCAGCATTTGCTGCTCCCACACTTGCCCAAGGTGTTGATATATTTAAATATCTATCATCAAAAGGTTTTATTCCTTGAAGACTATAATTGTCGTTAATTAAAATTGCCATATTATTCTATTTTTATTTTCTGTCATTATTAACTATATAAACACATTGGTACACCTGATGCCGTACTTGTTATTCCACATGTGACATAAACTTTAAAATCACAACCAGTCCAACAACCCTGTCCTGATGTAACTGCAACAGTACAAGATGCTGCCCATAATTGACCAGTTCCACCAATATCACCAGCATTTGCTGCACAAACCCACCATTTTGTTTTTAGTGTGCATCCATCAGGTGCTGCAAACCACAAATATTCTGTTGTGGCATTAAATGTAATTGGGGTACTTGTACTAACACTACCAACGGTTTTTGTTCCACCAGTAATTATATCACTTGTTATTGTATCATTGGCATTTGTACCCCAATACCAAGGCAAAATACCTGAAATTGAACTACTTGCAGGACTTGTACAACCTGAAGCCAGTGCTATTGCACATTCAGTGCCTTTACTACCAAGCACAGGACTACCTTCATCATATCTTGTACAAACACCCCAAGATTGACTTCCTGAAACCACATCATAACTTGCATTAACTGCACTTGCAACCAAGTCACTACATGCTTGAAAACCTGCTGGCATTCCTGTACCTGTAAAACAATATGCATTTGGTAAACCACTTCGTTTATCACTAAGACTATCATATTGTGGGTCAATACAACCTCGATTGAATGTACCTGTAGCCGTCTGTGATACATTACAACCAATTTCTTTAATACCACTACATGTTAATCCGATACCAAGACTTGGTGCTGTTATATCACCATATAATTCAGGAACTAAAATTTCCTCAAGTAAACAGTTGCTACTTTTTCCAGTTAAAACAGTACCAACAACTATTCCACCAACCTCTACGGCTGCTGGCGATCCTAAATCATATATTGTGCTTGCAGTAAGACCAGTAACCAAATTATCATCAACATATTTTTTATCAATAACTTGAGTATCTCCAGTAAATGTTGGGTGCGTTTGATATTTTAAATCACCAACTGTTGCAATAGTGGTATTGCCAGATAATGATAATGTATTACCAGTTGCTTGATATGTTTTGGCATCGCTTAGATTAATTTTTGTATTAAAAGCCATAATTTCGTATTTTATTTATTTCAATTATCTATTAATAAATAGTTTGAAATCAAGAAAAATACCTCAAAACATTATTAATTTGTAAATGCTACTGCACTCCAAAAATATCCATTATATATGAATGTTGTTGACCCAAAATTGGTATTAATTAACGAACAGGTACATGAAACATCATTAATTCGATTACCATTACCATTAATTGTAATCGGATTACTTAATGCACCACCACAGATATCAGCAACACTAACTTTTTGACCACAACTTGGACTAATCATTAGATATATGCACGATGCACCACTTACACCAATAAAACTATTGGCAGTTGTTGCTGTATATTGTGTAATTATATTACAAACATTAAGAATATTTGGTGAAACCTGTTTAATTTTTTTATCATTGGAATCCCAAACAAGTATTGTATCTAATGTTGTACCACCTGTTGGTGCTAATTGTAATGTTACAATACCACTTAAATTAATGGTTGTACCTGTTAAATTAATGGTCGTACCAGTTAAATTAATGGTCGTACCACTTAAATTTAAATTGGTTTGATTTATATTTAAAGTCTGTGCACCATTTATTGTTGTTTCCCCCGTTAATGTACCACCAAGTTTAAGTTGTCGTCCCAATTTGGTTAATCCATTTGTAGCACCAGTAATTGTTAGATTTAATTCATTTCTTGTTGTACCAGTATAACCACTAAATATAACTATATCAAGTTTGGTGTCTGTTACACCACTAAGATAAACAATATCATTTTCTATGTCCTGTAATTGAGTTTCTGTTGTACCAGTATAACCATTAAATGTTGAAACATTTAATTTTGAATCTAATGCTGTTGATAGTGTTCCACCACTAATATCAACATCAAATTGACATGTTGAACCATTCCAAGACAATGAGTTACCAGCAAGACTCAGACCATCTACTGAAATTGTATGTTCACCAGTGGTACAAACTGTAATTGTTATTCCAGTACCTGCAACCACATCTGTAACTTGACCAAATTCTGTAAATATTAATGTATCACCAGAAGTTATTATATCAGGTGTAGTTAATACCCAAGTAGTACTTTTATTTGTTCCCGATATTACAAAGAAATACGAACCCTGAACAACTTCACCAGTAATTGGAGCAAAATCAAAATCTGATGTACGACCCCAAGTACCTGTAGTTGCACTATATATACCATTAAAAGCACCATTTGTTTGATCTTTAACTAATATCCTGTTACCACTACCTATTATACTACTAACAGAAATCCCATCAATTGTTCCAGTATCACCACTAAGTATTGTATTACCACTTGCTGGTGTTGTTGCTGCCTGAACTGCTTGTTTTGGATGTAAACCACTAGCAATCGTATCTACATATGTTTTATCAACAAGTGAACGTGCGGTATAAAAAGTACTATAATTACCATCATATTCAATACCCTTTTGTTCCGCACCCGCTCTACAGTCATAAATTTTAAATCCACTATTACATTTATTGATTTGAAAACCAACAGAATTACTGAAATCATCAAAATAACTTGATGATGTGTTACATTGTGATTTTAAATATATACCACCATTACAGTGATTATCAATAACAATTGGACTATTTTCATTATTAATACAAAATGAAATTGAAGAACCACTCTGACCCCAAATACAAGTATTATTAATCAACATTCCACCTAAACATGCATCATCCCCACTAACACCCAAACCATTAACAGCACCCTGTAAACCAGTAACACTTAATGCTGGCATTTTATTTACTTTAGTTGTACCACTATCCCATGTTAAAAAATAATAATCACCTACTTCAGTTACTGGTATTTGTGAAATACATATATTTGGCACAGTGACCCCTGATGTCACAACATCATATATGAAACCCGTAGCACCTGTAATTCCAGAACTACCTCTATATATAAGTTGTCCAACAGAACCAATATTACGAATAGCAGAAGTTAAACCACTTACATATTCAGCATCAACAATAGAACGAGCAATATAGTCACCACTTTTATCATTTAAATATTGAAAAGTACTACTATTTGCAAGAATCGTATTTCCTGATAGTGTTAATGTTCCACCAGTTTTTTGGTTGAACCCACTATCAAATAATGTTTGATTAGTTTTATAACTATATATTGGCATACTATATTAATATTAATGAGGCGTAACAGAAAATCCAATTACATCCCATTTGGCATTTTCACTATTATATATTGCACTTAATGAACCAAATGCTGTATCAATACATGAAAGAAAACTACCACCAAAGAATGAACCAGCAATTTGAACATAACAACTTGGTGTTGCATTACCACAAATATCTGAAACAATAATAACAGTACCATTTTTTGCAACACCATTAATATTAGGTTGTAAATTAACAACACTTCCACCCGACACACCAATATAATAATCAATTTCAGTTATATTATATGTTGGTATTGTTGGATTACAAACACTTTTTACCAATGCCCCACCAGTAACTCCACTTGTTATAACATATCCTGCATATGGTAAAACCCATCCAGTACAATTTGATGTAGCAATTAACATAGATTTACTTAGATAATTAGGAGTTGTTGGTTCTGTTGGAGTTAATGATCCTGCTATGGTATCACTAAGAAAATAAGTAGAATTTGGAATATATGATGCCGTAAGTCCTGTAACATAACCTGCTTGGGTTAATTCAAAACAATCAGCATTATAATATTTACTAACTATTCCCAGAACCTCACCATCATATAATCCATTTGCAATTGGTTTATTATAACAACCACTAATAACAGTAGCACCACTCCATCCAACAACTTCACTATTCACAAATCCATGTCCTGTTTGACATATCATTTTAAAAATTCTTTCACCACCTCCAGCAGTTAAAGATTTGGTATCAACATATCTTTTCGTTACAAGAGACTCAGAAACAAATGATGAACTATAATCAGTAACATATGTAATACCACTTGGAACTACACGACTATCCGTTATGATAGTATCACCAGTTATTGTACCACCAAGTTTCACATCTGTCCCTACTTTTGTTAAACCATTTGATGCAGTAAGTAATTGAGTTCCAGTCGAACCCGAAAATCTAACATAGTTATCATCGTTTGTAATTTTGAGAATCTCTGGAGTATCACTTATTGGTGTTCTAAAATTCAGGTCTTGATCTGCTTTATAACTATATACTGGATTACCTATTGTAACTGTAGAACCAGTTATTAGACTGCCAGCACCCATAATTCCAGTATCACCATTTGTTTGGTATCCTGTGAGCCATGTAATTTCCTGATATGGTGTTCCAGAATAACTATATGGATTTGTTGAATTACCGACATCCGCTACAACATCACTCCAACTTAGAATCCATCCACTTGTTCCAACATCATAAATCCAAGATTTAGTTCTTAATGAATTAACATATGCTCTACGAAGCGGACCGTTATGTGTTGGTGAACCGATTCTAATAATACCATCAGCATCGGCATAATACCAATTATATTCTGAATAGTAATAACCATCAAATACGGTTGGTGTTATTGGAAAACCATTTAAATCAAGTCTTTGTATGCCCGTTTGTCCACTAAAATAACCCAGATTTGTTGCACCAGTGACAAAATCACCAACAAGTTGTTCCGATGCAAATTTTTTCTCTTCAAGATTATCATAAGCAACACCAGTTTTAAACCAGTATTCAACATTTGTTTCACCTGTATATGATAATAAAACAGTTAAACCCAGATGTCTTTCACTAATAGGAATTGCTGTGGTTACACCACTTTTAGCATCAACTAATGTAGTTCCACTATATGCAGTATTACCAGTACTCAGATATTTTGATTCGCTCGGTTTACCTGCGTTTATCTTAATGTTATCATTTAATATTATTGCCATATCTATATTTTTTAACTATTTCTTAATTCCATATTTGATAATGCTTCCGATTGATAATTGCTAACATATACTTGGTAAGACTGACCAGTCCAAGAACCTGTTCCAACAGATGTAACACCAGTAACTGTCTCAGGTACTGGAAATAAATTACCACCACCACTTACAGCACCACCAATTATACCACTATTTAATGCATCAACATACCAACATGTTTTAGATGTACTTCCCGTTGGTGTTGCAAACCACAGATAATCATCACTGGTACTACCGAATATGACTTCTATTGTTCCTGTACTCGTACCAACGACCTTAGTACCACCACTTGTACCACCACAAGTATTACCAGTCATTTCATGTTTAATACAAGCAACAGACGGTCTATTTACACCTGCTGATGCACCACTACTTGACAATGTTCCCCAATACCAAGGATAAACACCAGTTATTACTCTATAACAACTAGTCGTAGCACTTGCTACTAACGGTGCAGAATATGTATTACCACTACTATCATATGGTTGTGTTCCACCACTATAACAAACACATGAATATATATAATTCGAATCAAGACCAATAGTATTTGAACCAAAGCAATAGGTATTGGTTGGAAGAGAAGATAGACAAGTATAATCAATACTAAAAGCAGAATATGTGTAACCTGACGCACCACAACTTCTACAATCACTTAATGCTGAATATTGTGGATTTATCGTACCCGGATTAAACACCGTTATTCCACTAATATTCGAAATATAACCAACTTCATATAATGTTGTTGATGGACTGATTGTAAATGAAGAAATACTTGGATTAGTTAATGTTGGATATAATGTTGGAACTAAAATATCGTGTAATATATCAACAACCTGTTCATTATATAGATTTTCTCCAGCAACTAAACCACCAACAGTTGTTGTTGCTGATTCATTGTATGGATAAATACCTGTAGCACCAGTTGCACTTGATTCTTTTAATTTAATAACAGGAATTACTCCACCATCATCATATGTTAAAACAAAATTATTTGTTGCACCCGTTGCTTGAATAGGTATGTTAACACTACTATCACCAACAAGGGTTAAACCAGTTGTTGTTGCTATTTGGGTTTGACCCGATAACGTCAGTTCAGAACTGGGTAATTGTTTAAATTGGGTATTGTCTAAATTTGGTCTTGCGAAAAATGCCATATCTTTTTATTTATTATTTGCTCTTATTTCCGTAAC
>Ga0075116_10000862_pt1 | contig 13935 bp, 24 predicted proteins | sample AntAceMetag02UKC_FD_69786 | JGI IMG/M metagenome (GOLD analysis project Ga0075116, IMG submission 69786) | Saline lake microbial communities from Ace Lake, Antarctica- Antarctic Ace Lake Metagenome 02UKC | ecosystem: Environmental > Aquatic > Non-marine Saline and Alkaline > Saline | place...
CAATACATATTTAAGGAGAAAGATATGGATAAAGAATGTTGCTATTGTAAAAATAAGGAATGGGAGGTAGGAACAACAAAACAATTTTATGATGCAAACAGTGGAAGATGGATATGTTCAAACTGTATAGGTATGTTTTTATCTATGGTTATTGATCAAATGCATAAAGATACAGGGAAGGAATGTTTAGATTGGGATTTTATAGGTTGGGCTCAATGTAATATAATGTGGTTTGCTTGGACAATACATTTAATGGATAAGGAGAAAGATGGAAATTAAAAGAAAACATGTAGAATCACATAATGAAAAGAACATGCTCACCGGTCTCATTACTTCAGATACCTTCTGTAGAGATATTTTACCTATAGTCAAACCAGAATTTTTACAAATAGAGTACTCTAAAATAATTGTAAATTGGGTTAGAGAATATTTTGATAGATATGGTAAAGCACCAGGTAAAGATATTGAAAATATATTCTTAGCTAAAGCAATAAAATTAAAACCAGAAGTAACCTCGCTATTACAAAAATATTTGACAAACTTGTCTGAAAACTATGACGAGTTAGCTAATATCAACGAGGAGTACGTGCTAGACCAGACGATTAATTTTTTAAAGCATAAAGGCTTGACTTTTCATACAGACAAGATATCGTCGTTATTGTCTATGGGTGAAATTGAGGAAGCGGAACAAGAAATAGCAAATTATAGGGAGATAGCAAAAGCAACTTCTCAATGGGTAAATCCTTTTGATGAAGAGTACATTAAGAAAGCATTGAATAAAGACCAAAATTATCTATTTAAAATGAGCGGAGTTTTAGGACAATTAATGGGACCTTTGAAACGAGAATGGTTAATAGCTTTAATGGGTCCAATGAAAAGAGGTAAGACTTTTTACTTACAAGAGATAATGTTTCATGCTATGCAAGCAGGATTAAAAGTAGTAATGATAACTCTTGAAATGCAAGATGAGGATTTAAGTACTAGGGGGTATAAAAGATTAACAGGATTTACAGATGAAGGTGGTAAAGTAATATTTCCTGTCTTTGACTGTAAAAGAAATCAGACAGGGGAATGTGAAAAAGAAAGAAGAACTAATCATGTCACACTTGTAGATGAGCATGGTGATGTACCTCAGTATGATGAAGATTTAGAGTATACGGTGTGTACAAAATGTAGGGAGAAAGAACCTAAAGAATATGATGTTGCTGTTTGGTATGAAACACACGATACAGAAGAAATTTCAACAAAGGGAGTTATTGATGATGTGAAGGATTATCAAATGATGTATAGCTCTAATTTATTAAGAATTAAAGCTTACCCTATGAAATCTGCTAATATGAAAGATATTAAAAGGGATTTAGATTTATTAGAATATTCTGAGAATTGGATTCCTGATGTAGTTATAATAGATTATGCAGATATTTTAGGAACTGAAGATAGTAGACTTACAGGTAGAGAGGCTACCAATGAAACTTGGATGGGTCTCAAAAGTATGGCACAAAAGAGAAAATGCCTGGTTGTTACAGCTACACAATCAAATAGAGCATCTATTGAAAGTAAGAATGTTAGACAGACTAACACAGGGGAAGATATTAGAAAAATAGCACATGTGGACGTGATGCCAGTACTTAATCAAACCCCACTTGAAAAACGTATGGGAATAATGAGAGTAGGTATTATTGCACACCGTCACAAAATGTCAGATGAATTTATACAGGCAGAAATCTTGCAACAGTTAAAAGCAGGTCAAGCTTATTTGGATGGTGAATTATTATTTGATAAATCAGAGGAATAGATTATGAGGAAAGCAAGGGAGATATGGAGGGATATACCTGAATGTGAAGGGTGTAAAGTAAGTAGTATAGGTAGAATTAAAAATAATAAAGGAAAAATTGTAAAAGGCGGTAGGTGGAGGGACTTATATTGGAGGGTAACTCTTTTTAGAAAGGAGTACTTAGTTCACCGTCTTGTAGCAAAAGCTTTTTTAGGACTTATACCAAAGGGTTGTCTAGTACATCATAAAGACGAAGATAGTTTTAATAATTTAGTGGGTAATCTTGAATTTATGACTTTAGGAGATCATAATAGTTACCATAAAAGAAGGCTAACAAAAGAAGAAGTTTTAGATATAAGAACATCTAAATTAAACACATATGAATTAGGAGAAAAATATAATATGGTTAATCAGAGTATTGGAGCAATTAAAAGAAAGAGAGTGTACAAATATATTTAATACTTGACACGACCATGGTCTTACTATAGTATATAATATAACAGCTAACAATAAGGAGACCAAACATGCTATGTAAATGTGACAGAGAGTTTAATCCAAACAGCCCTTTACATAAACCCCATGGCCTGTATGAACAATGTAATGTTTGTGGAATGTAGTTAGACAAAAAAAGAAGAGTCAACAGGACTTTAGGATTGCAGGGGTCTGGCGATTCGTGTAATAAGGGCAGTTGTATTGAGATATTTAAGAACCCTTCAAGAGTTGAAAAAGCTATGGTTAGAAGGTCAGCTAAAGGTGGTTTCAATGCTAATTTACCTCTTGGTGGTTTCAGTAGTGGTTTTGCTGAAAGTAAAGAAGCAGGAGACACAAACTGGAAAGACAGTTCAGTAAATAAGAAAAACAAAAAATAAGGGGGTAAAATGAACTACAGAACAACAGTAACCAAACAAGTTAAATTTTCATATGGACACCATCTACCAGACTATGATGGGAATTGTGCTAATTATCATGGCCACAACTGTACAATGGAGGTTAGTGTATCAAGACCTTTGGATGGCAGTAAATGTAAAAACGGAATGATATGTGACTTTAAAGATTTAAAGAGCACTATAAATAACTTGATAGTTAAAAAATTAGATCATAAATATTTAAATGAGATAGGGGATATTACTTTCGGTGCAAAATTTAAAAAAGAAGTTCAAACAATGAAAGCGATGCCTACTGCTGAAAATATGCTGGATTTAATATGGTGGAAGCTATATGGCAAATTTGAAGATTCTTTGGAATGCATAAGAATTTCAGAAACGGATGATAGCTGGTGTACAAGAAGGAGAATAAATTGAAAATAAATGAGATATACCAAAGCATAGAGGGTGAAATGTCAGGACATGGTCAAGGAGCTCTCACTACTTTCATTCGTATGCAGGGTTGTAATTTACGATGTGATTATTGCGATAGCAAGTTTACTTGGGGTACAAAGAACGGAGATGATTGGGTAAACTACATACCGAAAGAAATAATGGCCAAAGTAGAAGAATATGGTAATGAAAATGTTACTATTACTGGTGGGGAACCTTTAATGCAGATGGGTGGTTTTAAATCCCTTGTTAATAGACTTTGGGATAATGATTATAATATATCTGTAGAAACCAATGGCACAATACCTATACCTGATGATGTAATTAATAAAGTTCGTAGTTGGGTGATGGATTGTAAGTTTATACCTACACTTTCCTTGAAACAAAAGGATATTAGAAATAAGAACTTTGTAAAATCACTAACAAATACAGATTATATTAAATGTGTGGTTAAAAATAGACAGGAATTTGATGTAGCAATGGAGATTAAGAAGTATGTGGTGGAAGAGGGTAATATCTACAATAATCGCCCTAAATTTTGTATCTCTGCTATGTATGGGAAAGTCACACCCAAAAGATTAATAGAATGGATGTTAGAATTAACTTCCCGTGAAAAACACAACTTGTATCTTAACACTCAGTTACATAAATATATTTGGAAGTCAACGGAAAGGAGGCGTTAATAAAAATTTAAAAATATCGGACATAATTGTCGAACATATGTTATAATAAATTATACAGTTAAACAAGGCGAACAATCGTCGAAAAACAACAAAGGAGAAATCAAATGGCTGATGAAAAAAAAGTAGTTGAAGAAGTAGTAGAGACAAAAGGACTGAGTCCAGAATTTGTAAGTAACAAAGAACTCAGAAAACAGTGTGGCGCACTTAATAAGTCTGGTGTTATTAAAGAAAAGATTATGTCCGTTGGTAAGTCAAGAGAAGAACTGTATCACCTGTTCCTTGATGGTATTGATTCTGTAGCAGTAGGTAGTGAAGACGAAAAGAAGATCCCTGAGTCATGTATTCTTTTTTATAATTCCATTGTAGAAGGAAAAGATCCTTCACCTGAGGAACAAGCAGAAATCAAAGCTAAGAAAGCAAAGAAAGATCCTAAACCACGTGGACCTAACTTTGAGATGAAAGCATATGAGCTTGTTAAAGGTATGGAAGGTAAGACTCCTGAAGAAATACTCACAGCGGCGATTGCTCTTTACACTCCATTGTATGCGGCCAAGACTCCACCTAAGACTGAAGCAGAATTTATTAAGAGTAGATCAATAATTTATGTGAATATTGCTGTAAAGAAGATCAAGAAAGAGGGTTCTGTAGTAGAAGTAGCGGAGGGAGCTACAGTATAATGAATGAAAAATTAGTAGAACTTGCTATGCAAACTCTACTTGAGGATGGGTTGGGGTTGTCTTTGGATGACCCCAACTTAACCGAAACTCCCAAGAGGGTTGCAAAAATGTATTGCAGAGAATTCTTTAAAAACGTAGGTAAAGAATTCTCTGACTGGAAAGACTTCCCTAATAAAGAAGGTTATGACCAGATAATTATGGCGGATAAAGTATCTTTTGTATCCACTTGTTCGCATCACTTTCTTCCTTTTACTGGTTTTGCATATATAGCATATATACCAGATAAGAAATTAGTTGGTGTTTCTAAATTAGCAAGAGTTATAGAACATTACTCTGCAAGACCACAAATACAAGAGAATCTGTGCCATGAAATCATAAATTGTTTTAATGAAAATATTAAGCCGAAAGGTTCTATGATATTGATGAAAGCATCACATAATTGTATGGCTGTACGAGGAGTAAAACAACCTAGTTCTAATATGGTAACCTCAGTTGTTTCTGGTATATTCAAAACGAATAGTTTATTGGAAGAAAAAGTCCTAAGTATGATTAAGCTTTAATTTTAATTTTTAGGAGACATTAAATATGAACTCTAAAATCGTTAATCGTTCCACGAATATCATAATTAACACTAGTTTTTCTGCCGTACATTGTTGGTCTAAATGCCCCATAAAAGAAGTAAATTATCTAAAAAATCCGCATAGGCATACATTTTATCTTAGACTTAAATTTCCTGTATCTCATGAAGATAGAGATATTGAGTTCATTAATATGAAAAACGATATCACTGCATATATACATGATTTTTGGGAAGGAAAAGATATAGGACAAGAAAGTTGTGAAATGATTTGTAAAACTTTTATAGTTTTCTTTAATGCTAGTTATGTGAGGGTGATGGAAGATAATGAGAATGGTGCAGAAATGTTTGAAGAGGAGATTAAGATATGAGTGCATTGATATATAATTTCTTCACATGTGATCAATGTATACATTACTCGTCAGACTATTGTAAAAAGCATCAAAAAGAATGGTGGTGGTGGAAATAAAATAGTAGTAGAAACTATGGAAGCTTGGTGTTTCGAAAGGAGAGAAAATGAAATATAATACAGTAATAATAGATCCAGCAAGTACGGAATTCAATAGGGGTTCTTTCTGTTATTTACCTTACATTCTGTATAGCTCAATGAGAGCAAACAATAAAAAGGTAAAGCTGATTGAAAACTTTACAGTGGCAGATATAGACAATTTACCTGAAGCAGATAATTACTATATCGCTTTATGGTCTGAGCCCCAAATAGAGATATGCACAGTACTCAAAAGATACCTTAGAGGTAATGTAAAGTTTTTCGGATATTATGCACTTATTAAAGAGTTTCATTTTCCTGTATATATTGTACCAGACACCGCTATTTTGAAGGGTATTATTAATTATCCCAAGTATTACAAGGATTTTAAATACCTACTATTAAGCGATTGCGATATGCATTTATCTAAGTATGAAGGTCAAGTGTATCCTCTATGCACAAGTTATGGTTGTCCTATGGGTTGTAACTTTTGCCCTTCAACTGTGAATTGTAATAGAAATAGAATATGGCCCGATATGTTAGATGTTCAAATGATGTTTGATTCTTGTGTAGAGCAAGGAGTTACAAATATACATTTTACAGATGAGGACTTCTTTTGGGATAAACATAGAGCATATGCAATACTGAGTTGGATAGAGAAGTCGGATGTAGATTTTCAACTCATAGCTATGGCTCATGTAGGTACTTTGCTTAAATTTGTAGACGAGTATGGAGTCGATATAATAGACAGAGCAGGTCTTAAATTAATAGAAGTAGGATTTGAAACAGCTGATGAAAAACTTGCAAAAGATATGGGTAAAGTTAAATTAGCTAAGTATATAGAATTGGCTGGTTTATTTAAAAAGACTGAAGCTAATATATTCTGGTTAACATTATCCTTCTTTCCTGGAGAAACAATAAGCTCATTAAACAAAACAGGGGAGTTTCTTAGAGAGTATGGATATAAGATGGAAGAGTTGTATGGACGTATCCAAACTAATAGTACGGAAGGTGGATTAGGTCAGTTCTTTCAATGGTATGCAGGTGTAAAGGATTATGAAAAAAGACAAGGGTTGGGGCTTAATATTACAAGCAGAAGAATAAGATTAATCCCTTCTTTTATACCTATGAGTTTACTTGATGACAGAATACATGCAAAAGTTGACTTGGCGAATTTAAATAAAAGTACCTACGACTTTGGTAAATGGTTTGACTTGTATAATTTACCTAACTTATTACCATCCCCTATTGAGTTTAATACTATGAAGATGGGTGAAGCATTATGTCATATGGTAGAGGTTGAAAAACTATGCACTATCGAGGAGGGCATTACTTATTTGGCGATATGTTGTCGGTTAAATTTCATAACATCCTAGCATTTGCTATTGACAAGGTTTTATTTTTATTTTTATGCTACACTTTTTGTAACTACTAATAAAATAAGGAGTATAGCATGAAAGAAATATGGAAGGATATACCTGGGTATGAAGGATGTTACCAAGTAAGTAATTTAGGAAAAGTTAAAAGTTTACCTAGATTTGGTCGTACAAAAGGGAAAATAATGAAAAACTTTGTTCAAGGAAATGATTATTACGGAGTAAAGTTTTCTGTAGATGGGTATGTTAAGCAATATCCTGTACATGTTTTGGTAGCATTAGCATTTATAGGGCCGAGACCTAAAGATTATGCTATACATCATAAAAATCATAACATATATGATAATACTGAAAGGAATATTACGTATTGTACCGCTTCTCAAAATGTACTTTTTTCTTTACTAGAAGGTAATCGAAAAAGTAAATTTAATGAACAAGAGGTTTTAGATATAAGAGAATCTCTAGAAACAGGAGAAGTTTTGGCCAAAAAATATAACGTCTCTGTAAATCATATAAACTGTATAAAGCGTAGGAAATGCTATAAATATATTTAGCTAACACTATGTATAGCTAAGTCAAAAATAATGTGGTATCGTTAAGATATCGACGTGATATTTAGTAAAAATTTTCATGTTTCATATACAATTTAGCAAGAAAGGGCAAAATGTTAAGGCTTATAAGAACCAAGACACTCAAAGAATGGGGAGCATTAATTGATGATTTTGATAGTATATTAAAAATAAAAAATGAAAAGATTGCGGAATTAGCACGAGTAGCTGAGTTACAACAACAAAGAATTAAAATACTCACAGATACTTTGGATGTGATGAAAAGACATATTGAGTATAATAATGGTAAAATACCAAAAACAGATGAAAAGAAAGAGAGTGTACACTGATGAAGAAAATTAACTTTGTAGGGATAGATGATTGGAATAGGCCTGTTTTTACGGATGAAAAGAAAGTAAATTATTATGGTTCCACAGAAATACTTTTTGAATGGGGAGATACAGAAGAAACTGTGCTAAAAAAAGTCGGAGTAGGAAATTTAACTTATTTTGGTAGAAAGTTTAATTGTGAACCTATGGGCGATGATATTCAAAACGATATTGAAATAGTGAGGACAATATGAAAATAATCGTATTTGTAGGTTAATAAGTTATATATTGACACGGTTTATTAATTATGCTATACTTTTTATAATCATTAATTTAATAAGGGGTATAGTATGAAAGAAATATGGAAAGATGTTCCAGGGTATGGGGATTATTATCGAGTAAGTAATTTAGGGCAAATTAAACGTAAAAAAGAAACTGTTTTTTATTATAAAGAAGATAGAATTTTACAACCCTATCTTAATTTAACAACAGGGGGATATTTATGTATTTTGCTATGTGTAAAAGGAAAACCTATACATAGAGCTTTACATACTTTAATAGCTCTTACATTTATAGGTCCTAGGTCAGAAGGATATCATTGTCATCATATAGACGGAAACAAGAGAAATAACAAAATAAATAATTTGGAATATATTTCTCCTTTAGAACACTCTAAAATTACTAGACAAGTTAAAAAAGTTTGGAATGGTAAATTAACAAAAGAGAATGTTACATTTATTAGAAACTCAAAAAGTACTAAAAGAGAATTGGCGGAAAAGTACTCTTGCTCGATACAAAATATAGGAAAAATTTTAAAAAGGAGATGTTACAAATGGGTAGAATAATATTAGTACCAATAGAACCTTTGGAGGAGAGATATTCTAATCAATGGTTAAGATGGTTTAAACAAGAGTTTGATAAACAAGGTTTGGATTACATTGTAATAGCAGGGGAGCCTTTAACAGATAAAATTGAAACGGGTGCATTTCTGGATGTAATAGGAACGAATTATTATAAAGCTACTCAGCTACAAAAACTCTGTAAAGCAATTTACACAAAAGAGATAAAAGATGGGGATACTATTCTGATGTTGGATGGATGGTTTCCAGGACTTGAAATGTTAGCGTATATCAGAGACGGAATGAATTTGAAAATAAAAATCTGCTCTTGTCTTCATGCTGGTACATATGATCCTAATGATTTCTTAGCTAAGAAATGTATGTGGAGTTGGGGTAAAAAACTAGAAGAAAGTTGGTTTGAAATTGCAGACAAAATCTTTGTGGCAACAGAGTATCATAGACATTTAATTCAACAGATGAGAAAAGTCGATCATAGAAAAATCGAAGTTACAGGGTTCCCAATTATGGAAGAGGAGATTAACTACAATAGGAAGTTTAATCAACATGTTGTAAAAGAGAATATTATTGTATTTCCTCATAGACTTGATGAAGAAAAAAGACCAGACTTATTTGAAAGGTTGAAAATAGAATTAAAGACACATCCTATATTTAAGGATTGGGAGTTTTTAAAAACTAAAGATCATTGTACAAGTAAAATACAATATTATCTCCTCCTAGCTCGTTCTAAAATTGCTATATCGTTTGCGGAACAAGAGACGTGGGGAATCGCGATACAAGAAGCAGTATTTAATGATTGCTTTCCTATAGTTCCTGATAGACTTAGCTATACTGAGATGTATAATGACAGATTTAGATATGAAAACTGGAGCGATTTAATAGACACTTTAGAAGAGTGTGTAAAAGATGAAGTTAGAGCAAAAGATTTCTTAGATATGAAAAGAAGGGAATTATCTTGCAAAGGTAAACAAGCAATACCAAACATGATAGACATAATGAAAATGTTATAAATCAAAATAAAAAGCTTTACAATATCGTGGTCATACTATAGACTTATTACATAATGAAAATTAATATTAACAAAGGAGAAAAGACATGAAAACAAGAACAATAGAAATTTCAGACGAAACATATGAGAAGATCAAGGAACAGCTTGTGGACGAAAATGTTGTAGATATTAATTGTTATGAGGATTTCATAGGAAAAAATGTTTTTGTAAGGACAGTTACATATCATCTTGTTGGAAAGGTTGTTAAAATTGTTGGTAAATTTGTTTTTCTTAAAAGGGCTTTATGGATTGCAGATAGCGGAAGATTTATGCAATTTGTAAAAGAAGGAAAAATAAAGGAGTATGAAGAAGTTGGTGATTGGTTTTTTAATCTTGATACTGTTGTAGATGGTTGTGAATGGAAACACAATTTACCTAAAGGACAAAAATGATAACTATATTAATGTCAGGGTCATGGTCAGGGTCATGGTCATGGTCAAGGTCAAGGTCAGGGTCAAGGTCAGGGTCAAGGTCATGGTCAAGGTCATGGTCAAGGTCAAGGTCAAGGTCAAGGTCAAGGTCATGGTCAGGAGCATATTAAATTAAAAGAAAGAACTTTGTAGAAAAAGGACAAAAATGATAGTCATATTAAAACAAGGGTCAAGGTCAGGAGCATATTAAATTAAAAACTAGTATTAACAAAGGAGAAGAGACATGAAAAAATGTAGCGTATGTGGTACAAAAGAGATAGAGCAAGTAAGAGAAGTAGTAGGAACTAGACCAGATAATACAAAAATTTACAAAAAGTATGAAGTACAAACAGAGATGGATGAACTTACACAGGATATGAGTGAAAGATTTGGATTTCAAGAAGGGACTATAACTACAAGAATTACTTTTTGTAAGAAACCTAATGATTTTCATTGTGCTTTTAAGGCACCTACTCATAACATCTTTACTCAAGAAACAGTTGAGAGATTAGTTGTTAAAAGGGAAGAAGCAAGAATAGGTGGAGCAGTTAGAAGGGTAGCAGTATGAGAGAGGATGTAAGGATATGGTTAGATTGTGGATCACCCTCATTGTACAATCAATTAGTAAGACAAGATACTAATGCTGGCCATATGGGTTCGTTTTTAAAAGATAGAAAGCATGATGACCATTCTTACGTAGATACTCAGGAGTATAAGAAGTATTTTGAAAACTATATCTCATTCATCCTAGAGCATGAGGAACATTTAGAGGTTTATTCTAACCTAGATGTAATTAATAATGCAGAAGGAACTTGGAAAAATCAACAGATAATGGAAGATGCAGGACTCAACCCTATCCCTGTATATCACTTTGGTTCTGATCTTAAATGGCTCAAGATGTATCTTGACAAAGGGTATGATTACATAGCGATAGGAGGTATGGTGCCTAATCCACCTAATATCCTAATACCTGCACTTGACAAAATATGGTCTAACTATTTAACGGATGATGATGGTATGCCTTTAGTGAAAGTTCATGGGTTTGCTGTTACTTCTGTTCAGCTTGTCAATAGGTACCCATGGTATTCAGTTGATAGTACAAGTTGGGTTAAATTTGGTAGATATGGAGTAGTTTGTATACCAAGACTAATTAACGGTAGATATGACTATACTGTGAATGCTTGGAATGTAGCAGTTTCACCAAGATCTCCATCACAGAAAGAAAGAGGTAAACATTTTACTACATATGCCCCTGCAGAACAAAAGGTGATTATGGATTATGTTTCTTCTAAAGGGCTTATATATGGTTCCTCTAAAATCTTTACTATAAAAGAAGGGTACGAACTTAAAGAGGGCGAACGCAAATTTGCTAAAGAGTTGGGTGGAGACAAGAATACTGTTGAGAGAATAGTAGAGCACGGAATCTGTAATGACTATAAACTGCGTGATGAACTCAACATATTGTATTACTTAGACCTTGAAAAGAGTATTCAACCTTGGCCATGGGCATTTAAACAGAAAATAAAAATCAAGAAATTTAAGGTAAAAAAATGAGTAATAAATTAATTGTAGGTAAAGAGTATACAGTACATCAGCTAATAGCCTTAACTTTTATTGGGCTTTCTTTTAAAGAGGCAATTATACACCACAAAGACGGGAATTATCTTAATAATTACTCTGAAAATTTAGAGTACACAACTAAAGCAAAACATAATACACATCATAAAACAAAGGTTCATAATGCTTCTTTATAATGCGGGTAATTTCCCTTTAATGAACACAGTTGGGGAGGAAAGTAGACTCAGAGATAAAATGCTGGAGGCTAAATATCCTTCATTTAATAGGCTAATTTCTTTTTTTTATGTGAAGTCATGTATAAATGTTTTAAAAGAACACAAAAGAGAGGAGAAATGACATGGATGCAGAATTTGTAGTAACAGGTTCACAAGTTTATGGACCAGTGACAAGAGAAAGTGATATAGATATTGTAATGAGGAATAGTGATGCAGAACGCCTCAAGACATGGCTAAATGCACATAATATTGAAATAGTATTTAATGATGCTTCGAGTGCAGATCCAGGAGGAGGAGAATATCAAGGTTTTTATTATACTATTGGTGAAATGGTATACAACATCATAATTGCTAGAAATAACAACGAGTTATCTTCATGGAGATATGCTACAGAGAAAATGTTGGAAGTGGATTCAATCAAAGACAAGAAAAGAAGATGCAAGGTTTTTAATAGATATCTAGGTAAAAACTCTCGATGAAACTATACTTCGCCGCAGTTGGAAATGATCGACTTCCCATGTTTAATAGAGTACACAAAAATCTAAAGCGAAAGATTCTATTCTCTTTTTATGATTTAACACTAGGTCCTTGGCAGTTTAGAAAAAACACTTGGAAGATTTTATTAAAAGAAAAAACTAACAGAATAGACGAATAAATGTTATAATAAAGTAATAAATAAATAATTAAACAAGGAGAAACAATGCAAATTAACACCGAGGAACTTTTAAATGTATTGACCAGAGTAAAGCCCGGAATAGCGAAGCGTGGCATAGTTGAACAATTTACTCATTTCATCTTTACTGGAACAGAAGTTACCACATACAATGACGATATTAGTATATGCCATCCTTTTGTGACAGACTTTAAATGCTCAGTAAAAGCAGACGATTTACATAAAATACTTTCTGGTATTAAAGACGAAGAGATTGAAATAACTCTTGAAGAAGGTAAAATGTACATTAAAACTGACAAGACTAGAGCAGGATTAGCTACTACAATAGAAGGTGATGCTGAGGAACATGTCAAAATTCTTGCATTGAGTACATTAGAATGGTCTCCTGTACCACCAGATTTAATTAAAGGGTTGTTTCTATGTATGTTTTCAGCTTCTAATGATCAGACACAGGGAGTTTTAACTTGTGTTTATATAAATGGTGATACTATTATTTCATCCGACGAAGTAAGAGTAAGTGAATATAAATTAAGTAAAGATTTAGGTGTTAAGGTTCTTATACCAGCAAGAAACATTGTGGAACTAATTGCTTTTGATATTAAACAGTATTGTGTAATAAATAATTGGGCACACTTTAGAACAGAGGAAGGAGTTATTTTTAGTAGTAGAACTATGACAGGTGATTTTATAGAAGATTGTTCACCATTCTTTGATGTAAAAGGAGATAGTGTAGTCTTACCTTCAGAATTTAAAAGTATTATTTCTTCTGTGGCTTTTATGGCAGAAGGTGCAATAGACTCTGATAGAACAGTAGATTTAAAAATTGAAAACAAAAAGATACTTTGTAAGGCAGAGAAACAAACAGGTTGGATTGAAAAAGAGTGTGCTTTTGAGTATGATCATAATATTACAATAAAGATTAATCCAATATTTTTATCTCAGATACTTGAAAAGGCCGCCACACTTACTGCTGGTGTAGATAGTGCTTTGTTTGTATCCGATAATTTTAAACATGTAATAGCTTTACCAGAGGAGAAATAAATGATATTAGTTAAACCGAGTTTTGATATTAAAACTTTTTCACCCTCTGTACTTATGAATAATATTGAAAGAGCCGGAAGAGTATGCTACAAAAGTGAAGATAAAATTACATCTGATTCAGCTTCAGGTTTTGTTCAAATAATAATAAAACGTGGGCATGAGGCGATGATAGAACACGAAAGTATAACTATTCAAATAATTTGTGATAGAGGGGTTTCACATGAAATAGTGAGACATAGGATTTAATACCGACGGGCAGTCGGGAATTTACGCTTGCGGAGATGGCTCAATAGAGCCGTCGTTGAAACAAGAAAAAGAATGCTTAGTAAGCTAAGCAGAAGCCATG
>Ga0075116_10000863_pt1 | contig 13929 bp, 22 predicted proteins | sample AntAceMetag02UKC_FD_69786 | JGI IMG/M metagenome (GOLD analysis project Ga0075116, IMG submission 69786) | Saline lake microbial communities from Ace Lake, Antarctica- Antarctic Ace Lake Metagenome 02UKC | ecosystem: Environmental > Aquatic > Non-marine Saline and Alkaline > Saline | place...
AAATTATGGCTGAAAAAGAAAAATTCGAGAGGGGAAAACCTCATTTAAATATTGGTACCATTGGTCATGTTGATCATGGTAAAACTACTCTAAGTGCAGCTATTCTTAAAATAGTTGGCTTTAAAGGTTGGAAAGGATCAAAGAAGTCAGTAGAGGAAATCGATTCTGCTCCTGAGGAAAAAAATCGTGGAATAACTATTAATATTTCTCATACTGAATTTGAAACAGAAAGTCGTCATTACGCCTTAATTGATTGTCCCGGACATGCTGACTATATTAAAAATATGATTACTGGTGCTGCTCAAATGGATGGTGCTATATTAGTTGTTTCAGCTTCTGACGGTCCCATGCCTCAAACAAAGGAACATATTCTTTTGGCGAGACAAGTAGGACTTCCCTCATTGGTAGTGTTCATAAATAAATGTGATACTGTTGACGATCCTGAAATGATAGAATTAGTTGAATCAGAGATAAGAGAACTTTTAAATAAGTATGAATTTCCTGGCGATGAAGTTCCTGTAGTTAAAGGGTCAGCCCTTAAGGCCCTAGAGACAACTTCTGCTGATGATGAGGCAGCTAAACCTATCTTGGAACTTTTAAAAGCTGTTGACGAGCACATTTTAGAGCCAAAAAGAGAGACTGAAAAACCTTTCCTTATGGCAATAGAAGATGTTTTTTCCATTGCAGGTAGGGGAACAGTTGCTACTGGAAGAATTGAAAGAGGGATAGTAAAGCCAAACGAAGAAGTCGCATTAATCGGTATTAAAGATACCATTAAGACTACTGCCGTTAGTATCGAAATGTTTAACAAGATGCTTGATGAAGGAATGGCTGGAGATAATGTTGGAATACTGCTTAGAGGGACGAAGAAAGAAGAAATAGAAAGAGGTCAAGTTCTTGCAAAACCAGGCTCCATTACTCCTCACACTGAATTTGAAGGCGAAGTATATGTATTAACCAAAGAAGAAGGAGGTCGTCACACGCCTTTCTTTACAGGATACAAACCTCAGTTTTATTTCAGAACCACTGATATTACAGCTGAAGTTAGTTTATCCGAAGGTACTGAAATGGTAATGCCTGGTGATACAGTGAACGTAAACGTAAAACTTATTGCTCCTATTGCTATGGAAGAGAAGCAGAAATTTGCCATTAGGGAAGGAGGAAGAACAGTTGGAGCAGGAATAGTAACAAAAATAATAAAATAAATTATACTGCATTTCTGTTTTTTTACAGTTATGTTTAGAAAGGAATAGATGTCTCCCAAAAAGAAAGCAACAGAAGAAAAAGGAGTTAAATCCAAGCTTCGTATAAAGTTAAGGTCTTATGACCATAAGTTGATTGATAATAGTGCTCGGCAGATTATCGATACGGCTTTACGTTATGGGGCTGAAGTGATAGGCCCTATCCCTCTTCCTACAGCTATTAGGAAATATACGGTGAATAGGTCAACTTTCGTGCACAAAGAAAGCAGGGAACAGTTTGAAATGAGAGTTCATAAAAGATTACTGGAAATTTCAAACCCTAATCCTAAAATAATTGATGCACTAACTAACTTAAATTTACCAGCAGGAGTTGACATTGAAATTAAAATTTAAGAATGCTTGATTATCAAGGATTTTTAGCTAATCTTTACCGACGTGACTATTTTTTCTCAAATTAAAATGTTAATAATCAATTTTTAAAAATTTGTAATTTATTTAAATAGTCATAGATAAAATCGGGCTATGCTCGATTTTATATTATTTTTGGATGATAAAGTTATGAAATTTATAATAGGAAGAAAATTAGGAATGTCTCAAACGTTTGATGAAGAAGGAAAGGTTATCCCAGTGACTTTGATTGAAGCTGGTCCGTGTGAGATTGTTCAGGTTAAAACAAAAGAGAAAGATGGATATGAATCTCTTCAGTTTGGTTTTGAAAAAAAAGAAAAGAAGATAAGGAAGACAGAAAATAAGAAGCCTTTTAAGGTCCTAAGAGAATTTAAAGGCGCAGATTTAAAAGTAGGAGATAAAATAGATGTCTCTTCTTTCGAAAAAGGGGAAAAAGTCAAAATTTCTGGAATATCGAAAGGAAAAGGTTTCCAGGGAGGAGTAAAAAGATGGGGATTCTCGGGACGAAATGCTACTCATGGAGTAAAGCATGATCATAGAACGTTAGGGTCTGTTGGATCTGCTTATCCACAAAGAGTAATCAAGGGAAGAAAAATGCCAGGGAGAACAGGCTATGAAAGAATAACAACAAAGAATTTAAAAGTTGTAGAGATTGACGTTAAGAATAATTTAATATCTATTAAAGGAGCTGTCCCCGGGAGAATGGGTACTCTTCTTGAAATTAGAGGATAATTATGTTTTTAAAAGTTTACGATAAAAAAGGAAAAGAGATTGGGAAAACGATAGTATCGTCTGAGATTTTTGGATTAAAGCAAAACCCCGAATTAATTAAACAAGTAGCTATTTCTCAAAGATCAAACAGAAGGATTAATATTGCTCATACTAAAGGGAAAGGAGAAGTAAGTGGTGGAGGAAAAAAACCTTGGAAACAAAAAGGAACAGGTAGAGCAAGAGCTGGTTCAAATCGTTCTCCTCTATGGAGAGGAGGAGGAGTTACTTTTGGGCCCGTAAAGGAAAGAAATTTCAAAAAGATAGTACCGAAAAAAATGAGGAGAAAAGCCTTGTTCCAGGTTCTCTCGGCAAAGGCAGAAAATGATTTTATTTTAGTTTTGGAAAATCTTTCTTTTGAGAAACCTAAAACCAAAGAGGCTTTTGAGCTTATAAATAATTTTCCCTGCAAATCAAGCAGTTTTCTTTTAGCCTTGCCTGATCTTAATAAAAATTCAATTATGTCTTTTAGTAATATTCCAAAGGGTAAAACTATCCAGGCAAGAGATTTAAATGTTCTAGATTTACTTTGTTCAAAGTATTTAATGATGACGAAAGATTCGATTAAAGTGATTGAGGAAACATTTTTTGATAAAAAAGAAAAAGTTATTGATAAAAAAGAAGGAAAGAAAGTAGAGAAAATAGAGAAAATAGAGAAAATAGAGAAAGTGAAGAAAGTAGAAAAAGTAAAGAAAGTAAAAGAAGAAAAATAATATGCCAATAACTGATATTTTTAAAAAAAAGGAGCAGAGAGTAGAAAAAAATGGCATAAAAAAACCGATAGAAAAGGAGCTGAAAAAAGAGGAGATAGTTAAAGAAGAGATACCTAAAAAAACAAAGATTTTTAAGAAAAGAAAACCGTCGGGTATTTCTCTTAGGATTTTAGATTCTACTCATGTTACAGAAAAAGCAACCGAACTTGTTAAACAAAGATGTTATGTTTTTAACGTCTCTCCGAGGTCTAATAAAACAGAAATTAAGAGAGCGGTAGAAGAAACATACGGAGTTAATATTGAGGCAGTGAGGATTATTAAGGTTCATGGGAGGAAAAGAAGATTGGGGAAACATGAGGGATGGAAAAGTGGTTATAAAAAGGCAATTGTAAAATTAGTTAAAGGTCAAGAAATAGAAGTCCTTCCAAAGTAATCAGTTTTATGTAATTATGGAAAAGTATAAACCTACATCACCAGGAAGAAGAGGGATGATTAAAGAAGATTTTTCGATACTTACGAAGAAAAAACCTGAGAAGAGGTTAGTTGTTTCTTTGAAAAAAAATGCTGGGAGAGGAAGAAATGGAAAAATCACCGTAAGACATAAAGGAGGAGGGTCAAAAAAACTTTATAGGATTATTAGTTTTGGACAGGACAAGATGGATATTCCAGCTAAGGTCTTAAGTTTAGAATATGATCCCTGTCGCACATCTTTTATTATGCTTTTGGAATATGAAGACGGAGACAAAACGTATAGAATATTGCCTCAGAATATCAAAGTTGGAGATGGAATAATATGTTCTGAAAAATGTGAAGTTAAAAATGGAAACAGAATGAAATTAGAGAATATTCCCGTCGGGACGATGGTTTATAACGTAGAGCTTGAACCGAACAAAGGTGGACAGATAGCAAAAGGTGCTGGAAATTCAGCAAAAGTTTTAGCTCATGAGGGAAAATATACTCATTTAGTCCTTCCTTCAACTGAGGTAAGGAAAGTTAAGGAGGATTGTTTTGCCTCAATCGGTTTTGTTTCAAGAGAAGAACATAAGTATATTAAACTTGGGAAAGCAGGAAAGAGTAGATATAGAGGGATAAGACCTACTGTTAGAGGTTCTGCTATGAATGCTCGTGATCATCCTCATGGTGGCGGAGAAGGCAAAGCTCCTATTGGTATGCCAGCTCCAAAAACTCCTTGGGGTAAACCTGCATTAGGAGTTAGAACTAGAAGAAAAAAACGAGGAGATAAATTAATAGTTAAAAGAAGAAAAAAATAGTAAAATAATCTTGATTAATAAATTATGACAAGATCAACCAAAAAAGGTCCTTTCGTGGATGAAAATTTAATAAAAAAAGTTAATGGTGCCCAAGATAAAAAAATCATTATAAAGACATGGAGTAGAAATTGTGCAATAACTCCTGAAATGATTGGATTTACTTTTGGAGTTCATAACGGTAAGGAACATATTCCTGTCCAAATCAATGAAGATATGGTCGGGCACAAACTTGGTGAATTTTCTCCAACTACCAAATTTTCAAAACATGGAGGAAAGATGCAAAGAGAAATTGAAAAGAAACGTACTAAATAATTATGAAAGTTAATGCTAAATTAAGAAATCTTAGAATAGCTCCAAGAAAAGTAAGATTAGTAGCTGACATGATAAGAGGAAAGAGTTTGGTTGATGCTAGGGATCAACTTAAGTTTACTATTAAAAAATCGGCCAGGCCTGTTTTGAAGCTTTTGAATTCTGCTGCCGCTAATGCCGAAAATAATTTTCAGCTTAATCCATTAAATTTTTATATTTCAAAAATTACAGTTGACGAAGGTCCCAAGAATAAAAGATGGAAACCGAGGGCTATGGGAAGAGCTGGTGCAATTCAAAAGAAAAGTTCTCATATTACAATAGTTTTAGATGAGATAGAGGGACGAAAAGAAAAGAATGTTAAAAAGTTATCTGTGAAAGACGATAAGAAAGAAGAAAAAAAGGATAAAAAAAGTTTTGATAAAAAGAAACCGAATAAAGAAATAGATAATAAGATTAAAAAACCGCAAGTTAGAAAAGAAGTAAGTAAAATATTTAGAAGAAAATCAATGTAAATAACCGACAACTAATAAGTAATGAGTATCAGTAAAAATATTTACTATTTAATCATAAGTTATTAATTGTAAGTTACGAAAGAATATGTCTCATAAGGTTCACCCAAAAGCATTTAGAATAAAAGAGATGTCTGATTGGCAGAGTGTCGGTTTTTATAATAAAGACATTCCAAAATATCTTGAACAGGATTTTCAAATTAGAAAAATATTACAAGAAAGATTAAAGGAATGTGGGGTGGAAGAAATTAAAATAGAAAGATTTGTTGATAAAATAAATATTATTATAGCAAGTTCTAGGCCCGGTTTGATTATAGGAAGAGGTGGATCTGGGATAGAAGAGACAAAAAAGGACCTACAAAAAAAGCTTTTAGAGAAGTTTGATAAAGATAAGAATGGGAAAGTTAGTTTTCCTATGATAAGGATTGAAATTAAGGAAATAAGAGATATTTGGGCTAACCCAAATTTAGTTATTGGATGGATTGCCCAGCGTTTACAGAGAAGAATGAATCATAGAAGAGTTACAAAACAAGCTTTGTCTAAAATTTTGACTATGAAATTTGTAAAGGGCGCCAGGATAGAAGTTGCGGGGAGATTAAATGGTTCCGAGATTGCAAGAAGAGAATGGTTAAGAGAAGGAAATCTTCCTCGTCAAACAATCAGAGCTGATATTAGATATAGTTCTGGCGAAGCCCATTGTTCTTATGGTGTAATAGGAATTAAGGTTTGGATATATATGGGTGAACGATTTTCAGAAGAAAAAAAGAAAGAAAATAATTAATTATGCTTTTTCCAAAAAAAACAAAACATAGAAAATGGCATAAAGGAAGATTAAGAGATAAGAATATAGAAAAAAGGGGGTCAGAGATTTCTTTCGGTTCCTTTGGGCTAAAAGCCATGGGATGGAAATGGATTGACTCAAAACAGATTGAAGCTAGTAGAAGATGTATTATTAGATATTTAAGAAAAGGAGGAAAGCTTTGGATAAGAATTTTTCCTGACAAACCTGTCACGAAGAAAGGAACAGAGATTCCAATGGGAGGAGGAAAGGGATCTGTTTCTCATTATGTTTTTCCTGTAAAGCCTGGTCGTATTCTTTTTGAGTTAGAAGGAATTAGTGAGGAAATGGCGAAGAAAGCTTTCAGAGAAGCAACAGACAAGCTTCCTGTAAAAACCAAGTTTATTAAAAGATAATTTATGAAAATAACGGAAATTCATCAAAAATCAGAAAAAGAATTTCAGGCTATGCTTTTAGAAAAGAGAGAAAAGCTTCGCTCCTTGAAGTTTGACCTATCTTCAGGTAAGGTCAAGAACGTTAGAGAGATAAGAGGATTAAAAAAAGACATTGCAAAAATTTTAACAGTTATGAATCTCAAACGTCGAGAACCAAATAATAATTAATGTTTGAAATTTGGAATTTAATCTTTTATGCCTAAAAAACAATTAACCGGAAAAGTTTTTTCAGATAAAATGGAGAAGACAATCACTGTTAGAGTTGAGCGTATTAAGGAACATCCGAAATACAAGAGAAGATACAGAGTCCATAAAAAATATAAAGCTCATGATGAGAAGGAAGAATATAAGGTTGGAGACACTGTATTGATTGAAGAATGTATGCCTTTGAGTAAAGATAAAAGATGGAAAGTGATTAGTAAGGTTAAGTCAATGCCTAAGAAGAAAACAACTGACAATCAATAATTAATAGCTAATGACTTTCGTTGTTAGTTGTTAGTTGTAAAGTTATAAATTACGAAGAATGATTCAACCACAAACAATATTAAAAATAGTTGACAATACTGGGGCAAAGATTATCCAGTGTTTTAAGGTGCTTGGAGGGAGCAGAAGAAGATATGCCCGAATAGGTGACGTTATCGTAGCTTCTGTGAAAATTGCCGAACCAAGAAAAATTGTTAAAAAACATGATGTCGTAAGGGCAGTGGTTGTAAGACAGAGAAAAGCTTATCGAAGATTAGATGGAACATATATTAGTTTTGGTGAAAATTCTGCTGTGATTCTTGAAGGCAAGACTAAAAATCCCAAGGGGAACAGAATTTCAGGTCCTATCCCTAGAGAATTAAGAGAAAAAGGTTTTGATAAAATTGCCGGTCTTGCAAAAGAATTAATATAATCCTTATGAAAATAAAGAAGAATGATAAAGTTTTAATAATTTCCGGGAAGGACAGAGGAAGAAAAGGAAAAGTTATTGAAGTTTTTCCTAAAAAAAACAAGATTGTTGTTGAGGGTATGAATATGATGAAAAAACATATTCGTCCTAAGAAATCAGGAGAGAAAGGACAGATAGTTCAGTTGCCAGCTTCTTTTGATTCTTCTAATGTCAAGATTATTTGTAAAAATTGCGGAGAACCTACTAGAATAGGATACCAAATATCTCCTGGAAAAGATAAGAAAAAGGTCAGGGTTTGTAAGAAGTGTGGAAAAGAAATATAACTAATAACTATAAAATGAGTATTATACATTTTAAGGAAAAATACAAAAAAGACGTTATCCCTGCTATGATGAAGAAGTTTGGTTATAAGAATCCTCTTGCTGTCCCAAATATAGATAAGGTAACAGTCAATACTGGTTTTGGAAAAATGCTTAACGGTAAGAGCGGTAAGGACAGAGAAAGAACTATTAATACTATCTTAAATGACTTGTCTGTGATTTGTGGTCAGAGAGCAGTCCAGACTTATGCTAGAAAATCAATTGCTGGTTTTAGTCTTAGAGAAGGGGTATCAGTTGGAGCAAAGGTTACATTGAGAAGTCAAAAAATGTATGATTTTTTAGAAAGACTTATTCATGTTACCCTTCCAAGGTCAAGAGATTTTAAAGGTATTAATATGAAGTCAATTGATAAGGCTGGAAATTTAACAATAGGGATTAAAGAGCATCTTTATTTTCCCGAAGTTTCCCCAGAAAAAGCTAAGTTAATATTTGGATTAGAAATCGTTGTGACAACAAATGCTAAAAATAAAGAAGAGGGATTAGAGCTTTTAAGATTGCTCGGATTCCCAATAAAATCTTAAATATATGGCAACAGAAGCTCAAATTTCAAAATCAAAGAAAAAACCAAAATATTCAAGTAGAATTGTTTTGCGTTGTTTCAAATGTGGAAGAAAAAGAGCATATATGAGAGATTTTGGATTATGCAGAATTTGTTTTAGAGAGATGGCGAATAAAGGTCTAATTCCTGGGATTAAAAAATCAAGTTGGTAAAATTATGACTGTAGTTTCTAACGCTTTAACTAGAATAAGGAATGCTCAAGCTGTTGAAAAGGAATCGGTTTCTATGCCTTTCTCTAATTTTATTTATGAAATTGCCAAGGTTTTAAAAAAGGGAGGATTTACTGGAGAGGTGAAGAAAAAAGGGAAGAAGACAGAAAAGGAAGTGATTATCTCTTTAAAGTATGAAAATGGAGAATCTTCAATATCTTCTTTAAAAATGGTTTCGAAATCTGGCCAGCGTATTTATAAAGGACATAAAGAATTAAGAAGAATAAAAGGAGGCAAAGGGATTTCTATAATCTCTACCTCTCAAGGAGTTATGTCGGATAAAGATGCTAGAAGAAAAAAGATCGGTGGAGAAATAATTTGTGAAGTTTGGTAATCTTTTGGCAAGCCCAGGATTATATTAAGTCTGTTAAAATATAAAAATATGTCTAGATTAGGTAAAAAACCAATATTAATACCCGATAATGTAGAAATTAAAATCGAAGGACAGAAGGTCTCAGTAAAAGGACCAAAAGGGGAATTATCTCACGAGGTAAGGCCTGAAATTAAAGTTGAAGAAAAAGAGGGGAATATACTGGTTAGCATTCAATCCATGACCAGAAAAAGTAATGCTTTTTGGGGATTGAGTAGAACGTTGGTCTTTAATATGGTTGAGGGTGTTACTAAAGGGTTTGAAAAGAAACTTGAATTGAATGGAGTAGGATACAAGGCCAATATAGAGGGAGAAGAATTGGTATTGAAAGTAGGTTTTAGTCATTTAGTAAAAATGAAAGTTCCTGAAGGAATAAATATCTCTGTTGAGAAAAATGTAGTAAAAGTATCTGGTATACATAAACAATTAGTGGGTTTGACCGCAGCAAGAATAAGAAAAGTTAAACCTTGTGAGCCATACAAAGGAAAGGGATTTAGATATGAAGGCGAAGTTGTGAGAAGAAAGGTTGGTAAAAAAGCAGCAGGAGCTGAATAATAAAATATATGTTAAAGAAAACAGAAAAAAGAGTTTTTCGTCATAAAAGAATAAGGTCAAAAGTTTCTGGGACAGACAAGACACCTCGTCTTTGCGTTTTTAGATCTAATAAACATATTTATGCTCAACTGATCAATGATGGTAAAGGAATCACGTTAGCCTCAACAGATGACAGAGATTCAAAAAGTAAGAAGGGAAAAGTTGGAGCTGCAGAAGAGGTTGGAAAAGAAATTGCAAAAAAAGCTTTAGAATTAAAAATTGAGAAAGTTGTTTTTGATAGAGGAGGGTATAAATATCATGGAAGAATAAAATCAATTGCTGAAAGTGCAAGAGCAGGGGGATTGAAATTTTAATTTTTAAATATGATTAATAAAAAAGGTTTTAGAAAAAATTTTAAAAGAGAAGAAAAAAAGGATGATTTTGATTCCAAGCTTTTGGATTTAACCAGAGTTGCTCATACTAGAGCTGGGGGAAGAAAGATAGGATTTAGAGCGGTTATGGTAAGCGGAGATAAGAAAGGGCAAGTCGGAGTAGGAGTTTCCACAGGGAAGGATGTAGCTCTAGCCATAGAGAAGGCAACTAAAATTTCGAAAAAGAATTTAATAAAAGTTCCAATAGTTGAAGGATCTATACCTTATGAAATTTTTGCTAAATTTAAAGCAGCAAAGGTCCTTTTAAGGCCTCAAAGGAAAGGGAGAGGTCTTGTAGCTGGTGGGGTAGTCAGAGTTATTTGCGAATTGGTCGGTATAGATAATATTTCTTCAAAGATTATAGGCAGAACAGGAAATAAGCTTAACAACGCACAAGCCACGATTAAAGCTTTAAAAAAGTTTAAGAATTAAAAATATGCAGATTCACGAAATAGGAAAAACAAAAAGAGTAAAGAAAAAAAGAATTGGCCGAGGAGGAAAAAGAGGAGCTTATTCCGGAAAGGGTCAAAGGGGTCAAGCATCAAGAGCTGGAAGAAGATTCGAGCCTATTATCAGGGGACTAATTAAGAGGTATCATAAACTCAGAGGTTATAATTTTAATACAATAGGAGATGCAAAAAGAATTATTGGTGTTGATGATTTAAACCAGTATTTTAAATCTAACGAAGAGGTTTCTCCTAATTCTTTAATAGAAAAAGGTTTGATAAGAAGAATAAAAGGCAAGAATCCCAAAGTAAAGATTTTAGGAAATGGGGAACTAACTAAATCTTTAAACATTAGAAATTGTCTTGTTTCTGATTCTGCTAAAGAAATAATAGAAAAAGCAGGAGGGAAGATTGTAGAGAAATAAATAAAGTTGTTTAGTTGTTTATATGTTTTACGAAAAAATTATTCAAGTTTTTAAAATAAAAGAATTAAGAAATAAAATATTCTTTGTTCTGGCAATGTTAACCATTTTTCGATTGATGGCTAATATTCCTATGCCTGGGATAAATATTGAAAATCTTAAAGATTTTTTTAATCAGTTCCAGATGTTTGGACTTTTGAATATGTTTACTGGTGGCAGTTTAGAAAAACTTTCCATCATCATGCTCGGTTTAGGACCTTACATTACAGGAATAATTATTATGCAGCTTTTGACTATGATATTTCCTCAGCTCGAAAAAATGTATAAGGAAGAAGGAGAAGTGGGGAAACAGAAGTTTAATCAATATGGGAGATTACTTACGATTCCTTTGGCAATACTTCAGAGTTATGCGATGCTTAATCTTCTCCATAGTCAGGGAGCCATTGGGGCCATCTCACCTATGGTTATGATTTCTTGTATTGTTACCGTTACGGCTGGAACTGTGTTTTTAATGTGGTTAGGTGAATTAATATCAGAGAAAGGAATAGGAAATGGTGTTTCTCTTTTAATCTTTGCTGGGATTGTAGCCAGGGTGCCTGCAAATATCAGACAGGCATTGGTTAATTGGAATGCAGAACAAATACCTTCTTACTTTATCTTTTTAGTCGTAGGTTTATTTATTATTGCATGTGTTGTATTGATTAATGAAGGGAGAAGAAATATCCCTGTTTCTTATGCTAAAAGAGTAAAAGGGAGAAAAATGTATGGAGGTGTTTCAACGTATCTTCCTTTAAGTATTAATCCTGCTGGTGTTATACCTATCATTTTTGCTTTATCTATTATGATGATTCCTGGCATGCTTGCTAACTTTCTTTCAGGATCAGGAGGAGTAATCGGAAATATAGCACAAAGTATAAGTGGATTATTTCAAAATCCTTGGTTTTACGGAAGTTTCTATTTTCTTCTTGTTTTTCTCTTTACATTTTTTTATACTGCTGTGACTTTTGATCCTAATGCTATTTCTACTAATCTTCAAAAGATGGGTGGTTTTATTCCTGGAGTTCGTCCTGGGAAATCAACGGCTCAATTTATAACTTATATTTTAAACAGAGTACTTTTGGTTGGAGCAATGTTCTTGGGGGGTATTGCTGTTATGCCTTCTATTATTGGAGGAATTACCGGAGTCACTGTCTTTAGTTTCTTTATAGGAGGAACATCTCTTTTAATCATGGTTTCTGTAGTTCTAGAAAGCATGAGACAGATTAACGCTCAGCTTCAGATGAGAGAATACGAAACATTCTAAAGGTTAAAGGAACAAGCTTAAGCAAAATCATTTTTTAAATCTTATAATTATGAAAACTGTAATTTTAATTGGTCCTCCTGGAGCCGGGAAAGGAACTCAGGCCAATCTTTTAGCTGACAAGTATAGTTTTTATCATTTAGAAACAAGCAGAGTTCTTGAAGAGATTTTTAATAGTTCAGAAGGTGACTATTTAGAAGTTGAAGGTAAAAAATACTATTTCAAGGAAGAAAAAAAATTATGGGAAGAAGGTTTTTTATGTGATGCTCCTTTTGCTACCTTTTTAATTAAGAAGAAAATAGAGAAGATATTTGAAAAAGGTGAATCTTTAGTTTTGGCTGGTTCTCCAAGAACTCTCTATGAAGTAGAAATTATTACCCCTTTATTGGAAAAACTTTACGGAAAAGATAATATTAAAATAATTTTGATAACCCTTGATGCTGATAAGTCTATCTTCAGAAATAGTCATCGAAGAATATGCGGACTTATGCGACATCCGATTATATATAATGATGAAACTATCAATCTTACAAAGTGTCCTTTGGATGGCTCTCCACTTATGAAAAGAAAAAATCTTGACAGTCCTGAGGTTATAAAAGTAAGATTAGAAGAATATAAAAAAATGACATTACCTTTACTTGAATATTTTGATAAAAATGGATTTAAGGTCAATAAGGTTTCTGGCTTAGAATCTCCTGACGTAGTTTTCAATCAAATTATTAAAGTTGTTAATGATTAAAATAAAAACTCCAGAAGAAATTAAAATAATGACTGAGGCTGGTAAAATCTTAGCAGAAATACTTGAGAAGATAAAAGATAAAGCCTTACCAGGAACCTCTACCGAAGAACTCGAAAGACTTGCCAAAAGTCTTGTTCTTTCGTATAAAGTAGAATGTTCTTTTAAGGGATATATGGATTATCCTACCTGTCTTTGTACTTCTATAAACGAAGAAATTGTTCACGCTGTTCCTTCAAAGAGGATTTTAAAAGAAGGAGATATCTTGTCTATTGATTTTGGAGTGAAGTATAAGGGATTTCATTCTGACATGGCAGTTACTGTCCCAATAGGAGAAGTTTCTCCAGAATTAAAAAGGCTTATTAAGGTAACTAAAAAGTCTTTAAAAAGAGGGATAAGGAATGTTCGTCCCGGTAATACGGTTGGAGATATAGGGAATGCAATTCAGAGATATGTTGATGATCAGGGGCTTGGTTTAGTAAGAGATCTTTGCGGTCATGGCATCGGAAGAGAATTACATGAAGATCCTCAAATTTTAAATTATGGAAAAAGGCACTCTGGAGAGGAACTGAAAGAGGGAATGGTTATTTGTATAGAACCTATGGTTACTTTAGGGGATTGGAAAATAAAGAAAGGGCCAGATGGTTTCGCCTTTATTACTAAGGATAATTCTTTCTCTGCTCATTTTGAACATATGATGGCAATAACATCCAACGGATGTCGTGTTCTGACAGAAATTTAAACCGACAAACTGTATGCCGGTTGATACCAGGTATCAACCGATTCGGATATTTAAATCTCATTATCTAATGTTTAATATCTAGTATCTGGCATTCTGTTATTATTCATAAGTTATTAACAAGCTTTTTTCTAAAGGCTTTTTTTATTTCTTCTTTTTATGTTAAAATAACCCAATGGAAAAACAAATATATCTATCAGTTATAATACCCGCTTATAATGAAGAAAAGAGACTTCCGATTACCATAAGGGAAATCCAAAAGTATCTTTCTTCTCAATCATATGATTCTGAAATATTAGTTGTCAGTGATGGTTCTACCGACAAAACAGTTGAAGTGGCAGAAAAAATGGCTTCAGAAGAGGTGGATAATTTAAGAGTTATTGGCTTTAAAGAGAATTATGGAAAAGGATATGGTGTCAAAGTGGGAATGCTTAAGGCTAAAGGCCAATATAGGCTTTTTACTGATGCTGATAATTCAACTTCAGTTGACCAAGTTGG
>Ga0075116_10000867_pt1 | contig 13889 bp, 13 predicted proteins | sample AntAceMetag02UKC_FD_69786 | JGI IMG/M metagenome (GOLD analysis project Ga0075116, IMG submission 69786) | Saline lake microbial communities from Ace Lake, Antarctica- Antarctic Ace Lake Metagenome 02UKC | ecosystem: Environmental > Aquatic > Non-marine Saline and Alkaline > Saline | place...
ACAAATTCATCGCCACCATATCTGGAGACTACATTATCTCCACTTTTTACACCATCAACCAGCTGTTTGGAGAATTCTTTTATAAGGTAATCTCCGCTTAAATGCCCATAGGAATCATTAACGCGCTTGAAGTGGTCTAAGTCTGTAAGAGCCAGGTATAGGCCTCTGAGCTGTTCCTTTGGCATGGAAAGATCTTTTCCTAAATCCTCCATAAAGGCTCTTCTGTTACCAATACCGGTAAGATCATCTATATAGGCAATATCTTTTGTATTCATGTTAAATGTTTATATATATTTTTCATCACTATAAGTAAGATCCAGAAAATTGCGCAATTTTCTGCTGCGAATAGGATGACGTAATTTCCGCAGGGCCTTTGCTTCGATCTGTCGCACCCTTTCTCTTGTTACATTAAAGATGGTACCAACTTCTTCCAATGTTCTTGGGTAGCCGTCGCCTATTCCAAAGCGCAGCCTTAAAACCTTCTTTTCTCTCTCTGTTAGAGTATCAAGCACGTCTGACATTTGCTCTTTTAACATGCTATAAGCAGTAACACTCGCTGGAGAAACAGCCCGTTTATCCTCAATAAAATCACCAAAATTCGTATCGCCTTCATCTCCAACAGGTGTCTGCAATGATATAGGCTCTTGCGCTATTTTTAATATACCTCTTACCTTATCTACCGGTATCCTCATATGGCGCGCAAGCTCTTCAGGCCTTGGCTCCCTGCCAGATTCCTGGACTAGTTTTCGTGAAACCCTTACAAGCTTATTGATGGTCTCTGTCATATGTACAGGAATTCTTATAGTCCTTGCCTGATCAGCTATAGAACGTGTAATAGCTTGCCTTATCCACCATGTAGCATAGGTTGAGAATTTATAGCCTCTTCTATATTCAAACTTATCTACTGCTTTCATTAGGCCTATGTTACCTTCCTGAATAAGGTCCAAAAACGAAAGCCCCCTATTGGTATATTTCTTGGCAATAGATACAACTAAACGTAAATTTGCTTCTACTAATTCTCTTTTAGTATTCCTATATGCGGTTTCTTTGCGCACAATTACGTTTAATTGATTTTTTATCGCATCTTGATCTACACCAAATTCCCTCTCGATTTTTTTTGCCTGTATGCGCAGAATTCTTATTTTATGAGTTTTCCTGCGCCTCTTACACAGTTCCATTTCTTTGTATAAGCGGTTTAATTGCTCCAGATGCATTCTTAGCCTTGCGGAAATCTCCTCAACAAAACTAATTGTGAGATTAAATTTAGGTAAAATCTTATTTATGGTAGGAATTTTTTTGGCTCGTTTTGCTTTTTTAATCAGGCCGCGAAGTTTCTTATTGAGGCGCCCTTGTGAATCTTCGCTATTTATATATTCGTCATGATTAACCTCTTCGCGTAAAATCTTCTCCATTGCATCCAGCACACATGTTCTACTCGCCCAACACTGAAAAATAGCATCCCTGAAATCTTCCTCTGCCTGCTCTATCTTTTTAGCTAAGGTTACCTCCTCTTCCCTGCTAAGCAAAGATATCTGCCCCATTTGCTTAAGATACATCCTGACAGGATCATCCACCTTAGATGTTGTAGCAGGGCGCGCAGTAATAGCAGCTGCAGTAGCTTTTTCTTCCTGCTTTTTTGAAATTGCATCTTGGGCATCTACCAGCTCTATATTTTCCTTGTTTAAGATGTTTAAAATCTGTTCTATCTCTTCTGAGGAAGTAATATTTTGCGGAAGAGCCTTATTTACTTCTTCATATGTAAGGCTACCCTTCTCTTTCCCAAGCAACAGGAGCTTCTCTATTTTAGATTTTAGAGAACTGGAGTTTAAGCGCCTACGCTTTGCAGCGGACTTGTCCGACTTTTTTCTGGCAGACTTGCCCGACTTTTTCCTGGCGGACTTAACAGGTTTTCTCTTAACAGGCTTCTTTTTTTTCATCTTTTTCTTTTTCTTAGCCATTAAATTTTTACTCCCCTTAAATTATTAAATTCTCTAACAAGAGACATAACTTTCTCTTCGTTGCCTACTCTCTCTGCTTCTTTAATTTGGTGTGAAAGATCTTCTTTTTTGTCTTTAAGATTATCTGTTTTTAGCCACCCTATACAATCTTCTAAAGTTTTTTCTCTGTCTACTATATTCTCCACTTCGGTTAACAATTGGCAGATAAATTGGGTTGCCTCTTCATTACCAACACAATGTATAAGCCTGGCAGCCGTAGGTTGCTTATTATTATCTATAAGAGAAAAAGAGTGTTGGATTATTTTTCTAATATGGGGATCCTTAAAATCTTCGAGATCAAATTCATCTCTGATACGCCTTGCAATCTCCACATCCTCCATAATAAGCGCTGCTATCACCTTCTCTGCCATTCTCACCTGTTGGCTTACTTTAAAATTAATTACAGGTGTGGTTTTTGTATAATCTAATTTCACTTTTTTCTCTTCTTCCAATACTGCCTTCTCATCAACAAATAATGTCTGAGATAGTCTTTTTATATAATCTGACTTTAATACAGCGTTGTTCATCCTTTTAATCGTAGGTAACATCTCTGATATAATATCTGCTTTTGCTTCAGGAGTTTTGTTCCCATATTTTTCTAAGAGAATATCTATCTTATAGTCAAATAAACCCTTGGCAGAATTGATAATCGAAATAAAGTCTTCTGCGCTTTTAGCCCTAATATAACTATCTGGATCAAAACCTCCAGGAAGACTCGCAATCCTCACGTTAAGGCCCTCTCCTATTAAAACATCCAGGCTCCTTAATGACGCAGCTTCTCCAGCTTCATCAGCGTCAAAAATTATTACTACATTAGTGGTATATCTTTTTATAAGATTTATCTGCTCAATGGTTAATGCTGTGCCTAAAGTTGCCACTATGTTACTTATACCATTTTGAAATGGCAGGAGTAAATCAAGATATCCTTCAACTATAATAACCTCTTTCTTTTTGCGTATTTGGGCTCCTGTAACATTTAAACCATACAAATGCCTTCCTTTTATATAAATATCGGTCTCCGGTGAGTTAAGATATTTAGGCATTGAATCATCAAGTACACGTGCGCCAAAACCAACTACTTTTGATGCTGCGTTACAAATTGGAAATATTATCCTATTCCTAAACCTGTCGTAATGAGTCCCTCCTTTTCCGGTAATAGCCAGCCCAGCTTTTAAAAGCGTTTCAGGTTTTACCTGTTTCTGCTGCGCAAATTTCAGAAATCCATCCCACCCCGGAGGTGCAAATCCCAGCTTGAACGCAGCCACTGTTTGGGCGTTTATGCCACGCTTAGGTAAATATTCCCTTGCTTGGGCTGCTTTGCTTGAGCCTAGTAAAATCGCGTTATAATATGAGGCTGCCAGTTCATTGATACGATAAAGAAAGTTTGAAGATGAGACACGTTTTGTATAATTGGATTGTCGGAAAACAGGAAGTTTAACTCCGGATTTTTCAGCTAGCATCTGCAGCGCTTCCATAAACTCTATTTTTTCCTGCGCCATCACAAAGCTAATAAGATCGCCTCCTGCGCCACAGCCAAAACAATGATATATCTGCTTTGTGGAACTAACTGTAAACGATGGAGTTTTCTCTTGGTGGAATGGACACAAACCTTTAAAATTTGTTCCAACCTTTTTTAAGGGCATGTAACCAGAAACTATCTCAACTATATCTAAACGAGATTGTATCTGTTCTATAATGTTTTTAAAATCATCACTCATTTATAACTATTTCTTTCTTCTAATACGAGTAAAGCCAGAACAACCGATCACATCAAGCTCTTTGTGTTTATCTACCGCGTCTAAAAGTAAATTTATCCCTAATGTATCGCTTGAGATGTGGCCTGCAATTATTATATTCAAGTTGTGTTTCTTAGCTTTTTTAAAATGTTCCTCACTAAGATGCATACTAAGCAAAGTCGTCACTTTATTTTTAGCTAACTCCTTATATATATTCTTTGGGCCTTCCGTACCACCTGTCATCTCTATTAACACCTTACCGCATTTATTTGAAGGTTTGCCTAATATAACTTTCGGGCCTTGATTGTTTCTCATAGCTATTTTGTATTCTGGTATTCCATAAAGTAAATCTAACATATCACTGACCTTTTTAGGCTTTTCTTTTTTTATCAAATCATAGAAATAGCCATAGACAAAATTATCAGCAACAGTATGCCCGCACATATATGGAATATTAAGCAGCCTGGCAGCATCTACAGGGCGCGTGCAATTACCACCAATTACCTTTCTTGCAACCTCATTAATTCTTTCATCCAGCATTTTCTTAATCTTTACACCGCTTACACCCACGTCTTTAAGTACATCATAAAGCACATTCATAACTCTATAAAATTCCGCCCTTGCATAACCCTGTGGATGGTGAGAAAACGCAAGATCTATACTCTTGCCCTTTTCTCTTAACCTATCTACGAGAAGAAGTTCTGGTGTTTCAATATCTATGCCAATCATTACTGTTTTTATTTCCTTTTTTAATGAACCAAATAAAATTCTGCTATCACTGTACGGATTGGACAATTTCTCTTTATCAAAAGCCTTCTTTTCCGGATACGGAAGCTTGTTATATTCCTGCCTGACAGATTTTAAATATTCTAAGACTTTAAGCTTACTTCGCGGATCATGCTTAATGCCTTCCTCAACTATAAGTTTATAGAATTTGCCTAAATTCAATGTCTACCTCCGGCTATTTTAAGTAAAATTTTATACCTGAATCAATCAATTGTTATTTCGAATCTGGAGCACCCTCTCTTGTTTCAATGGTCGGTATTTTCTTGGGTTCTTGTGATGGGATAAGGCCCACTATAGATATGTATATGTTTTTGGTTGATTTGATAAAGTAAGGCGCAAAAAATGATCTTTTACCAATGCTATGATGAAGGTATACCACTGGAAATAGCAGCATCACTATTAGAAGTAAACCTCCGATTAAAAGTCCTCTGCCAAGGCCAATTAATGCCCCACCTATTCTCTCAAGTTGTAAAACAAACTGTATATTGAGGACCTTAAGAAATAAAACAACTCCATATTTAAAAACTACCCTGATAAATAATATAATAAGAATAAGTATAATAAATTCTGCAAGCCAGACAGGTAAGGTAATATAGGTGAGTAATGCCTCTGCTACACGGCTATAACAATGAAAACCTACGAGTATGCTTATTAACGTGCCTATTAATTTAAAAAATTCTGCTGTAAGGCCTATTTTAGACCCCATAAGAGTGGACCTTATCAGCAAAATAACGAGTAAAAAATCTACCCAGTTTAGGGTTTCTAGTATTTCCATTTACTTGAAAGATGACCCCATATAATACATATTCTTATAGTAGGACTTAAATTTTAATAATATTAAAAGGTAGTAAAATATACCATATAAACTGGGCTTTGTCAAGGTTGGTAGGTTTTTTATACCAAAAAAAAGGACCCTGCCGCATAACGAACAGGGTCTTCACTGCTTCGGTAACCCATGCCGCCTGTGCCCTTTTTTTTGAATTTAGGGTTTAGGCCGTAGGTTTTGCGTCTCCACCTTTCAGCGGATTTGCCCTTATCGAATATCAGTGCTATTACAAGTATACACAACGGGCAATATAAATTCAAGGGTTATAGATAAATTTATCTGAGTTTTAATTTATTCGTAACTTATAGTTATATTGAATGTCTCGCTCTGTTTCTTTAGCGTTGAAGGAAATGGCGGAAATGGCGCTGCCTCTTCAATACTGCTGCGCGCAATGCGCATAAGCGCTGGTTCTGTTTCCACCAAAGCATTTATTTGCGGGTCTTTTGCCAGTTTTCCATCTGGGGCAAGCATAAAGGAAACAATTACCTCGCCATGCACAGGCCTTGCCAGCTTATTATTAATTACTTTATCATTTACCTTCTGCCAAATAAGTTCATAATAATTAGATGGTGGCATATATTCTGACCAAATTATAGAATTTTCCTCTTCTTTTTTTCCTTCAAGCAGCTGATGTTTTGAAACTGTTTCTTGCGTAAACTGCTTTTGTTCTTTTTTCTGCTGTCTTTCTGCTCTAATGGCTCCTACAGCATCTTCACCTTCTCCATGAACAATACGTGGTGTTAAAAATATAATAATCTCTTTTCTTTCAGGCTCACTAGCGTTGCCTCTGGTTGTTTTCTTAAAGAGATTACCTAATATAGGTATATCCCCAAGCACAGGAACCTTCTCTATACTTTCCTCTTCTCTATTTTGTATTAATCCGGAAAGCATGATTGTATAATTATCTTTTATCATAACTGTGGTTTCGGTGGTTGATGTACTAACTATAGGAATTTCATCACTATATTCTCCATAAGTAAGTGGAGTACCTGATGTGGAACTTATCTCCGGCTTAACCTTCATTGTTATAAACCCATCCCTGTTAATTGTTGGCGTAACTATTAGTTTTACACCTAAATCGAGATAAGTTACATTATAAGCTGTCTGTGTTGTATCGCCCGATTGGCTAGCGGTTGAAGTTACATATGGCTGGTTAGTACCTATTAATATTTTTGCTTCTTCATTATTAAGAACTGTTATGCGTGGATTAGAAAGCACTCTGGTCCTACCGTATTCTTGCAGTAATTCTATTGTTGCTTGCAACCCTTTTGATGCATCTCCGACCGGGCCATATGTCATACCACTATCTAGGTTTTGAGAAAAATCAAAGCTAAACACATGGTCCCCCAGCTTCTTAGAGAGGCCGCTGCTTAAGTTCTGAAACGCCACATTCCAATCCACTCCCATCCGGTGCTGGTCATTTAATGTGAGCTCCAGTATCATTGCCTCTATTTCTACTACTTTATGTTTTTCATCAAAGGCACCAATTACCTCATCAAGTTCTGCTATTTTTGCCTCAGTATCAGTTATTGCTATCTTATTTGTACGCTCATCAATCTGCATGCTGCCTATGTTCTTGGTAAGCATCTCTGTTATTTTATCTTTAATATTTGTCACATTTGCATATTGTAGCTCATAAACCTTGTTTACAATGGGCGTATCCAAGCTTTGTATAACCTCTTCCATTTCTTTGATTTTATAAGCAACATCCATAAGGACTATTGATTTCGAGGCGTCATCTGCTACAACTTTTCCAATATTGGTCTTTATCTGACTTAGAGCTGCCGAAACATCCTCTACACGCGCATACTTAAGTTTTATTGTTTTTACTTCTCTTCTATCTTGATATTTCTCACCGTAAAGAAGCTCATAATCCCTTTGCGTCATTACATTAATGATATTACCTCGTTTTTCATACGCAAGATCATTTGCGGCAAGTATAATCTCAAACGCATCCCACACATCCACGTCTTTTAAAAACATGGTAACATTTCCTCTCACATTCTTGCCAGCGATAATATTTAAATCGCTTCTCATTGAGAGTATCTTCAACACATCTAATATGTCCATACCTTTTATATCTAAGGATATAGTATTAGCCTCCCCTTGCGCAGAAGCAAGCGATACATTGTTCATAGCAAATAAAAATACCAATATAACAATAAATATCTTTTTCATTTTTCCCCCCACCGAGTATCGAGGCTTAGCCTCGATAATTGTTTATAGCGAGAGCTTTAAGGTCTCGCTATTATACTCCAATATAACTGTAGCTTTCTCTATTTTTTGTACTTTAAATTCTAAAACAACCTCGTTTTCAGAAACATAAAAGGTTTGCTTTGTATTTTTATCCTGAATAATAGCTTGTGGGTTATCACCGGTAATTACGCCTATTAGTATTAAGTTTTTTGATAATTCCGCAGCTGAAGGGCCTCCCTCAACTATAGATGTTGTCTCTCTGGTAACCGGCGCCCCAAAAAGTTCTCTTATTTCAGTCGGAAGCTCTTGGGTATCTTCTTTGGCTTCTACAACTGGTTCTTTTTGAATTTGTACTTTTTCCTGCACAGGAGTAATTTCTTCAATATTTATAAAAATTGGCTCCTGTTTATGCGAAAAAATCTCATATGCAAAATAAATAATTCCTATAACAAAGATACCTACCAACAAAAACACTGCAATTTTAAAAGAGTCTAAATTTTTCTCTTTAAAAATTCCTTTCTGTGTCTGAATAGTCGCCTTCTTGGTTACTTCTGCTTTCATAGCTTCTTGTGGCTGAGCTATCACTTCCTTAGCGGGTGGCTGCTCCTTTTTATGCACCCCTTTGATCAATCTAAGCAATCTTTCTTCTGGTGATAAATCCCCTGTCATCATCTTACCTCTTGAGTTATTATTTTTTCTATAGCTGATTCATCTACTGTATTTTTACCTTGCATTATTACTGTTTCTAGCGCATCGTGGCATAATAATGAGATGCGGCGTGGATATCCTTGAGTTTGGCCATATATCAACTTTATTGCTTCCCTGGAAAATAATGGCTCTGGCTTGCTATATCCAGATTGGTGCAATCTGAAATTTATCATCTCTTTAGTTTCATTTTCATCAAGCGGATTTATGATATACTTCAGGTTTATCCTATCCATAAAATTTTTTATTTTTCTTATTTTAGGAAGCAGCTCTATCTGGCCAAGTATTATTAACTGCAATAATTTATATTCATTGGTTTCGTAATTAAGAAGCGTGCGCAATATCTCAAGATGTGTAGGTGTCAGTTTTTGGCCTTCATCTATAATTAGGACTATTGTCTTTCCTTCATCCACACCTTTTTGGAACAAATATTTCTCCAATGCTTGTTTATAATCCAGTGTGGAACGAAAAGGGGCAATTACCCCAAACATTTTACACAAACTGGACAATAGCTGGAATTCTGATTTATAGCTAGGATCCAAAATCATGTGAAATATATAATCTGGTTCATCTGTAAAAATTTGCAGCAACATACGGCTTAAAGTGGTTTTGCCTGTCCCAACATCCCCTAATATAACATTCAGGCCCCTTTTAAGCCTTATGGCAATTTCCATTCGTTTAAGGGCGGAATTGTGAGAAACAGATGGATAGAAGAATGCAGGATCCGGACTTGTTGAAAACGGCTCACTGTTTAATCCTAAAGCTTCATAATAACTCATGCTATTCTCCCTTTTTCAGTATCTCTCTTATCTGTGCTATGGATCTGCTCTCTGTCCTTAGGGTGCGTATCTTTTTCAATACCTTAATTACCTTATCATTAAAATATCTAAAGTTTGTTCTTGGCGTCTTACCTATTTCCTTAATTAATCCTATCTTTAGATAATATTTAATCGTATCAACAGAATACCCTGTCAAATATGCCAAATCTTTAATTAGATATATTTCCTTCATATAATACACTCCCGATACAGATAGCTACTCCCTACTTGGGGAGTAGCTATGCACTCTCTACCTAAGGAGTGATTTTATACCCAAAATGACTATGTGTCAAGTGTTTTTTTAAAAAAAGTAGAAATTGGGACAGATACCCAATTTTTTAGATAGAAAAAAATTAGGTATCTGTCCCAATTTCTACTTATCAGAATTAATTGCAAAACGGGATATTGTTATTGCGCCACTCAATACAGAGGGTTCTCTTGCGCGGGAATTTAGTGTAATCTGTTCAACGCATAAGGTAAGTTCTGAATCTTTAAGAGCTTTGATAAATTTCAAAACATTGGGCATGGTCGCCTCAATATCTAAGTTTACATATAAAAACCTGTATAGGTCTGCCTTCTCAACGCGGCGAGGTTTCATATTAATAATCCTAACATAGCTTTTTCTTGCCTGTGCTTCTATGCCATTAAGTATTAAGGCCATTTCCTCTTCATCGCTCTGTGTGGCTTTAAAACTACCCAAATATTTATCATAACTTGCTATTACCTGTTCTCTTTGTTTTAGTATTTTAATGTTCCTTTTCAATTCTATGGTTGAAATCTCAATATTTTTACTAAGGCGCATCCAGTTAGTGTAAAATGGTTCAATGATCAAGCCATACACAACCCATATAACAAGCAATCCTGTTACAACAAAAAACAGCCTTTTCTCTTTTTTGTTTAGCTTATCTAAGTATTTTATATTCATATAGAAAGCTCACAGGTTATTTGAAAATCCACTGTTTCCCTATCTTTTAAGCGCCTTTTGCTTACATATCTAGTTTCAACATTCTTCAATTTTTTTGATTTCTCAAGGCTATTCACAAATTTAAATACATCTGACATAGCAGGCGTTGTCCCCTGTAAAATTATTCTTCCTTTTTTGTTAAGGCTTAAATAATTTAATAGTATATTTTTAGGTATTACTTTGTGCAGTTCATACAAAAATGTTAAAGGCTTTTTGCTGTTTTCTTCATGCTTTTGAATCATTTCTAATTTATGAAATTTGGATTTTATAGCTTCAGTAATCGGAGATATCTTTTTTACAGAAGCCTCTATGCTATTTAATAAAATCCTATTTTTGTAAAATTTTATACCTATACCTGCCATCAACATAGCAAGCGCGCTGATAACAAGAACTGATAGTATAACTGCCTTTCTGCTCTGCTGTATGAACTTTTGCTTCTCTTTAAGTTCGAGGGGCAACATATTTACAGATCCTGCCTCAATAGCAAAAACTGCACCAAGGGTGCTAGCCATAGAGGCACTTTCTGAGGGCTCTGCTTTGATAAGGGCATTTTTACCTAATGAAAACGATGCTGCGCTTTCTATAAATGTTGCATCAAGGCCTAACCTGTCTTTAGATAAATCACCTATAACCCTTGCGGCATTTTCTGAGCCTGTAATAATTAATTTTTCAATAGGCAGCTTATTCTTTTGTTCTTTATTATATACATCTACGGATCTTTTTATTTCTACCAGAAGCCTCTCTATGTAATCTTGATGCTCTGGATTGGAGCTTGCTAATGACGTTTCCCCAAAAGATGAAACCCTGCTTAATAATATTTTTGGGCCTGAAAGAATCTCCATCTCCACCCTATTTGCATCTATATCCATTATTAATACAGCTTTTTTAGTCTTTATTTCTTGATTTAGTACATCCTTGCTCCATAGATACAAGCCCTCGGTACTTAAAGTTAAAATATCTGGTTTTAGGCTAGCTTTATTTAATATATCCAATATCCTGTTAATAACATTTTTATGGGCAATGGTCAACAGAACCTGGGAATAGCCCGCTTGGTTAACCTCCATCACTCTGTAATCGAACACTATGTCTTCCTGCGGAAACGGAATTTGTTTAATCGCTTCAAAGGAAAGCATTTGCTTTAGTTCTTTTTTGTCTGTGGATGGAAGGTTTAATGCCCTGAGAGTAACATCTCTTCTTGATATTAGGGCGATTAATTTATCTACTTTTATGTTGTTGTGATTTAGCTGCTTATTTATAAATAAGGCAATTTCTTGCGAAGTTAATCCAGCAATTGAAGCAGTTAAAACCTTTTCTATAATAAGGTTTTTAGAGCCAACTTGGGCATGCACGATCTTTAAGATTTGAGAATCTATTTCTATTACAGTTAAGTATGTCATAATTATTTCTGATACCAGAATTTTACTACTGGAACTTCTTTATTTGGATCAAATTCATACACTGCTTCAATAGAGGCTTTTACTTTATTAATCTCAGCCTCTGCCATAGCCCTATATACTTTTGAACTTGTTATGATTTTAACATCTTGTTTTTGTGTTAATTCTTTTATTTTGCTGTATTCATCCACTGATATGCCGTATATATTACTAAACCAATCTCCGTCGCTAAGATTCTTTACCTCAACCATACCTTCTTTGCCACGTTCTATTACATAAGGCCCAAAAGTAAACCAACTATCATCCTGTGTACCTGATGCTCCATCGTTGCCCACTCGATAGGCAATAATTTTGCGCCCAAGATCTTCAAAATCCCTGCCAAATAAAGCAGTTAACACTTTCTCTGACGCAGTATTTATATTTACCCCGCCATCAGTATAAACAGTAACAAAATCTTTTAATCCGGGTAATATCTTTTGTTTTTTATTATCGTATCCATAGAATAATTTAGGGTTAACACCTTTTACTAAAAGCAACTCCTCAATAACATCAAATTCACTATTTTTGCAAGGATATGGTTTATCAGTATTCTGATAATATTCATCTTCAGCACCCATTAATTTTTCAAAATCAGGGTCATAGCCCACAACGCTGTCTTCATCACGCCAATCTATAATACAATAAGCTATCTCTTCTGCTTGGTCTTCATCCACGCCGCAAAGTATTATTATCTGGGCAAGCATCTCTGCTGAAGCTTTATTAATATTTAATCTGCCAGCCTCGTCGGAAAGGCCATATAAAAATGCTTCTTGCTGGCGAAAAATACTTCCTCCGCCATCTGGTATGAAATAGGCTAATGTGTAAAAACCTCCAGCAAAGGGCTGATTTTTAAAAATATCAGGACTATTCGCCCATAGCTGGCTTAATGCATCTATGGTCTGTGATTTGCCCTGTTTGTATTCAAGGTTTTTTAATGCGAGCGCCTTGCAGATAACTGCCTTAGCTATAAAATGCGCTTTAACTTTATCAGGTTGATAAGAAGACAATTTTAATGTTATAGCTGAACGATGAGCCACACTTACACATAAAACAGTTAGAATAGTCACAATCCAAAGGGTAGTTATTAATACTGCTCCATGACTTAGAGACGGTTTCATCCTTCAACCTCTTCTATATTTCCAAACTCTCCTGAAGGAACGTGTATTCTCTTTGAGAAAATTCTCTTGCCTGTTGGTGCGCTATTATCTTTTAATGCTAATTCTAATTTTACACCCACTGGGATACTATCCTCTGATATCCAACTCGGCAACCATTGCAAAGCTGTTATTTCTTCATCTGGCATTTTATAGCAATAGTAAAGTTTAAAATCGATTACATCGGTAAGTAATTGCGCATCGTTCTTTAAAAGTTTTTGATTAAAAAATTTGTAAGAAATTTTTGCAACAGCACGCTCCTGGGTATCTTTATCTTTTGTAAATGAGACAAACTCAATATAGCTTTCCTCGCCTTTAAATGGCGTTCCCTTAAGCATAAATGCATTGGCTATGTCTTCTGATAAAACATTCAGGGCATATCTTGTTTTTTGATACCTGCTCAGGTTTGCCTCGGTTCTTTTCCAGGCAACCACCCCAAGCCTGAAAGACGAATATATTATAGATGCAATAATTGAAAATATAGTAACAGCAATGAGTAACTCAATTAAGCTAAAAGCCCCTTTATTCTTTTTCTTCCCATACATATGTCAATATACTCAATCTGCTGATATTATCAGCCTCTAAAGCAGCGTCATTCCAATTTACACTTAGGTCTGCTTGTTTAATACCTAGTTCTTCAATATCCAAATCCTTCATATCTTTTATATCAGCCACTGAAATATTCATGGAATAAAAAAACTCATCATTATCTAATTGAATAATATCTGTAACTCCACCATCTGAAAAACTTTCTTCTATCTGCAAATCAAAGATTTTATCCTCAAGCACACACATGGCTGTAAGATAATCTCCTGATAACTTAACTGCTTTTAATGAAGCTGAAAATGCCCGATTGATTATAATAAGAGTGGTGGCAATAATAATAATAGATATTAAAACCTCTAACAGCAAAAAGCCTTTATTTTTTCTGTGCTGTGCCAATAGTAATTTCTCCGGTTGTTGCATCAATATTAACCTGAGCCCTTAGGCCCGATACATCTTTTAAAGAAATACTTGCTCCACTAGAAGAACCGTCTGGGAAAAATTTAATTTCTTCTTTGGATGAATCTGTTTCTAAATTGCTAAAAATAACAAACTTTCTACCCCATCTTCCTTCTATGGGTATTAGTTTATCCTTTTTTGCATCCAAGGCAAACATCCTATATGCATTCTTGTGTTCATCTAATTTTACTATGTATGTCACCCTGGTCATTATAGCCTTTTCCTTTGCTAAGCTCATAATTCCAGCTATGTCTTTGGCTTGAAGATTAATG
>Ga0075116_10000869_pt1 | contig 13863 bp, 31 predicted proteins | sample AntAceMetag02UKC_FD_69786 | JGI IMG/M metagenome (GOLD analysis project Ga0075116, IMG submission 69786) | Saline lake microbial communities from Ace Lake, Antarctica- Antarctic Ace Lake Metagenome 02UKC | ecosystem: Environmental > Aquatic > Non-marine Saline and Alkaline > Saline | place...
GCGCAAGAGTTGATGTAATTAAAAACCCATCTACTGAGCATGAATCTGTATTTTCTAAAATACAACTTGCTTTAGATTTAGATGTCCTTGATGAATACGATGGTGTTAGTGGTCTTGGTGATGAATTATTCTCAGAACAAATTTCACAATTTCGTATGAGTGATGTTGAGTGCGAATATGATGAAGAAGCTGCGCAAGAGACATTAGTAGATACTCTTTATGAAGCATATGATGTATTGAAGTATGTTTATGAATAGCTATCTATCATTCGCGGCAGCGATACGAGAAAGAGAATCCAATAACGACTACACAATAAAAAATCAATATAATTATCTTGGCGCGTATCAATTTGGCATGGCTAGACTCTGTGATTTTAATTTAGCAGAAAGAATAGATAAAGAATCTGTATCATGTTCAAATAAATATTTTAAATTCATAACGCCATTAACAGAAGAAAAATTTTTAAACTCAGAAACAATTCAAGACATAGTTTTTTACTGGCACGTAATAGAATATAAAGAACTTATCGAACTCAGAGATAAAGAACATTTAAATTCTCTCCACGCAAAAAGTAATTGCTTCATAGATATGTCTGGTTGTATAGCTGTATGCCATTTATTAGGCTATGGTGGACTGCTGAAGCTTCTATATAAAGGATGGGATGATGCTGATGGAAACGGAACTCTAGCATCTGATTATATGAAAAAATTCAATGGCTACGATTTATCTTGACAAAACACCATCTAATATAATATTTTAATATTAATTGACTTACAAAAAGTTAATTTTTGAACAATTTGGGCCGGGAGCTTATTACTCCCGGTCTAAAAATTTAAAGGAGTTCTGATGAAACCATTAATTTTTATTTTAAATTACTTAGTTAAAGCATTTACATTAAATAATGTTGGCTTAGTTTATTTTTGGAATATTAAAAGCGCTGTTGAAGGTACAGAATCTTGGGCGCAACTTGTTTCGGCTGGTTATGAAGCTTATACTGTTATTGCAATCCCAAAACTTGCTACACCAGACATCGCTACTCCCGGTCAACCACAAATGACTTTTGAATGTGTTCATTACTTTAAGATTCGCGCTCTTGGCGTAACAAGGAAACCAAAGAAGAAATGACAAAAAAAGAATTATTAAGACATTTTCAAAGTAGTTATTTCTGGCAGCCAATGGTTGACAGGCGTGTACCTCATTCAAGAGGAATATTCAGATGTAAATATTGCAATGCTATCTTCGCACAAAAAGTAGAAAATATTTTTTCTAAAAAAGAAATTAAAAAAGCAAAAAACTACGACTGGTTAAAAGAAGTCCATATTGAAGTAGCAGTTAAAAATTCTAAAAATTTACTTGGAGCACATATTGAAAACAGAAAATCCTATGTATGGGTCCGTAACAAGGTACTAGGAAAGTTTAGATTTTTCAATATGTTACGCAAGACTTGGGCTTAATTCTTGTAAGTATCTTCAAAATACACTATACTATATAAGTAAAAACTATTTAACCTTTACAGGAGTATTTTTATGAAGCTAGAAAAAGATTATGATAAGCAGTTGGCAATTCTACTGCCTAAACTTGAAAAAGCCAAAAAGAATTTCAAGGAAGAAAAGGCATTAGAAGATCAACTTGCAAAGACTGTTGCCATTGATGGCTACTTAGCTTATGACGAAGCTAAAGCCGCAAGAAAAAAATGTTTTCTTCACTGTGAAAATTTAAAACAATCTATCCTGAAAACTGAAAAAGCAAAAGCAGATGTTATCCAACTTCGTGTAGATGGAATCCTACCTAAAGATGCTGGCGTTGCAAGCTTTGGAGCTGAAACTTTAAAAGCAAAAGACCATGTTGCAAAATCAGAACAAACTAAAAAAGAAAAAGATGATGCTGTTCTTGCGGCAGCAGCCAAGATAAAGGCTAAGAGAGCTTTATCTAAAAAAGCGCACCAAAGAAAAAGAAAAAAGTAGCTAAAAAGAAAAAATAAATAATATAGCTAACATACTGTTATTAAAAGGGAATCCTTATAGGGTTCCCTTTTTTTATTGGTAGATTCACCCGGATGCTGTATAATTAAAGTATGGAAAAGAAAGAGCAAAAAGAAAGAGAAGGATATAGCGTAAAAGAATTAAGAGTATTACTTGGTTTACCACCAATTAAAAAAGGAGCTATGAATTGTTTAAAATGTGAAAGAACATTTTATAGTAGCGATAAAAAGAACCGCAGGATTTGTAAAAAATGCTTTAGAGAACATAATTCTACAGGAGTACACTATGACCCAATTAGGAATCTGGCCTTTCAGCTCTACGGAGGATTCGCTTGACCCGAATAAGATGTCTGATGCCAAGCTAAAAGAATACGCAAGAAAAGGATTAAAACCTTATCATGAAACCCTAGTCCAGTATGGACAGCAAATGAGTTTTCAAGAAATGCTAGATTACTTTGATAAGCTACAACCATCATTTCAAAAGTTTTTTGGCAAAGCAATTGTCTATGCCAGTAAATCACTTTCATGGAGTAAAATTTATGAGCAGCTAAGACAAATTGCGCATATTTCAAAAGGCGGCCTACCAAATAATGCAAAAGCTTTAACAGTTTACTATGACATGCTTTCAAATAAAATTTTAGACCCTGACTTAGATGTTGTCGGTCAATGGTTTGTAAAAAGTGTAAAACAAACTGCGAACCAAGCTGTAGGTAAAGCTCTTTCTATTACTGGTGCAGCAATACAGCCTATTAAATATCTTCTCTTTGGAGTAGTCGGAGTTGCCGGACTTTATTTTTTAACTAAAGCTGCCAGCCTCGGAGTAGCATACAAAAAATTGCGGAGATAAAAATGAATTTACCTTCAACCGACTTAGCTGGAACCGCGCTTCTTTGCACAAGCAAAGATAGCGACATATCAAAGATCATCCTTATTTGGCGTATACTCGCCAACAAAAACGCCGATAGATCGCATTGCGCGCAGGTTTTGGGGGTTTTAACTGAAAATGAATGTAAAACTGCTTCCATTGCTAAACAACGTGAGGTCAAGTATATTAAGGATATGGTTTATGTTTCAGAATATGATTGGAAAGGCCATGTCATCACACCATTGAAAGATTTCTTAGATAAAAATAAGGAAGTGGATATTTTTTATACTCCCATTCTCTCTGAGAAATGGGAGGCAACGAAAGGCATTATCCTACATCACAATGGGCGCTATGGTTTTTTTCAATTAGCAGGAATGAGTTTAGTTACCCTATGGGAAATAATTGGTTTTAGAAAAAATAATATTGCAAAGCTCTGGCGCATTTGCTCTGAGTGGCTTCACAATACGCAGTATGGAGAAGAACATTTTCTTGATAAACTATTAGACCCTGATTCAGATATTAATAAATATCTTGGAGAGTTTTCTCAAGATGCAATTGCACCAGATCATTTTAAAATTGGATTTGAAAAAGATTCAAGATGTAAATTGATTGGACATAAAGCACAAGGCAGAGAGGATTTCGATTGGTACGAAAAGTAATTGAAAAAGTTCATAAAGAAGCAAAAGAATATCTTAATATAAAAGTTTCAACACTTGTTACAATCATTGTCTTGGTTTGTGGAGTGGTTTCTTTTACGTATAATACTTTTGAGAGCCAAGCAAGTGCTAGTGATTATAAAAAGTACAATGGCGAAGTACAAGAAAAAATAGTAGCAGCACTTGATAAACTTAATGAGCGAATTGATAAAGTTCAAAAAGAAGCAAAAGATGATTACAAACAATTTAATAAAGAATTGAAAGATACTTTTAAATGGTTTGTAGAAAAATTTAAAAACTAATTTCATTTATTTTTATTCCATTCCTTTATAGCTTCTTCTTTTGTTTTTCCACTTGTCTGCGCTGTGCAATCTTTACATCGAACATACCACCAAGAAGAACGTAAACCAATTGGTTCACTTTCTACTTCAGCAACGCCATTGCAATGTAAACATTTATTTAATTCATCCATAGCAAGCTCCTTATTCAATGATTTAACACAAGTCCTTATACAAACACCACGATGCAATCCATCAGCAAAAGCAATATAATCTTTTGCATTTTTTAATAATCCCATATCAACCTCCTAACAAGACATAATCCATTGCTCAACTTTAATAGCTAAAACCACATATCCGGGCTTCTGTTGATAATCAGAAATATAAGTGACTCTAGCTTCAAGCCAATTAGAACTAAATCTTTTTTTCTTATCATCCCATTCTTTCAAAATAAGAATATCATCGACTTCATAGTTCCTGTTATTTTTTCTTATTTCAAAAGTTTTATTCTTTTTAAAAATTTGTTCTAAAAATTTTCTTTCAATTTTTAATTCATGTTCCATTATTTTTTTCCTTTCTTTGGATTAACTTTTTTTGGTTTTTCTTTTATTGGAAATATATGTGGAGTCGTTGATTTGTCTTTATTCACGATGCGTTTTGTGTAAGCTCCTTTTAATTGCTTGGACACTGTGACCCAAGCGTTGACTGAGCTAATAGTTCCAGCCGCAATATCCTTGTCCTTATTCTTCTCACCTAAATTCTTCCTACGTAGCGCCTCACGAAGCTTTAATGGCTTCCTATACTCAACTATACCTTGTCTGATAAATCGCTCTCTCTGGTCTTTTGGGACACCTTTAGCTTTATATCCTTTGGTATTATCATGCTCATATGCATATGTCTTGGGTAAGTAAGCTCTAAACCACGAAAAAACTTCTTCAATCTTTAACGCGCCAAGTCTGGTCTGATGCGTCTTAGGGTGCTTCCCACCATGCAGAAAAATACTATCAGTATCACAATAAATAATTTCATTTCCTTTTGCTGCTGCGTCCAGCATATGCTCATACAAATTATGTCTTGCCATTGCAGTTATGTATGCGGCCCAAATAACATTTGAGTGCGGAGCAAAGCCTTCATTCTTTTCTACTAAAACACTATTACCTAACCTGATACAATTTTGAATATCATTTGGATTGTAATCATTCGGTTCATCCAGTTCCGTAAAATTTATTCTCTGAGCAAACTTTCCAAATAAATTATTGCCAAGTGACTTTCCAATATCACGAAGCATCTTATCGCCTTTAGCAGTTCCTTCATCTCGAATCGAATAACAAATATCTACGAAGTCTGCAAATGGTTGAAGGTCAGTAACTTCATAAATTAATGCTTTATGAAATTTGAATTTGTAACCTAAAGCTTCAGCCATGCGAATTTCATAAAAAGTATATTTGCCTCTCCACTTTCCAAGAGGAAATAAAAATCTAGTTGCTTTATCTACTTCGCGCACTATTCCTAGATACGGAATATTTTTTACAAAGTCATCTACTCCACTTGTGTCAACATTGCAATCAACCATGCCTTCGTAATCAGAATCAATAAATTTTCTGATCTTCTTATCACCTACAGCCCAAAAGTGAGTTTTTAAATGAGGAAATTTTCCATACTTCATTGCGTATGGATATGCACTATTAATATCTGCATAAAGAACTTCATCATCATATTCTTTTAAAGAAAATACTTCAGTTCTTCCACCACGAAAACCTTCAATGAGCCAAGTCAATTCTTCTTCTGTATGTGACCTGTATATAGAATGTTTGCAAAGTAAATCTCCGCTCTTGCTATGACCATTAAGATAAAATCCTAGTGCTGTTGCTCCCGGAGTAAATTTTAATGTAATATCTTTGGACTCATAATATTTTGTTTGTACTGCTGCATACGATCTTGAAATAACCGCATCCATCGCTGCGTACTTTAATGAATAAAAATCTGAGTCAAGTTTATTAAAATCAAAATTCATTTTCTCACTTAAAATAGTTCCCATAGCTGCAACTCCTATTTTCCAATGAGTTACAGTATCCCATACTTTAAATACTCCGCGCTGATCTTCTTTACAGGCCCAATTTAATTTATCTGGAAGATAAATAAGTTCAAATTTTTTCAAGCCACCTTTAGTCCAGCGCACATCACAATATTCTTTATCTAAATCCCAATCCTTTACTATATTACCAAATTCATATTCGATGTTGGTTCCAAAGACAGTATGATTTGCGCCTGTCAATTTATATCTCTGAGTAATATAACGAAGTAGCAATCTAAAGCTACAAGAAATAAAAACTCTATCTCTCACAGAAATTTGAAAATAATGTGGACTTCCAAGACCATTATCTTCACTATCAAGACCTAGATATAATTTTTCAGGTTCATATTCTAAAGGTATCATTGGAATATTATCAATCTCAATTATTCCTACATTTAAAAATTCAAAAAGTTCTTTTTGTATGCTCTCGTTTTTATCTACATCTTTCCAATTTATTATTTTAGTTTTAATTGGTTGTTTTAAATAATTAAGAAAGTCATCAATCCAACCTTCAGTTCCACGACCTGCATTGTATTGAAAAAGTTCCTGTTGAAAATAAAATAAACCACGCGCTTTTCTTTTGAGAACTTTACGTTTAACTTGTTTATATATTTTTTCCCATTTCATTATTAACTCCACATCTTAAATTTTATGCGGATTCGTTTTATAGATTGACTTATGCCTCTCATTATACCTGCGGCATATTCACTTGCTGCTTCTTCTACATTTAAAAATTTTCTTAAATCTTGAATTAAGTCTTGAACTTTTTTCTCTACTTTGGCTTTGCCGCCTTGATAACCAATAAATAAACCTACTACATACGCGGCTGTAACACTAAAAAATAATACATAAATTGAATTAAACATTTAAACCTCCAAATTTAAAGTTAAATTTTTCTGCGCCTCCTGACTTCTTTTTTAATTGCACTTGTTACATACAATTGCATTGCGCACTCAAAGTTTTTATTTTTATGTTTTGCTTTACTCTTATATCCATTAAGTTCTGTTTGAAAATAAATTCCAGACGATGTTAAACCATTTTTTTGATTCGGACTAATTACTTCATATAAAGTATTGAAAAAGTTTTGAACAAATGACCATTCAAACTCAGGCCATTTATTTTCAGAAAATACTTCTGCAAAATCTGCATCTAAATATATTTGTGGTACTAGACCTAGTTCTTGCTGTGCAAATTTTACTGAGTCACCAGCAATGTTAGTAACAAGTGCAATACCAAAACGAATATATTCAAATCTTTTTGCTCTAAATTCTTCTGCGGTTTTTAAAAACCATTCACGACCACCGATATGTCTTACATAACGAGTAATATTATGAATGATACTTTCTTTTTCTAAATCAAAATCTAATTTGTCTTTATGAAAGGTTGACCAGTTTTCAAACTTGCCTTTTTTAGAAGGGGTACTTACACCTTCTGATGACGGTAAGAATGCCCAACCGACAGGCGCAATAGCTGCTGTCGGGGAAATTTTCTGTCTTTTTGCTTCTTTGACCAATTGGCTTTTAAGGTTGCGAATCCGCTTCTCAAATTCCTCCCCTCCGACAACAAACTTAAATTCTTCTGGTTCTTCGTAGACATCTTCGACCTCTTTAACGATTGTGGGTTCTTGTTTTTTAATTTTCCTAAAGTCCTTTTCGCTGACTCCAATAACTTCATACGCTTTTTTGCGTTCTCTTTTTCTTGGATGATACTTTTTACCTTCGGACTCTCTTTTGGCTTTGTATCTAAGTCTAGCTCTTGCTTTCTTTTTTTCTTGAGCTGAATAGAACTCAACAATAAAAGAGTAGACCAGCGCTTTCTTTTGTTTAGCCGTAATGCTTTTTGGAAACTCAAGCCACTTTCCATAACGTTTATTTTTGAGTACGAGCCTGAAAAATTTAGCTCTTGAAAATAATTTAGTAAATTTTCCAGATGTTTCTTTAAATTTGACTTTGTAGTCACCAATGTCAGGGTTCTTTTTTGTCCTAATTCTTCTAGCCATGCAACAACCTCCACCGCCTCACTTGCCAAGAATCCAGAGGCAAGATTTTGACCTCGAAATAATTTACTCCTACAACACATACATTCAATTGCTTCAAATTCAGCATTGTCCTTATCTTTTCTAACAAGATAGAACCATTGAATTTTGTCTTTAAGACAATACGCGCTCCTGATCGCTGTTCCTTCTTTGATCGGGATATAAACATTAGGAATAAATAAAACAGGTTTAGCATGACTTCTCTTTACGCCCTTCCTTCGGGCAGCCATAATTCTCTCGGTTTTAAATAATTTTTCATTTAAAAGACTCCTTTCTGTTTACACGCTTTGATTGTTTTCCAATAAATCACCATTTTGTACTTTTGTCAACAGGGAATTTAGGACATGTACTAATGATACGCCCTTTCGAAAAAAACTCAAGTAATTTTAAATGGTGTTATAGCTGTTTTAAGTGATTGAAACAAAAAGGATTAATGCGCCCCGATGAGTACGTTATAACCATTCGGGGCCAGATGATTTTTGGAGGAAGGAAGTTGGCAACAATCCTAAGAGGCACAACCAAACTTCCCACGCACGTACCCATCACGTTCAACATGATCTGTGCCTTTAACCTAATTTCTTAAAGTATCAAGTTCTCTCATAAAATAAAGTAAAAAATGCTTTGCTGCTATAGCATCGTTTGGATGCACATTAAGAAGTTTTTTAAGTTCATCTTGCGCTGCCGGATTAGTATTCGACTGACCTATAAGATGAATGATGTCTTTGCATTTTCCTTTTTGGTAATCAATTTTTTGGTCAAGAGTTAATTTAGTTCTTTTAATTGGTTTCTTTTTAGTAGTCATTTTTTCTCCTTCGGATAATCCGTTTTATGAAATCCTTCTCCTTTAAAGTGTACTGCTTGTCCTTCATAACTTACAACTAGCATTGCACGTTTTTTGCATTTAGGGCAAGTAGTAAAAAATCTCATATCTGCTTTTCTTATTTCTTCAAATTCATTTCCACATTCACATTTATATTTAAACATTCCCATTATGAAACGCCCTCTGATTCTTCTATTAAAACTTCTTCAACTAAATCTTCTAAATACATTTGTCCATACATATCATTAAATGCACCGCCGCCAAAAAATATTAAATTACTATCACACTCACAACATTTGCTACACTCTCCGCACTCCGGGCATAGATCGGCTTTTACTTTTGGTAGACAACAGTTATAACAAATATCAAGTTCAGTCATATCAACCCTTCTCTAACCCATTTTCTTTTATGCCATCCATCTTTGATTTTCCAACTTTCCGGCACTCTTTCTACAATAGCGTAGTTTTTACAGCCTAAGCAAATTTGGTCTTTATCAATTTTTGTCATGCCTCGCCCTCTAAGACCTTGTATTCTCAAGGTATGTTTGCAATGGCAGGTGTAAATAACTTTAGCCATACATTAATATACCTAGCAAACACCATTTCTGTCAAGAATTTACTTTACATAAGTAAATATGGTGATATATTGAAAACTATGAAAGATATGAATGCAATTAATTATACTAAAGAGGACATGCCGCACTGGATTCGTAGCAAATACGACAATGCCAGGTGCAGTCGATGTTCTAAAGCTATTCCTATTGGAACAAAATGCATTTTTATTCCAAAGGACAACAAATTACTTTGCAGTAATTATAGATGCGGAATATTATTCTTAACAAGAGCAAAACAAATGCTTATGGAGATTATTAATGAAAAACTCTAATATCCTTATTACAGGAATTATTTTTGGTGCATTATTTTATGGCTCAATAATATTATTGGCATTTCTAGTTGCAACACTTGAAAAAAATAATAAATCAATCGCAGTAGGGCGTGATGCTCTTTGGATGAATAAAATCAATTGCCCCATTGGAATACAAGGTCATCCATCAGGTGCAAAATGTATTAAGAAAGGAAATTAATTTGAACGCATTAAGTAATGAAGCACTCCAAAGATTAACTTCACCACAATTTGAACTCTTTACAGAGCATGGATTAATTTTTCAAAAAACTGAAATAGGCGCAGACAGTAAACCTTGTGTAAGAATCCTGCGCACTCTTGCTGGTCAAATTGTTTACAATGAAATGGAAAGACGACACATTGATAATTTCAATCAATTTAAAATTGTTTTTACTGCTAGACTAATTAGTATGACTGATCTAGCGAAATCTAATAATGAAGCGGCTATACGCCCTGATTTATTTGTAAACTGAGGAAGCATGACTTTAGATAAAAAAGATATTCCCAATGGAACTGAAATTTTTAATATATACTGTCCTATCAATTGCTCGCCCTGTATAAGAATAATTAATCATCGAGAAATTACTCGATGTAAACATTTAAGATTTGACAATCTTGGCTTTTCATGTTGTTATCCCGATCATGGTGATATGGAATATGATGATGCCGCATAGAAGGAAGTTTACTATGAACAAAATGTTAGTTATTTTAAGAATCTTTGCAATGCTCTTGCCAGTATTCAAAGGTAAATCAAAAAAGAGGCAAGCTCTCTCTGCAATTTTATTAATAATTGCTTTTTTACTTGTTGCTCTTGGCTTTGTAAAAGCTGCTGAAGCAAAAGTGTCTTTTAACCCATACTCAATTAACAGCGAGGTGAAAATATGAAATACTTATTCGGAATCCTTACTATCTTTATTATATTAGGCTGCTGTGCGCCTAGAAATATAGTCGAAGCAGGGGCGCAGCCCTCTGCCACCCTCAAAATAATCATTTGCAATGATGGTATCTGCGTAGAACGCTTTGAGAATAGCGAAGCTATTTGCTACAGGGCTTCGGGCGGTGGTTTTCAATGTAAGTGGAAAGAAATTCCAATACAAATAAAACCAAAAATTAATTTTATAGAAAGAGTAACAACTGATCTATGCGATGATGGATATATGGAATTTTATGATTGGAACCCATCACAAAATAATTATGAAGATTGCGAATGTAGAGCAATAGACAAATACAAAGATAATTGGCCCTATGACCCACCATTAATAAATGAAGGAAGAATTTGCAAATGTGATTGCGATGAATGGATAAGAAAGGCTGCGAACCATCGCATAATTAGATAAATAAAATTTTACAGGAGAAAACCATGACCCCCAAATTTATTTTAATCAAACACAAGGAAGATCGCTACGGAAACGCCGGAAAAACAGAACTTTGGAAAGATGAAATTATTAACACCGACAACATTATAAGAATCCGTCCTGCATCTGATGAAACAGAATTTGCTAAAATAGAAATGCGTTTAAATGCAGAAAATACTTACGACCTAGAAGTGCGTCCTGATACATTTCAATGGCTAACAATGATTCTTGAAGTTAATATGGTGGCAAAATGATTACACTATTCATTATTCATTCTCTTTACTCTTTAGCTGCAACTTACTTTGTTTTTCGTTGCGGATATTTTTATAAGAAAATTATTCATGACAAAAATCATTTTTACAAAGAATCAATGAAAGCTTACGCTGAACTTGATAAAACAAAAATTGTTCTTGATGATATTATGAAAAATAATAAAGATATTGATTATAGACGACATAGTGAAGGCCACAAAGAATTTCAAGAGAAACAAAGACTCTATCAAGAAAATTCTATGTTTAAAACACAAATAGAAAAACTAAGAGAAGAACTTAAAGTAATGAAAGGTATTCACTCTAATCGTACCTTTTGTGAACTACAAAATGAAAACACAATGCTCAAAAGAAAATTAATCCGTTATGAAGGTGAAGCATAATGGATTTTTTAATTTTATTTTATATTTATATAACTTTTGAAATTGCTTCTAGGTTTTTTAAAATGCTAAGAAAAGGTGATTGGCGCATAGATCATTTTAGAGAACTTTACAATATAGAAGTAACCAGATCGTGTATGCGCGCACAATGCTCTCATGACAGAATAAAGCAATTTAAAAATATGCGTGAGCGCGATTTAAAAGAAAATGCTAAACTTGAAAAAGAAAACAAAGAACTTAAATTTTTAATTAATAATTATGGATTAAGCGATGGTGTACCAAAATGACGACAGTAAAAGAATTAAAACTAAGAATTAAAAAATTGCAAAAAGATAATGCTGATTATCGAGATCAACTTGCAATTTCAAATCAAATATGTGTTGAGGCCATGCATAAATTAAAAAAGTATGAGCGTATGCGTAAATCACTTAGAAAATTTTTGGAGGTAGAATAAATATGACTCAACCAAATATAGATGATGGAGAATGTACTTGTTATAAACAATTTGCAGGAATTACTTGTAATTATTGTAACTTACAACAAAGCGAAAAAATAATATTAGAAAATGATGAATTAAAAGCAACAAACGACATGCTTGAAAAAGAAAATACTTTTCACATAAAATCTCTAGGTAGATTGATCTCTTTTATTCTTTCTCATGGAGAACTAAGTAGGTCTAAAGTTAGCGAAATTATTGGAATAAACCAAAAAAAAATAATTGAATTTCTAAAAAAGAATAATTGTAATACAGAACTAGAAAAACATATGAAAAAAGTTGAAAAAGATTGGGAGAAAAATTATGCCAGTAAAATGTGAACCATGTTTAGAAAAACAACTCAAGATTCAAAAAGAAGAAATAAAAGTGCGAAATCTCAAAGCCAGACTTCATTTAGATCACAAACCAGATTTACCTATGGCTTTTCATTTTCGCGGGGAAACTATTGCAAGATTAAATACTGATAACCGTTTTGACTTCGATAGAGAAGGCGTTCACATGCCCGTATATGACGCTGACACCGTAGAAATACTAGGACGCTGGCTACTTGATGTAGCAAGAGAAATGAAAGGTAATTATGTGTTTAGAGAAAGAGTTATTGAATTATAAAGGAGGAAATCATGAATAAGAAAGAAGCTGAACTAATAAATAAAATAAATGACTGTAATAATACTATGCATACAATCACAACAAGGTTAAGCCATTGCAAGGAAGATGTAGTTAAAAATTCATCTAAAATTAATATTTATATGAATACAATTTCAGAATTATTTGATACTGAAGTAATTGACAATATTTTGAGTCCTATTGTTGCTACATTGCAAGAAGTATTAATTAATCAAAAAGCAATTGCAGCAATATGTAGAGATAATTATTTAAAAGAACTAAAAGGAGAATAAAATGTTTATAAATCTTAAAATCAAAGTTTGTCAGTCTTATAATACAAATAGATTTTTCAATTTAGCAAATGTTCGCTATGTTGATCTTGATGAAGGAAAATATAGAGATGAAGATAGTCTTGAACTTGAATTTGATAATCAAAAAAATTCTATAACAAAACAAATGGTTCATATTACTTTTTGCGATGGTAGTCACGAACAAATTCATGTTTCTCACAAGGAAGCAGAAGAATTTTTAGAAAAATATAATGAAATGATGAAATCTTTAACGGAACCAGTATGTTGTTGTAAAAATAAACGTACTGCTAACACAGGAGGAAGATAAAATGACTAAAGCTGAACAAATCCCAATTTGGACAAAACAATTAAAAGAAAAAGGAGTTAAAAAATTTCTTGATATTGTTTGGAGAAATGAAACAGCCCTCATAGGCAAAATAAATATCTGCGAACAAAAAATAAAAAAAATATCGGATGAAAATGGAATCACTTCAAGTAAACAAGTAGTAAATACATTAAGCGCAAAAATTTCTGCTCTTGAAACAGATAATGATTTACTTAAAGAAGAAAATGAAGATTTAAAAATAAAAAATCAGCTCATCTCTGAATCAATTTATAAATATCTCGCCATAGTTAAAGATGAATCACATTTTTTTAGCATTGCATTGACAAATATTCACAATGGAATGAAGTTCTCATATGAACCTACTCACGTTAAACTCGATTCACTCGCAATCACAAAGATAAAACCCTAAAATGCGCTACCAGAGCTGCTTTAAACATGCTTATCTCTCAACTACAGGGGCCGTAACTGGCCCCACGTTGACCGTCACAACCTCTACTCATCATACCTCT
>Ga0075116_10000872_pt1 | contig 13827 bp, 17 predicted proteins | sample AntAceMetag02UKC_FD_69786 | JGI IMG/M metagenome (GOLD analysis project Ga0075116, IMG submission 69786) | Saline lake microbial communities from Ace Lake, Antarctica- Antarctic Ace Lake Metagenome 02UKC | ecosystem: Environmental > Aquatic > Non-marine Saline and Alkaline > Saline | place...
ACTTACTATTATATATTACCGAGATAGTCATACATAATCCTTCTTTTATTTTTCCAAATTTAATATATTTATTACAGTCTCATTTCTTTCCATTCTGGTAGATAATATATCTCATCCACGCAACGCCAGCATACTTGTTTCCATGTTCCCTTTAAAGTTCCCTTTAAAAACCATTCATATACGCTAGATGTAAATTCCATTCCACAAATTGCACATGATTCTTTTATAATAGTATTGTTTTCTCGCTGCTCAATTTTAATACGTTGTATATCTTGCATCTTAGACTCTATTTCAAAACCACCATTACAACAAAAATCAGCGAACTCAACAAACGTATCGTATAAGTCATCTAAAGTATGTAGATTTGACATTTTTAACGTTGCTTCTGCTAACGCTATTCCCCAAGCGTTCGCATCTGTTTTGCTTACTAACTGACCAATCTGTTCAAAATAACTTTCTTCAGTATCTTCTGGTACCCAACCCTGTTGAATTCCAAGTCTAATGGCTTCAGAATATTGTAGCCAATTTAGCGTTACGCTTGAGTTTTGATTAGTTAAAGTATAATCCATTTCTCTTCTCCTTACTACTGGAGAACCTTATGCTCTCCTACTATAGTTATCGGGAGCTTTTGTAAAAATCTTTACCCAATATGATATAATTATTTATATTTTTTCGCTCTAAATTTAAGCTTAGCCAAAGCCTGATCCTTGATGATATAAGCCATCTGATATGACATCCCTAGTTCTGATGACAATTTATATAAAGAACTATCTCCTAAGTAATGTACTTCTATTATGCGTCTTTCCAAGTCACTCAATGTGTCCAAAAGTTTATATAGGACTTCCATATCATCTCGATTAATCTTTTTATGCTTGTCTGGAAAAACATCAGCAAGTTCATGTATATCGACATGATGTGTATGGTATTTTCTTGCGAAGTCTCTCATAGCCCTTCTTGCTGCGAAGAATAGAAATCTGGTAGAGATGTGAGAACTATCATTCTTCTTGAACATTTGAACCCTTGGGACAATAGCCTCTACAGCTACTGACAATAGATCATCGGTAGTTACACCAGTCCATGTTTCGCTCTGTATGAATCTGTTTACGCACCACTGGCTGAAGCGGATAATGTCTTCTCCGCTCATTTCTTTAAGATAATCTTTATTTCTAGGTGTATTTTTCATGATAAGTATAAAAAGAAGCCCAACCAATAATGGATAAGGGCTTCATCTACCGCTTTAGTCTCGTCTATTTGTCGTCTGGTTAATACTGTCTATACCTATTATACCACATATTAGCAATAAATACTTTATTTCTCAAATTCTTTTCGGGTCTAAGTCTGGGTGAAGTCTATAAAGGTATCCTTTTATTCTCATAAGCTCATCGTACTTCTCTTTATCAACTGAAGCTTTAACTTTATTGATAGCCTTCAATAAAACTTTACCAGAATAATAATTACTGTAAGGTTTTTTACCGGCTTTAATTCTTTCATTAAACCACTTTACTGGTGGGATAGCTTGTACCCAGTCTTCAACATTATCCAGTTCTTCATCCAGATCAAACAACTTATTTTCGTAGTTCATCTCTATCCTTTCAGTTGATAGAACTCCTAGCGTTATAGGTTCAACCGTCTTATGACTTCGCTCCGCTCTGTCATAGCTGCCAACGCTACGGCTACGCCTTCGCGTCGTCATCTTTCAACAGCAAGTGTTTGTTCTAATATATAGGGAAACAATAACCAATAGTTTTGGTATTTTAGTTTTATCTATATCTTAGAGTTACTGACCTGCTGTTTACAGCATTAGCGAACGAAGTTGTAAACGTAGTTCGATGATGCTACGTCGAAGACGTTTTTATCTTAACATCTTAAGTGTCTACAAAGTCGGTGAAGGTAATTTTGAAGGTTGAAGGTCTATATAAATAAATGACTAAGATGGATGGTAGGACAGTACCCGTAATTCTGAATTTCACTGCAAGTCGGGAACTTTTGCGGAGTGATCCGCATTCTATATCCTACTTTTAACACACCGACTCGACTATATCTGCCTGGCCGCTTTGAGCATAACCATTAAGCTGGGGCGTTTCCCAACATTGTTATTCAACTCTTATCAACAAGGCATCCATTCTTAGTCATATTATTTAATTGTAAAATTTGCTATGCTTCTATATATTATATTCGGCAGAAACTTCGTTTAACCTTTGGGAAAAATCCAAGAAAATGAAAAAACTTTTACTGCTGGATTTCTCTCTCTATATACTATATACGCTGTAACTTCAAAAAGGTTACATATAATCTGAAACTTTTTACAGCCCCCATATCTCAAGTCTCTGTAAAACTATGTCTACAAAGCCTTTAGGCTCAGAATCTTCTGTATTAAAAATTATCTCAGCGTTGGTAGGAGCCTCGTATGGGTCCGATACACCTGTAAAGTTCTTGATCTCTCCAGATAAAGCCTTGGCATATAAACCTTTAGGGTCACGCTTAATTAATTCTTCTAGTGGACAGTCAATGAAACATTCTACAAACCTATCTGTACCAATGGTTTGCCTAGCCTTTTCCCTTGCCTCTTCGTAAGGGCTGATGGCTGCTACGATAACTGTAACGCCAGCATCGGCAAGTAATTTGGCAACCCAGCTAATTCTACGAATATTTTCATCTCTGTCTTTTTTACTGAAACCCAAGTCAGAGTTAAGGTTATCGCGTACTTCGTCACCATCAAGAACCTTGTACTCAATATCATTATTCTTAAAATAATTAGCCAATTCAATAGCTAATGTACTTTTACCTGATCCAGACAGACCAGTCAACCAATAAACCTGATTACCGCATCGTTTATCGAAGAACTTTACAACACCTTCTGGTACTTTGGTCTTCCAACTATCGTCACCTTTAGCCATTAGTTCCCTTATCTTAGTCGCTGATATGCCTTCTATGTCTACTGGAGCATCAAATCGTATAACATCGTAGCCGACCTTTCTACCAATGTTGACTGATTCAATATCTGGCATAATAATAATCTTGACTCGAGGATCGTCTTTATATACCTCTTCAAGCATTGATACCCTCTGTTTGGCTGTTAGTGGGTCGAATTCGCTAATTAGAGTATTACGTACACCAATACAAACGTTCTTCCCTTCAGATAGGGCTTGGTTGATTATGTATTCGTGACCTTTGTGGAATGGTTGCCAACGACCAATAAATAAACTGTATTTCATTACTGCTCCTATATTGCGTTCTAAGGGACTTTGTTGAGTCTGTATACAAACAGACGACCCAAGAGCTTTGTAGCCGCCTGGGTCGCCTGTGTCAGTCCTGGGGCTAATTAAGAGTTAGCCCTTGATGTTTTCTCTTAGTCTTTTTGCTTTGTCTAACTTGGCGTGGCACTTCTCGCAGCACCAGATGACTCTGAATGGGTGCATATAGTCTTCGTGGTGACCATTAATAGTTTTATTTGAAGGTTTGCCGCAGATACTACAAATTCTTGGGCGGATTAAAAAACCAGCATGAACAGCGTAATATACGATAAACGACGAGTTCTCTTTAACTGCAACCCAATCCCTGCAACCATACGCTTTATGCCAAGCCTTAAGATAACTCCATAGCAATATAAAAGGATGCTCTTCCCTGTATTTCTCCTGGTGTCCTGGGTGGTTTTTGTTCCACCTCTTATTATACTCAACCCTGCAAGAATTATTGATTTTGTTATAACGTTTTCTATACTCTCTTGCCTCTTGTTTATGGGAGTCCCTATATCCTTTGGAACATATTTTACATCTATGTTGAAGCCCATATTTTCGAGACTTGTTTTTGCTAAACTCTGACTCATTTTTACTAACTTTACACTTTGAACATGTCTTCATTATTATCTCCTGTAGATAACCCTGAAAAAGAAAATGGGGCAGGCGTTCAGGTGACGCTTTTCGGTCTATAGAACCTAGCCCCACTATATTATAGCTGGTGATTAATCACCGTTTTTGATGTTCTTAACAATCTTTTTTGTAGCTTCGTCCTGAGCATCATCCAAAGATACATCAAGAGCAGTCGTATCTATTGCATCGTCTTTTCTTACGGCTTGAATTCCCTTAATGGTCTGCTTTAATGGGCGTTCAAATTTAAATCCTGCAACAATACGTTCAACAATAGAACCTAAGAATGGGAAGATACTGGCAATACCACGTAGAATAGTCCTAGCAATTGTTGCGGTTGCTGGTACAAAAGCAAGAACTATTAGTATAATAAGACCAAACGTGCCAAACCAGAATACTGACTTGATGTTATTCCAAAGCTTCTCTAAGGCACCATAGCCTTCTTGTCTGCCTATCGATATATCGGGCCTTTCTATTCCCTTATCGAGGGCTGCGGCTTCGGGTCCACCAAGTCCAAACCAACTACATATTCTTAGATACGCACGTTCAGACTTGACGAATGTTTTTCTACCTTCGCTCTTAGTTCTTGTGCCTACTTCACCTACAGAATAATCTATTACTATTTCATCGCCTGCTTCAAGTGAGGCTAATACTTTTTCTATATTAGAAACAGGAGTTTGCTCTGTTGGCATTGAATCTCTAAACAAAAATCCACTACCAAAGGCAAGAATTACTGACAATACTAGGATAGTTATTGAAGTTTTCTTCATTATTCTATCTCCTCAATTTTTTCTACTACCACCTTGCCGTCTGGGAGCTTTTTTAGTTTTATGCGTACTTTTACTGCACCTTCTTTGATGTTAGAAGTCTCAGCAGGGGTAATGGTCTCATTAAATTCGTTGCTTACCAAAGCATGGCTACAACCCACTGTACTACATAACATTAGGATTACAGCAAACATAATAATTAGCCTTTTCATGTTTTACTCCTTATCTTCTATTTTATATCTACAATTAAATGTTGATGGTGTACCTATTGGTGTCATATCTGCCGAAAAAATATTCAAATCTCTGTCTGCTTCAGCAAGCATATGATCTTTAATGTTTTCATTTATCTTCTCTATGTCAACTTTAATATCGCAAAGTGAGTTTGTCATATGGGTTTGTTGAACCTTGATAACGGCAACATCTGTTTTTATTCCAGCAATAGTCGTGAAATATACGGTTAGTGCAGCGGCAGTGACTACTAAAACAGTTAAGAAGCCTCTTATCCAATCTTTTGTACTAAATAATGAATTTGCCAATGTACTAACCCCTTAAGTCTATGAGCTTTTGCTCTGCTCTGGTAATAATTGAATTTACACCTTCCATGCCGCACCAAGGCCAGATTACAATATCCGCCGTGTCGATTGGAGTATATTTCTTTTCAAAGTCTGCTGTCCCTATAGTTCTATCTATTGCTTCATAATGAGTACAAACTTTTATATCTGCATTTTCCCATAACCAGTTTTCTGCATCGACAGAAGAGTCTACATCTCCTTGGTCGCTTGCATATCTAGTTCTGAAATTATTAACTCCAACAAACCTACTTCTATGATTTTTCTGCATATGCTCAAAGACAGTTCTAAATGCTTCATGAGGATATACAGCAAAAGCTAAGACATTAACATCTGGGTCAGTCTGCATAATCATTTCACAAACACCAGCAATACTCTCTATATTATTATACTGAAAATCTATCTCATATCCTTTATTAAAACGCATCCAAGATAAGTCTTCGTATGGTCCTTCTTGTGGGTCTAATTCTGTATATACAGGTCTTTTAGCCATCGTAGGGAGTTGCCTACGCCACTTGGCATTGGCTATGTACGTCTTATATCTTTCGGTGAACGCTGGGTACTGCTCGTCGTCATAGATGTGGAATCCACCGACAAACTTGTTGCCGTTCTCATAAAGAGACTGCATAGTTTCGCCTGGGCATGTATCGCCGTGAAGTTGTAACCATAGCCATTTCATATTAATCTGTCCTTTGTAGCATAACCAGAACCCAAGCCGGGTCTCTGTGGTCTTTAGAGTTTGTGATAATATCAAAGTCACCATTTGGTTCATCATCAGTAAGAATCGGACAACCTGTACCAAGCATATGAGAGTGAGTATTACTTGTAGCGAACGGAGTTGTCTGACTTTCAGACGCATCAATGCTATTGTATTCATCATCCGTGCTATCATAGCCAGCGACTACCCTACCGCAAAGATTTTCTGTGCTATTACTGCCATTAGCAAGTTGCCAACCTCTCCCAATTCTAGCATCAGACGTATCGGTAGTCATAATGATATCGCCTATTTTGTGGTCTAAGTAATCACCTTGAGCAATCAATACTCCATTATTATCTTGCTGATAGCAAATTACATCATCATCTCTAACGTTGGGGTCTTGTCCATTTCCATTTCTAGGTAAATATATAGTAATATTAGTTCCAGTGTCTTCACCAGTACCTGCTGAGTTTGTACAAGGATGGCATGTTACATAAGATGCGTTGCCTGCAACAGTTGTCCAATCAGCATAAGCCTTAGCCCATTTAAGTTGGAAAGCATCGGATGAGTTCAAATATCCACCTACAGCCATAAAAGCTTGCCTATTTGTTGCTCCGTCAATCCATTTAACTCTTGGGCAAACAATGTACGCTACTATGTCATTAGTAGCAACATCTGGCTTATAATCGTCGCCGCTTAAAGAGAACCTTGGCAGTATAACCCTGTGAGTGGTAGTGGCATCAACATTAACGCCTAAAAAGTCAGAAGGATTCACATCGACATAACTATTATTACCAGCCTCTACCGAAGCGTTACTTTTTGCTTTACCAAATCTAATATGAGAATCTATTCTTGTGTCAATTGTATATTCTATCGTTCCATCTGCGGCTGCTGACTCTATAAATGGATAGATTTCGTCCTCAATACCACCACCATATGCTATACCTGAACTTTTTGCAGCGATCGGTGCTAGTCTATAATCATCAGAACCTTCAGGTCTATATGCTGGTTCATCTACACTTATTGCAGCACCAGTTCCAGTCTGTATAATTTCATCACCCTTAATCTGGGAATTTTTTATTATGTCCTCAGTTAAAGATAACCAACCCCTACGCAATACATTCTTATAGAAAGTTGGAGTATCCGACTCATTAGACTTTGGGTAATAAAGTTCAGACTCTTCATTCAGTTTTCTTTGATTATCAATTTCTCTTATTTTATTGTCTTTTTGATTGATAGGCATTATCTATTAATCCTCAATGTATCACTATCTAATAACAACTCTGTTTTATTTACACCTTCTGAGAAATCCCATTGTACTTCTACAACCATTGGATAAATTCTTGACCCATCGCCTGGACCACCATTAGCATCAGTATAGAAGTTAAATTCCCTACCGCTAGTATGAGGTATACCAGCACCTGGATAGTACCAATTAGACAGCTTTCTTAACATAATACTGCCATGTCCGTGAGCAAAAGCATTTGCGTATAATTGAGAAGTACTAATTATGCTAGTATAAGACGTATTATCTCTTACAATTGGTGGAGATATTGCATCGGTATATGGATTTGTATCAACTGTATATTTCTGATAGGTGCTTGGGTTATATACAATCCTTTCAGCAGCATACGGCCATGGTGTTAATGTTTTATCAGTAGCTTCAGAACCCACAGCAGTATCACTATCTACGCTACAAACAACCCTAACAGCTAAGCGGTAAGTATTTTGATCATTGATTGTGTTATTAAGCAGCGTGAGATAGTCCATTGAAGGATATTTATTAGTAACGTGTGACGCAACTTTACTATCTTTCCATGGCATAAATCTTAACTCTCCATTACCAGATAATGTTTCTTTATCAACATAGCAACCGATCCTATCTTTCATTGGTTTAAAGTCACCAACTGAAATCCAAGAAGTCGTATCAATGCCGCTTGAACTATTATATATTCCAAGCTCTGCTCTCATGTTAATTGATCCAGAGTTAATTGTTGCATCTTTCGACAATAAAGGAGAACCAGCTTTTCTTTTTCTACGTACATAATTAACATTATCTCCAATACCTATCCCCTTAAGGTCTGGAATACTAGCAGTCAACCAATCTACAGCACCGTTATATCTTCCATCTTCATTAAGTACAAAAGTTCGATAGACATTCTTATATGATTGGTAATCTTTACCATTAGTATGATATCTATCTATAAATGTCTGTCTTGATATCTTGTTTGCTGACGGGTAAATGGCTGGATTAACTACCGTTTTTGCAACGTTAGTGAAGTCATCCAAATCAAATGTTCCAACAAGCCACGCAGGCTGTAATAAACCTTGCATAGAAGAAGGTCCAAATTCATAAACTACTGTATGTTTTTCCATGCCACCCTGTACAACTATGTGATTCTTTACATGACTTGCATCTTTAACGAAGTTGATTCTTTGAACGTAAGATTCTGCTGCTTCTGTTGAATCTGCATCTTTATCAGATGCTGTAAGTGGCATTAGCTTCGGCAATAGTGGTTTTATACTTGTGGGTTGATGTAATCTTACTAAAACTAGTCTATGTCTTATTTTCTTAGATACTGCATAGTCTGCTTTGCTATAAAATGGTTCAATAGTATAACTATATCCTACTTTTCCAAGTATAGTTTGTATGGCCTGTAAAAGTCCCATACCATGAACGTTTGTCTCAGGTATAACCTTACCGCCTATTGCTGCTTCTATTCCACTCCAGTCTGTAGAAGGTGAGATATAATAATACCTATCATAAGCTTCTACAAGAGTTCTTATAGCTGTGTAGGCATCCCAATAAGTAGCCTTAATTCTATCTACGCTACTTACTGTAACTATCCTATTTCCATCTTCAAATACAGCACACTGATATCTTTTTGTGCCAAGTAATTTTGGATCAATCTCAGTATCAGCACCAGGTATTAATGTGAATGAGCTACTTGATGCATTCGGTTTTCCACCTTGATTGAATACACAAGGCAATTGAGTATACATCGTCTGTGCAAGTGTCATTGTTTGTAGCGGACCACCTGTTATATCTGCATCGTCACCAGCAATAGTTTTTGTAATTTGTCCACGTATAGCATGACCATTAATCGGGCCTTCTGGACCAATTGCTGTAATTGTATAAGATTCTACATCTGGCATTGCCTGAATAATAGAATTTGCTTGGGCAACATAACCTACGAACCAGTTTTTGGCTTCTTCAAAGTTTGGTGCTCCTGCTGGAGCAAATTCACTTACAATAATTCTATCTCCAACATCTACCTTTTTTCTACCATCTTCTGGACGAACTCTAGTTGGAGACTCCGTAGAATGAATACCAAGCATATATTTTAGAGTAATAACAGATGGTTGTCCACCCATTCTCCAAGAAGCCTTAAGAGGTACAAGTTCTGGTGCATAATTTGCGTCCCCAAATGATGGATACATCTTAACGGGTGTTCTTATATTAGTGTATTCGTAACTTGTGGCCTTCTTTTTTTCTAGAATGACTCTAAGTTGAGGAGCATCGTATTTAATTGATTTTGTATTACCTTGAAATTGTGCCATTATTTTATTGTCCTTACCATGCTTGGTCTATGTATGATACTGGTTCATCTGGACCAGCAGCGTCGGCTACATACGGTCCAATGATAACACTCATATATGACTCTACTCCACCAGCAGATTCTCCTGTAATACCGAAGTAATACGTTAGTCCATCTGATAAAGCAATCGTTTTTGTATAAACCTTTCCAGTTGTATAATCTTCAGTAGTCTGACCTGCTCCATCTGGTTCTATATTATCGTCATTACTGTAATAAATATTGAAGTGATCTGGTGCTGTATATCCAGATGGGTTTCTAAATTCCCAACTTAATTTAATATCTCCGTCATCTTTTACTTCTGCCAGTACCCATAGAACCTGAGCAGGTCTTGTACCAATCCATTCGCCAGCAGCGTCAGTCTCAAAGACTACATTATTACTTAAATCTTGAGTTTCTAGTTCGCTACCATCAGAAGTTACTCTAGTTGGACGAATTAAATAGGTGTATTTGGTGCTAACTGCATGTCCCAAACCAGTAAGAGTAGGAGTAATATTAGATGCTTGTAGATGAGCAAGTGGAGTATCTACATCGACATCACCTACGTCAGTACCGATGCCGCGATATACCGTGTAGCCATCCTTCTTGAGTTGAGCGGTAGCCAAACCAGCACCCACATGGACGCCGTGGTAGTCTAATAGGGCTGTGCTAACCATGCAAGCTTCAGCAAACGTGCCACCCAATCTCAACATCTGGAAGAATGAATCAGCATCAAATGTGCCTGCGGTGGCGGACCACCCCAATGAAGAGGCGTAGCCAATGGCAATAGCCTCAGCAGCATGTATAGATGCAAATGGGCCGGTCCAAGAACCCCTCAAGCTATCTCCACCATTCGTAACAGTATCTCCGAACGTTATTCTGCTCGCAGTACCTGTGTACGAATATGAACCAGGGTTGCCCCACACGAATGCATCGTCCTCGAATAGAGCCATTGCAGAACTATCTATTCGTAGGTTCTGGAATCCAACCGAAGCTAGATATGCGGTTTCGCTTGAGAAGAATATCTCATCTGCTGGTATGGTCGTCAATGCCGAGACTGTTACTGCTCTATCTATAATGGTCTTTGAGTGTGCTAACGTATCAGAATCTACTCTTGTTGCCAAATATTGACCAGCAAGCAATGTTTTGGTTAACCTTGCTACAGTGGCGGGATTATACAGTGGATTCGTAGTTTGGCTACTAAATACAGTGCCATAGTTCTGAAGGCGGGAGGTCGCGGAGTGCTTTGTGCCTGAGTCAGTGAAATAACCAGGTACATTATGACCGACAATGAAAGAGGTAACATTTGTAGCAGCCTCAGTGTTCAAAACAAACCAAGTATCAATATCATCCTCTACTTCAGTCTGCCAAGTCGCATAACTAGCAGCGGCTTCAGTAGTGGTAGCATTAGGCAACGGTATTCTCATCGCAAGTGGGATATCAAGTTGATCACAAGCGTATGATGCTACACCGGCAGAATCACTGTTACCTTCTTTAAATAAAACCACAGTCCTATTGCCAGTGGGTAATTCATCTGAAGGTGTAGGGAGGTATGGTAGTGGATATGTAGTACTAACTTTTATCTCATCATAAAATAAGTCTGTATCTACCCTAGCAGTTGCTGTACAACCGAATCTCATCGTGCCAATGATAGCAGATTTGTCATAATTATCCACCGTCGCAGTAGATGGTTGCGGTGATCCATCAACCCAAACATTCAGAATGCCATCTGCTGCTATAGAAGTAGTAGCACGGACAATTTCAACAACCATATAGTGCCAGTTACCATCATTAATTAACGCAGTAGTAGCACCAGAGAAGCTGAGAGCACCTGCATCATTATAGAATCCAAACTGCATTTTGCCAGTTGATGAAAGATATAGACGTGCAACAACAGCACCTGCACTGTTTAGAATCCTTCCAGTATAGGTGTAACTCGTTGGCATTACATTGATTTTAAACCAGTAACCAAAGAATAAACTTCCACCAGCGGCTATCGTAGTAGTAATAGTCTTCTGCATATAGGCTAAGTTACCTACAGCAGTCCTACACCTAAGTCCATAGCTGCCTCTGTCTGGGAATGATGCATCTGCCGATTGTGTAATAGTTGACCCACCTGCCTGGGTACGCAAATCCCATTCTCCATAGTCTCCATCCCACACAACCTCATTGTCTACATAATTTAGTAAAGTCATTTAGTTAACTCTTTAGGTAACTCTATTGGATTTTGTTTTTCTATTGTCAAAAAATCTTCTATGATTGCACTCATGCGAGCAGCGTCTGTTTCATCTGATTTAGAGAAGCCTATTAATACAGTTTGTTCGCCTGCCTGTATGCGGTATTCGTAGCCATTTATCTTTTCGGCAGAAATAGAAGGTGCCTTGTCGTCCACCAGAAACTCTGCATCTATCTTGTCTTTTCTGATTGATAGTATCATTGTCTACCACCTTAGCCCTGGATGTCTAGTTGAACTGTTACACCACCAAATTGAGCATATGTTGGGTTTGTGCCGTCTTCTTCTAACACAATTTTCAATAATATACTAAGCTTATCACCTGCGACTAAATTCGTTTCAACCATATTAAACACATAGTCGGTTGCTGTTCCATCAAAAGTCTGTGCAGCCGTATCACAGATGTCAGCAGCGGTGCCCCCGATATTACTTAATTCATACACCAATAGATCAACAGTTGCGGTACTCAAACCACCACCACCAACAGCTCGAAGGCCAGTTACAACAATTCTCATATCTTGAGCAGCGTCGTATTCAGGCGGTATAGCAAATTCTTTCTTTAGTGTGTCAGTCTTTTTATTCCCTGTCGCTGTTTCACCTACTATGCTTATAGCTCCACTACCCCAGCCACCTGAATTGATACTAAACAGCCCAGCACCACCAGTGGAATCCATTATAGTTCCATTTTCATTACGAGCTTCCATTATATTAAGAGGATAGCTTACCAATGCCTCTTGAGCCAACTTGCTTCTTACAATAGCAGCACTAGCATTAATCTTAGCATTGGTAATTGTAGTATTAGCAATCTTACCATTAGTAACGGCAAGGTCTTCTATTTCTGATGTACTTACGGATAGTCTACGGGAAAAAGGCATAGTATACTCCTGTTATTTTAATCTTTTGTTAGTAAAGCGATTTCCATGCTAGCATCACCATCGCTTGTGTGATTTAACATTCTACACATTAAACCATCATTGGCTTTAAATTCTCTTGAAGCAACAATGTGAATAGCCGTGAATGACCGCCGCGAAGGTGCAGAGTAATAAAATTCAGTTGGATGCATACCCGGCTTAGACTCTCTGTAACAGAGATAAATCATTTCAGTACCATCATTAGTATGATTCCATCTTATGCCTGTACGTGCTGAATTTACTGTTTCTCTGGCAATAGTCACGACAGCACCGGTCACACTTACTACTCTTAGTACTTCACCATTCGGGAAACCACTGGATGTCATCCAAACTAAGTCATTTGCAACAAAATATCCTGCCTCTGCCGCATCAGTAAGAGTGAGCTCTGTCTCTCCCTCATCCCAAAGATTACCACCATTACGAGTTCCATACCTACCGCTATTCATACGTAGATATTGTCCTTGGATTATAATATTAGCTGGGTTCCCAATTGCCACTAACAGAATTAAATGCTAGACTGTCCCCGTTTGTCGGAGAACCTGCATCAATATCGTGCAAGTCATCCAAATCGGTTGCAGCTATAGCGTTATTTACATTCTTTTCGAAAGGCATATTAGTACCTCGTTATTATGCTTTCTGCTTTAGTAGAGCAAATCCTACGACACCATCGGCACTCGTTGCAGCATCTACATAAACGTCGTTTGCATCAATTGAATGACCGTCTGGTACTTGAATCTCGAAATAATCTCCTGGCTCCATTTCAATTAGTTGAGTTGATGTCTTATCAACACCCGCACCACCAATAAATACATTACCAGTATTGTCGCCTGTTACTTTTTTCGCCATTAAGAAAATCCTTGTGCAAATCGTATTAGCACCTGGAACTAATGGCAGAGCGGTTCCCGCTGCGGTTACTGCTCTTGTGATATTTAGAACTTTAAGGTCCATTTTAATTAACTCCTATTAAGCTGAGATGATTAGTGTTTCGGCATAGACTTTGCCATTGACTTCTGCCTGTAAATAAACTGTATCTGCCCCGCCAGCATTGATAGCCATTACGATTTCGCCTGTTGCATCAGACTGAACCACATATTGTCCATTTGCAGTTACTTCTTCAATCTGAGTACCAGTAGAAACCGAATAATCCGTGGTAGTACCTGGTGCTCCAAATTCGGCAGTAAGATTAAGCCAAGTTCTGACGATGGTTCT
>Ga0075116_10000881_pt1 | contig 13745 bp, 25 predicted proteins | sample AntAceMetag02UKC_FD_69786 | JGI IMG/M metagenome (GOLD analysis project Ga0075116, IMG submission 69786) | Saline lake microbial communities from Ace Lake, Antarctica- Antarctic Ace Lake Metagenome 02UKC | ecosystem: Environmental > Aquatic > Non-marine Saline and Alkaline > Saline | place...
GCAATGGGTTAGAGAAATGGTTGGTAGAGGTCACAAAGTATTTGTTTCAGAATATAACGCACCTAATGATTTTGAATGTGTATGGGAAAAACAAATTACAAATGCGATGAATAATAAAAATACATACAAACCAATTGAAAAGTTATTTGTATTTAAAAAAGAATTACTTAATAAGCACAAACCAGAGGTTAATGGATGTTTGCCTATGGATGATAAACAAAAAGGAGGCAACGGCATTCATCCCACTAATGAATTAGTGGGTATCCTGCCTAAAGTTTTATGACAATAAAACAACTACAGAATAAAGGAATTAAATTTCTATTAGTAGCCAAACAACAAAAGATACCAGCAGAAAAAGATTGGCAAAAAACAAATAATTACCAATCTGATGACACCAAACTAATAAACCACATTAACACAAGCGGAAACTACGGAGTTCTATGTGGAAATGGACTAATAGTAATAGACGATGATACAGGAGAACTATCAGAAATTCTAAAAAACAATAATTTCCCAGAAACGCTAACAGTTAAAACATCAAAAGGTTATCATTATTATTTCTACTGTTTTGGTTTTGACCAAAAAAAAGTATTAAAAAACAAGGAAGTGCATCTAGGAGAGATACAAAGCAAAGGAAGTTTTGTAGTAGGACCAAACTCAACACACCCAACAGGAGTAAAATATGAAGTTCATAAAGATGTTAAAATAGCAGAAATAGAAAATTCATTCATTGAAGAAAAACTATCAAAATATTATAGTGTAGAAAAAATAGACAAAAAAATAATATTAGAAGGAACAACTACTGGACTAAGAAATGAAAGTATGTTCAAATTAACGTGTTCTTTCAAAGCAAAAAAACTAACAGCGGAAGAAACTTATGCAACTCTACTAGCAATTAACAAAAATAATAATCCTCCCTTATCAGATAGCGAAATAACATCAATAATTAAATCAGCATACAAATATCCAGACAATCCTCCTCCTTCAAACAAAAACAAAGAAGGAAAAGAAATAATAACAATTCAACTGCCATCCACTAATAGGTCAAACAGAGATTTTTTTGAAGAACTAAGCCAAGAACTAAAAGGTTCAGAAAAAATATTTTACAAACCAAATGAAACCAAATTAGTAGAAATAGTAGATTATTTTGATGTATTATTAAACAAAGAAATAAATGCTTTTTGTGAAATCAAAGCAAGAAGATTAATTAACTTAATAGAAAACAAACTACAAACCCACATAGTAAAATTAACAGAAGATGGTTTTACAAAATACAAAAAAAGTCCTGGAAAAGAATTAATAGAAGTATTCATTGAATCAGACCAACTAAGACAAAATTTAAAAATAGTAAATAGATTCTTCACCTTCCCCCTATTATTCAAAAAAGACAACAAATTAGTTTTATCAAAAAAAGGATATGACGAAAGATTACAAGCATATTTCACAAAAGACTGTCCAGAAGTTAAATATATGGATATAACAGAAGCAAAAAACATAATATTAGATATATTAAGTGATTTTTGTTTTAAAGAAGAAATAGACAGAACAATGGCTATATCTTATCTTTTAACTCCTGGTTGTAGAGGATTATATTCAAGAATAACAGCAAGAACTCCAATTTATTTGATACAAGCAAATAGGGAACGATCTGGAAAAGATTATTTAGCAGGAGTAGTTGGAATGATATATGAAGGTAGAGCAATAGATGACACTCCAATAAATAGTGGAGATGGACAATCAAACAACGAGGAATTAAGAAAAAAATTTACAACAGCATTAAGGCAAGGTAGAAGAAGAATACACTCTGCAAACAATAAAGGAAAAATAAATAATGCGGTCTTAGAATCATTCAGCACATCAGAAGTATGGAGAGATAGGGAACTGGGAAAAAACAAAGAAATAACATTAGACAATGAAGTAGACCTATCTTTAAGTGCTAATGTTGGATTAACATACACGCCAGATTTTTGGTATAGGTGCAGAAGAATAAATTTATTTTTTGCAGAAGAAGACCCTAATGCAAGAAAATATAAAAGAGAAGATTTACATGATTATGTTTACAAAAACAGAGGAAAAATTTTATCAGCAATATATTCTTTAATTAATGATTGGTTCATTAATGGAGCAAAAAAACATGAAGAAATAGTTTTTGCTTCCTTTCCTGAATGGGCTAATACTGTTGGAAATATAATGTTATATCATGATTTAGGAAATCCCTGCCAAAAAATAATCAGTGATGATATAGGAGGAGATGTAGAAACAAAAGACATGAAAAGATTATTTGAAGTAATTAAAAATATAAATGCTAACAGTTCGGAAGGAGATAAAAAAAAATATAAAATTTCAGATTTGAGAGAAATAATATCAGAAAATCAAAGAGAAGAAGGATTTTTTAGTAGATTAGACTTTGAAAAAAGAGGTGACCAAACAAAAATGGGAATATTAATTCAGAAATTTATAGGTAGAGAGCTTACAGGTATCAAATTGGTGTGTGAAGATATATCACAAAGGTCTGGAAGAAGGTTTTTTTTATTCCAAAATGTTAAAAGTGGTAACCTTGGTAACCTTGGTGGACTAACCCCAACTCATCTAAGTAAAATAGCAAAAAATGTTATAGAAGGGTCAAAAGGTATCGAAGGTCACCAGGTTACCAAACCCTTCAATGTTGAAAATGAAATTATTAAGAATATCAATGGTACAAGCTCTCAAACCCAAAGTTTTGCTGTTCTTTCCGTTGTTTATGATGAAAAAATAATTGAAAAAATGTTGAAAGAAGGAATTTTAATGGAAATAAAGCCAGATATTTTGAAGGTTGTATGATTAACAAGGAAGAACATGGTGGCAACTTTTTCACTCATCAAAAAGCTTAGCTGCCCAAAACGCAGAATAAAGGGAGTTCAGACTTTGCGTTATTTTGGTAATTTTTGAGGGTATGAAAGACACATATAAAAATGATAAAGAAAAAGAGAAATAGTATCGATGAATATTTGACACTTAGATTGCTATGGTTTAACGAAAATTCATATCAATATCAAACTAAAAGAATGGGTTGCATCTGTGATTTTATGATTTATACTTTGCACGAAAAAGAAAAAAATAAAAAAATTTTTTATCTAACCGAATTTTATATTGAACTAAAAAAAAATTTCGACGAATATATTTATAATAAATTTTTAGAGTTAGATAAGGATGTTGAAAAGATTAGAAATAGTGATTTTTATTGGATTTTAAAAAAAGTTGCAAATAAGGAAGAAGAATATAGAGTGACTTATTTAGCTAAAATGAATGGTGGTAATGTTCCTCCTGGTAGTTCTGTTCTATTTCATAGGATGAATGGTTTGTTTATTAATTTAAAGGATGTTAAAGATAGAAAAGTTAAAGCTAATTACTATTGCACTCAAATAAGTTTAAATAAAAAAGGAAAGAAATTGTATAATAGGTTGTGGATTAAAGATTATGTTCCAGCAAGTAAAAAAGAACGATATGTTTTACAGAATATAAAAGCTTATAAAGGAGTTATACATAACTAATGATAAGAGGTTTGAAGCAACCTTTAAAGCTTCGGAGAATAAAAAGATGGAAATTAAAAAAGAATTTTATAGTTTAAATAATGATTTAAAATGATATATAAAATAAATACGAGGTTAAAAAATGAATGAAGAAAAAAAAATAATTATTGAAAGAGGAGAAGACAAGCAAGGAGCAGATGACAAAAGAGGCATTATATCCAAAATTGGAGAAAAAGAATATATGCTCTCTGATGAAAGATGGGAAGAAGAAGGAGAATATTAATAAATAAAAATTGGTAAAAAGAAATGGAAAAAAAAGAAGATGTGATTAGAACACATATAAATAATTATGGAAAGAGTGTTAGTTTAACTTGGGGTGAAACTAAATTACATGATTTTGTCAGTAATGCAAAAGAGTTAGTTAGTAAGTGGAAAGATATTGGTTTTACTAATGATGAAATTTTTAATGAAATGCGTAGGAAAGGTTATGTTATTAGACCTGAATTTGAACCATCGTTTGAATATTCTTTTTTAAGGGGTGATGTGTTATGAATAGAATTACAGTTAAAGTAAAAAATGGTTTATTGACAAAATTGAAATTATTGAACAAGAAAATGTTTGTAAGGTTAAACCTTGTTGGAACTCAAATTTTAAGGACATTGATTGTTTAGAAATGGAAGATAGGTTTGGTTTTTTTAATAGTGTTGCTGATGTTAGACCATCACACGCTTGTTGGATAAATAAAGAAGATGCAGAGAAACTTTATGAACTTTTTAGTAAGAAGATAAAATGATTAAACCAGAAATTTACACAATTACAAAAAACAATACATTTATATATAAGGTTTTACAACCTTTTTATATTATTAAAAAGGATGCGTTTTTAAGAGCTTTTTTGTTTGGTGCGTTAGCATCTTTTGTGTTCTTTCTAGGCGTGTTATACAGTTTGAGGTGGATTACGTTATGAAAAAGATAAAAAAACTAAAATTTTATTTAATTATTAATTTTGCATCATTATTTATTCTTTTATTTTTATCAAACTTATTTTATTTAGATGGAAGAATGTTTTGGGTGTATGCTTCATTAGTTTGTTTTGGTTATACATTTTGGGTAACTTATACTAATATTGTCAAATTTAAGAAATTGAGAAAAGAAAATGGCATTGTGTAAAAAGTGTGGAAACTCTTTTAAGAAAAAGGGTAAATATTATAAAACTTGTGATGCTTGTAAATCGTTAGTAATAGAAAAACGTGTTAGAGAATCGAAAAGAATAATTAAGAACAGATTAATATTTGAATTAACTAAAGGTGTATGATATGAAACAATGGATTAGAGATTTAATAGTAATAGAAGCTATGTTTATATATGGTTTGATTATAGGTAATTTTATAAAACCTTTTTTATTCATAGTAGCCATATATCCTTTAGTTTTAGCAATAATAGTAATAATTATTCATATAATTGAAGAGTTTGATGAAATGAAAGCAAAAGAAGATAAAAAAATATTATGTGAAAAATCAAAAAATTATGCAGCAGAAGAAATAATTGAAGAAGTTTATTTTGGTTTTCATAATTTAAGTTTTGATGAAACTGCTTCATTTCATAAAAGTAATAATAATAACACAACATTAATTCATGCCATTAATCTTTTAGAAAATAGAAAAGATAACGATGATTGCTGGTATGTTAAGTATTAAATAATAATCACTAAACAGCACTTGATGTTATATGGTTGGTGCAGAAGCCCGTAAAAGCTTATGAAATACTAAGTTCCCACTCGAGTAAAGAGGCAAGACAATTTTCACAGAGTCAATCCGTTATACCCAGGATTGAGGTGGTAATCCAACTCATGTCTTGTTTGCTGGGTGAAAATTTGTCCTGAACATTGACAACACAAAAAGGTTCAACATTATGTTTTTACGCCAGTCGCATTTTAGGATGGCAGAGTAATGAACACTCAAGGACTGGATTAGGTGTTCCTGAACCAATGTAAGAAATAAGCGTGAGCGGAATAAACCGAGAGCTAACCATTGGAAGTAAACAAATTTGACACCCAGGAAAGACTGGGAACTTTATAATCACGATTAATAAAGTGCCTGACTTATTGACCTAGTATAATAAGATGAACGGTCATTATCAGGGTTCGGCATAAGCTAACTTTATTAATATTTTGTCATGGAGTGTTGCCCTGTATTATGCTTCATGGCAATTTACAATCACTAAACTTAGACCCTTTTGTGATGGGAGGTGAGATTTAAAATCTCATCTCCTTTTTAAGATTACGCTCACTTTGCAGGTTTTCATCTACCTGTAAGGTGGGCTTTTATGATTATAATGAGGAATAGAAAATGATTAAATTAGGAATAAAAATAACTGGTGTAAAAGCTCACGTTGAATGGGAAGAAGAAGATATTAAGCAAAAAGAAGTTGCTGTGTTAATATATGAACTTGAAAAGATTAAACAAGAATTTTTAAAAAAAGATTTTATTGGAGATGGACAATCAAACAACGAGGTAAAAAATGAATAATAAAATGATAAAATATTTTTTAGTTAGTATATTATTACCAGTAATAGGATTAATTATGTTATTTACTGAAGTTGTGATGAATAGTGTTTGGGGTTTTATAACAATATCTGTTATGACTGCTGCATCGTTTACTATTACAATGTATTGTTTAATTAAAGCGTTTGATAAGCCTGAAATTGAAAATGATATTCAAAATTGATGAATTTTTTAGTTTGGTTTATAGTAATCCAAATAATTTAGTAGAACAATATTTTGTTGATAGTTTTCATAAAATAAAAACGGGGAAGTAAAGATGAAAAAACTTATAATAATTACTTTAATTTTACTTTGTTTACCAAATGTTATGTCTATGAGTGCAGATTATTTATGTAAGTCTGCTTTCGTTCCTTGTATTTATGATGGTGAATGCGTTGATGATTATGTTTGTATAACAGATGATTCTAAACCTGAATTAATTGATATTTGTGAAGCTAAATATGATGTTGGTATGAATATTGCTAGGCGTTCACAAAAGAAAGGTTTTTGTGCTAAATTATATGTTGATATTATGTCACCTGATGGAGAATATATTAGTAGTAAAATTGTTCCGTCTGCGACACCTGTTATTGATGAGAAGTTTATGTATGAATATCTTAATTTAACTGAAGAACCAGTTGTAACGCCAATAGTTGTTGCACCAGTTGTTAATAATACTTGTGAAACAATTAATTCAACTTGCGAACCTGTTACAATTACTAAAATTAAAACTAGTAAAATGTTTATTGTTGGATTTATATTATTACTTTTAATAAATTTAGGTTTAATGTATAAACATATTAAATTAGGTGAAGATTTTAAAGAATTAGAAGATTCTTATAAAGATTTAGAGAAGAATAGATTACAACGTAAAACTGAAATAAATAGTATGTATGGACATGAGAGTGTTAGGCAATGAAAGATTATATGTTGTTAGTTGGTAAGTTCAGATGAATAGAAAAGAATATATAAAACAATACTATGAAGATAATAAAGAAAAATTAAAAGAAGATATGAAACAATATAAGGAAGATAATAAAGAAAAATTAAAAGAAGATAGGAAACAGCTTTATTTTAAAAGAGCAAAAAGATGGAAAAGTTTACCTAAACAAGAACAGATTAAAATTATGATGGATTTTACGAGGGAACAACTAAATGAATAAACTACATTTAATGATGGAGAAAATAATAAATCATTGCGTAAAGAATGATATACACGTTGTGATTAAATCAAAATTTGTTAATAAAAAAGGAAATATTTACACAAGACATTATAATACTGATAGAATAAATGAGATGAATGATGAGATTAAGAGCATAATATGAATAAATACATTAAATACATATTATTTTTTTTAGGTGTGGCATCATTAATTATATTTCTATTTTGGTTAAATGGTAAGAGTTTAGAATGTTTGAACGGTCATGAGAGTAATAAAGCTGCTAATCTTTGTTTTTATTTATCAAATTCTTCAATAGGTTGCAGTCCAGGTCATAATTTCGATGGTAAAGTATGTACTTACAAACCTGAAGGAATTTTCTCAACTAAATTAGTTTATATTTTTTTAGGTATAATATTTGTTTCGGGTGTGTTTTATTTTTTATCTAAGAATTATAAAAATTTTGGTTCTAATGCTTCTGCTTCTGAATTTAGTAAAGATGATTATGTTAATGTAAATATTGCTGAAAAATTTGTAATTAAAAGAATTGTTAAAAAGTTTGGGTTATACTGGAAAGAACAAAATGGAATTTTCACATATAATAAAGACGAGATTTATACTACTATGAATATTGAACCATTCGTTAAACCAAATCATGAATGGTTCTGTCTTTTTGAAATTAAATTATTAGCTGGTCGAGAAGCTGGTAAAACTGTAATTGCTGTTCCATCATTAAGTAGAGGAATTAAATATTTAGAAAATGAAAATTATAAATTACTTGATAGAAATGCTAATGGTTATACTGAAGAAACTAAGAAAAAACCTTTATATCAAATGAAGGATAAAGCTGAAAGACACGCAGAAATGCTTTTGCAAGAAGGAAAAACAGCGGAAGCAAGTAAAGTTATGGCTAATAGTTTGGGCGGTGTAAATTCAAGTGCTTCTTTAGAAGAAGCACCTATGAACAGACCAATGATTGCTTCAACACCAAAAAAGAAAACTTCAAGAAGTAAATATGGAAGAAATATTTACGATGCACGAGAGGAACAATGATAAAAGCAAAAGTAACAGGAATTAGAAAATATGTAATAAGATTTAAAGCGTTTTTTTATGCTTGTTATAGAGCAATAAGAATTAAGAAATGTGAATTAAAAGAAAATGAAATAAGTAGATTATTGTTTGCTAAATTATTATATAGTTGTAAAATTACTGATACTCTCGAGTTTTATACTATAGAAGAAATGAAATTGAAAATTAAAGACAAAATAAAAGAAGATGAATAAAACAATACTATATTTAATATTTTTAATACTTTTTGTTAATTGCATTACTGCTTATGATTATACTATTAATATTAATGAATCATTATTGTTAGATGAAACTTTTGGTTTAAATATTTCTAGCGATTATAACAATAATACTTTATTTTTTAATACTAACGATTCAGATATGACAATTAATTATAATTCACATTATTTTAACACAACTAATGAAAGTATTAATATGTCTGTTAGCATTTATATTCCTAATGTCGGAACAGAAAATTTAACTTATTATTTATTTGTTAATCAAAGTAATTCTAATGACACTTTTAATTATTCATTTTTTATTAATGTCGAGGAGATTGTTTTACCTGAACCATATTGGACTAAAATAGATAATGGTGAATATTCTTATGTTGTTTGTAACACTGTTTTACCTGATACGTTCGAATATGATATTATTGTTGCTGGTGCTGCTGGAAGTAATGTAAGTTTATTATCATCAGTTTCTTGGTTGCAAGTTCAAGATAATGTCACTATTGGAGAATTTGAATTTTCAACAGTTACTGTTACAGGCGTTTTAAATAATTTAACTGTTGGAACTTATGACGAAAATGTTTTTTCAATTATTGATGGTGTTAGCGACGAAATGGACTTTAAAATTATTGTTAAAGATTGTGGTGTTTATGATAGGTATGAAGATTATTTAGCAGAATGTGACATTTATACTGATAAAGATAGCAGAGATTATAAAAAATGTTTAATATTAGCAAACAACAAATATTATACTGATTATTTAATTCAAATGGATAATTTAGAGCAAACAACTTATATTAATGTTACAAGAAATGTTACTAAAGAAATTCCAGTAGAAGTTTTTAAAATTGATAATAACACAGTAGATGATATTATTGCAAAAACAATAGTTAAAGTTGTTGAAGATAGTTTTAAAAATATTATTGATGGTAAAAATGAAGAACTTGCAGAAGCAATTAATGATAAGAACGTTGCACAAAGTGAATCAAGTGAGTTATTAAAGACACAACAAGATGCTAATAAAATTATTCAAAATCATAATTCAGATGTTAATAAAACAGCGTATGCTTTAGCATCACAAATGTTTGATAAAGCTTGGAAAAAAGAATCCAGACAAAGTTTTTGGAGCATAATATTCCAATTCTTTTTAGGCGTTGCTGTAATAATAGGAATAGGATTCTTGGTATATGAAAGATATGAAGGAAGGTTTATGGTATGATAACGATTGAGGTTAGAAAATGGTAAGAAAAAATGAAGAAATAGTATTATTTTTAGGTCCTGGAACTATTGAATCACTCGCAATAAAAGATGATGTTATAGAGGGGCATATTTTAGCAAAACATAAAGGTATGGGTTCCAGATGGTTTACATTATCTAATATTCATGAAGATTGTTTTGGTCCATCTGTGGTAGTAAAAGTAAATGGTATTAAAAGTAATAAACAAGTTCAAATATTTTTTCAAGATACTGATGGTAATAAATATTTACCTCCAACTAATAATAAAATTTTAGCTGAAAAAAATTCTTTCAAAGCAGAAGTTTCCCAATTAAAATTAGAAATTGCCATGATGACTAAGATAATTAAAGATTTGGGTGGCGAAGCAAGACTTACAGAACGTGCTAAGAAAATGTTTAGTGATACTAAAGATATTAAATCGGAAGGACAATTTAATGAAAACTATAACAATGGTGGAATGGGTTTCATGAATAGAGGTATCTAATGAAGCCAGACTTTTTAGAACAATTAAATAAAATTCAGCGATGGCAAAGTAGTATTAAGAAGTTCGACGTGTTAGATGTTAAAGTTATTAATAGTAAGTTTGGTAATAAAGAAGAAAAATTGCACGTTAAATTAAAAGAAGCTATTGTTTATATGAATACTTTAATTAATGATAGGACTGCTGGACGTGACGAAGTTAGAGCTTTAATAGGTTATATTCAAGAACTTAATATTTATAATGATAATGAGAAAAAGAAGTTAGAAAGTTTTTGGATTGATTGTAGTGTTATGGTTAAAGAGAGTATGAATTATGCGTTATTATTAGAAAAAGAAAATAAAGAATTAATTATGAAAAATAATAATTTGGAAAGGGAAAGCAATATTGCTAAGGGCGAACTTGCAGGATATATGAAACAGGTTGAAGTATTAAAGCAACAACCTGAAACGGAAGAAGAAACCGAACCTGAACCTGAAACAAATAAAAAAGCTTTATACCCAATGGAAGAACAACCTGAACTAGAAAAAAAGAAAAAGAAAATGGTAGTAGTAGATTCGAGGACTGGATAATATGGCAAAGATAATTGAAGAAGTAGATGAAGTTGCTAAAGCTATGGGTGAATTACAGAATAGTATAAATAGTAGTTTAGGTTTACAGGATGAGAATTTAAACAAAAATTATTTTGAGGAACAATCTTACATACCATTACTTACTGATTCATCTTATGATAGTTTAATGAATAAACATGGTACTATTCCAGAAAGCAGTTTAATTAAATGGAAAATTGATACGAGAGATGCACAATCAAGAAATCCTATGAATGCTTTAATGGTTTCAGGGACAGGAACAGGAAAAACAAGATTAGTAAAAAACATTATTAAAGCTTATTATAAAGCAGGTTATAATATTTTATTTGTCGAACCTAAAAGTTTTGAAATGGTTAATGCTAAGGACATGGGCAAAGGTGTTAAAATTCATCCGTTGGATAAGAATAGTAAGTTGCCAGTTGTTTCTTATACTCCAGCTTTTGTTAAATTTAGGGTTGAAAGATTTACTCCTGAAAGAAAAAAATTAACTACTTTTTATTCTCACGATTTATCTAATTTAGTTACGTCAGATATTTGGGAAAGTTTTGGAGTTTCTAAAAAAGCTGCTGATGGTATTGTTACTGCCATTAAAGAAAATGAAGGGAAGAAATTAACTATTGATAGTTTTAAATCATATATTAAACAAATGAATATTATGAGTAATACTAGAACAGCATCAATGGGTGCTTTAGAGAATTTGGAAGGAGTTAATTTTTTTAATTCTAAAGATAAAGCTATTCCTATTAAGGAAGAATGGGAAAAAGGCAATATTGTTTGCATTAATTATCATGGTGATAAAGGTGTTAATGTTTGTTCAGATTTAGGAATTATTCTTGATAGAGTTATGGAAATTGGTATGCAAGAAAGTAGGGAAGGTTTGAAAAAAGTTAGTAAAAAATTATTAATTTTTGATGATAGTTTTTATTATTGTGGACCTTATGCTATGGGTGAAAGTAAAGGCAGAGCTTTAAATTTGGCTGCGTTAAATATTGGACATTGTCAGAATAATGCAAGAACTTGGGGTGTTGATACAATTTTAATTACTCAAAATGCTAGTTCATATTTTATTGACCCAATACTTGTCGATTCTCCAACTTATGTTTTGTGTAGTCAAGTTCCTGATACTGAACCTTTAAGACAGAAGTTACCTGAAGAAGCGTTCCAAATAATTTCAAATAAACATCCACAAGGTATAAATCAGCAACCGATTGAACCAGCCCCAAGAACTAGAGCGTTTCATTTCCCCTGGATATTTGTTAAGGATAGATATAACTTTCAAAGGGGTTTTCCGTTTGATTGTAGTGTGGGGCATATATAGGATGGTAAAGAAAAACACAGGAGTATCAAGAACTAAAGTAAAATTTATTACTAAAAAAATAATGCGTGAGTTTAAAGGAAACAAATATTTAGGAACGCAGAAAGAAGCTTTAGATAATTGGTGGGATAGTTTGCGTTTAGGTCAGAAATATAGAATACATAAAAGCGAAACAGAAGAAAATTAATAATCACAATATTATTTAAAAAAATAATATTAACGAGGTAAAAACAAATGAATATAAATATATTAAAGCGTTTAAGAGAACAAAAACAACGAGAAATTGAAGTTTTACCACCAACACCATTTAATGGCTCATCAGTTATTGATGTGAAGCAACCTATTAATGCTGATGCAACAAAGGAAGAATTTATGAATATGAAAGGACAAAAAATTGTTTATACTGTTCAAGTTCCTTTGTTAGAATCAAGTGAGTTTCATAAGATGCTTACTGAAAAAGTTAGATATTGTGTAACTGATAGATGTGTTAAAGGTGAAGATAAAGAAAAATCTTATAATTTAACTATTGAAGTTATGGAAAAAGATAGCACAGCTTTACATGATTTTTTAATTGAAGGAAAAGATAAATATGTAATAGTAAATATTGAAAATAAAGAGGAGAATTAAATGTCATTAATAACTTTCCCTTTAGTAATTATGTCTATGTATCTTGGATATATTATTGGGATTGAACATGAACGAACAGGTGCATGGAAAAAGACATTTAAAGCTATATGTAAATATAAAGCAAAACAATAAAGAGGAGAATTAAATCCTCTTTATTTATTTTTTTAAAATGAAACACTCTACCCACTAAAGTAGGTAGTTTCCAAAAAAACGAAAGAAAATGGTAAAAACAAAAAAGACAGTTAGCACACACAAACCACTTAACTTAAACTGTTCGGCAAAAATACCTAAAAGTTTAATGTGTGGTTCGTTCAACGTGCAACCTACAAAAGAAAATAATTATCTCTTAGTAGTAGGTGATAATTATGAAAAACGAATACAAACACTTCAATCCGAAGAAGTACAATTTAGATGTAAAAATAGCGACAGTAAGAACTGGAAGTCATTGCAAGTTCAATATCAATTACCATATAATTTGGATTCCGAAGTATCGGAGAAAAGTTTTAACTGGAAAGGTGGTATCTGTGCTTAAAGATATTATTCAAGGACAGTGTGAAGACCTTGATTTGGATATGTTAGCTTTGGAAGTAATGCCTGACCACATACATTTATTTGTAGGTGCAAAGCCGAAACACACTCCTTTTAAGATTGTTAAACAGTTGAAAGGAAATACAAGTATTCAGCTAAGAAGATGTTTCAAACACTTACCTTATTTACTCTGGAGTTATGGAAAAAGATTTCCTAACTTATGGGCTAAAGGATATTACTGTGGAAGTGCAGGACACGTTTCACAAGAAGCAGTTAAAAGATATATTCAAGAGCAAGAAGGAAAAGATGTGTTTGAGTATTCTGTTTTTGGAAGTCCACAACAGAAGATAGGGCAATTCGCACAAAGTAAACTGGGTGATTTCAATGCTTGAAATCAACAAAATACATCAAGGTGATTGTCTTGAACTTATGAAAGAAATTCCTAATAAATCAGTAAATTT
>Ga0075116_10000889_pt1 | contig 13669 bp, 13 predicted proteins | sample AntAceMetag02UKC_FD_69786 | JGI IMG/M metagenome (GOLD analysis project Ga0075116, IMG submission 69786) | Saline lake microbial communities from Ace Lake, Antarctica- Antarctic Ace Lake Metagenome 02UKC | ecosystem: Environmental > Aquatic > Non-marine Saline and Alkaline > Saline | place...
ACGTTTTTGACCCGCGCGTCCACCGCACTGACCCGCCGGTCTATCCGTGTCATCTGGAATGCAATATCTGCGCGGCGCTTCAATTCGCCAAGTCCGATGTTTCCGAAGATGTCGTTGCTTCCAGTAATGCTCATAGTGCCGTGCCCGGGGTCAATTGTAATTTCAATGAGGGACACGTCTATGGAATCCCACTTGGCGAGATTGGCGAAGCTCATCAAGTCGCCAAGCCCGAACGCAGCCGTGATGCCATTCCGTTCAACGGTAACTGCGATCTTTTCGTCGCCCTTGTTTCTCACGATGGCTTCTGCAATCGCGGTCATCAAGGCCGTGTCGTCGCGCGCGTCATATTCGTAGTAGTAGTTCCCGTAGTTGTTGTGCCCCTCGCCCTCGCTGACGCCGAGCGAACGATGAACAAACGATTCATCATAGACGATGTGCTCTAGACGGACCCCGTAGTTGTCCCACGACGTGCCACCTTGGACCTCCACGTAGAACGGCACCACCGCGTCATGGTGAAGCCATAGCTTTTCGGCCCCGACGATCCCTGGCGGAGTCGAGAACGTGACCTCGCCTGAGTACAGATTGAGCGTCCATGACAACGACCCAGGGATCGCGGACGCGACGACCGCTTTCGCCCCATCGTCTGTGCCCACATAGATCGCTGGGTTACGGCCGCCCGTCCCGCCGGCGACCGTCTCCGCTCCTGCCATCGCTATCGGTAGGTCGTCGTGCTCTAACACTATCCATCGCCGATTCTCCCATCCTGGATCATCGGTCCAGTCCTCTTTCATCTCGCCGCCGCTTCGCAGCTTGGTCCCTCCGCCCCCGCCAATGTCGCTTGGCCTCACTTCCGCGAGCATCCCCTTGCCCTCGACACGCACGGTGTTGAAAACCCGCACCAGGCTGAACTCGATGTTATTATCCACGACATGATAGCTGGCTCCCGTTTTGTCTACCCACTCGCCAACCTGACCACAAGTCAGAGTCACGGCGCTGCCAGCTTCCAGGTCGGCGACGATGAACTCCTTGTCAGTGGGGTCGATGTACCATCCGAGCTTCCCGTAGAAATCCACGAGCCGCGTCAGGAACTCAAAGTCCATCTCGCCTGCCATCTCCCATCCTGGCATTTCAAGATCGAATGCAAGAATGGCGGTCGCGTCCCAGGTGGCGACAACCCACGGGTCAACGTAGGTGTGTGTGACCTCGTCCGCCGTGTCGTGGTGTGCGGGAATGGCTGAGCCCGCGGCGGGGATACCGCACATATGCTCTAGACGGTCAATGAGGATCTCGCCGAGTGTCCATGTCCTGCCGCTCGGCGCTTGCGGGTCTTCGTTGTTCTCGCGGTTGTAGAGATAGTGCGCGCCGTCATTGTTCTTGGCGATCAATTCTTGGAGCCGCATTTCAGGGCCGTATGCAGTGTAGTCGATGCCCTCCTTCTGAACGCCACGAGGGGCATTGATCCGCAGCCATCCGTCGAACCACCGGGTCACGAATGCGTCGTTGCTGACCTGCACGCGCTGGTCGTTGGTAAAGATAGCGTCCACGTCATGCCGCGACCTGTCCTGCGCAAAGGTGACCTTTCGCGGCGTAGCCAAACTCATACTGATTGTGCGAATCGTCAGCGTCGTCGAATAATCCGTCCATACAGGCACGGCCTCGGTTCCACCTGTCCGCACTCGGATAGCCCAGCTCACGAGTCAATCTCCTGTGCAAACGAGAGAGTCACTTCGCCGTAACGATGTTCGTGCTGCCCGCTCCGGACGTCCGTCAGTTGGCAGGCGGTGAACGTATTTCCGTTGCCCACGATCTCGATACTCCCCGTCGTCACGCCCGCTACCATGTCCGTGATCGCATCCTGGAAAAGGATCTGGCTGTTTTTCATAATGACGGCTTGGACCTCGAGCCCGACGTGCCGCCCAGTTCGGATGTCAGTTATCCTGCTCCCGTAGCAGCGGCCTATATGCGCGGTCAAGACCGGACGCCTGACGATGGGCAGCAAGACGGCCCAGTCGCCAAGGGCGTATCCGTTCGCCGTGAACGTGTGGTTCGTGGACTTCTCATAGTCTGCGATGGCGGCTTGGAGTTTGTCCGCGTCGTATGCAGGCTCGGCCGTGCCCCGCTCAGGCTCGCCCCGTGCGAAGGTGAAGGTGTAGCGCACCGCGGCGTCCGCACTGATCTCAAACGAAGCCGCCTCGAACCAACACCCGCTGAAGGTGCGGGTCTGAGCAGAGTGATCCTTGGTCCCGATGGTGATGATACCCTGCGCCGACAACGCGAGCGTCTTTTGGTAGGCATACCACTCGGCGTCGCCTCTTGAGTATCGCGTATGCTCGCCGACCACGACCAGTCGTTGAACATCGCCACCGCCCTCCAGCAAGGCGGTACTGAGCCTGGCCCATGGGGTGATCTGGATTGGGCTGTTCGTGCCCGCCGTGAAGACAACCGCGGCATGACCGTCCAATCCGACAATCGTGTCGCCGTCGTCACAGTATCCGCGGGTGTCTTCTACTGCCATGGTTACATCGCCAACCCAAGTTGATTTTGGAGTGCCGAGATCTTTGTGAGGTCCGCGGTCTGCGCGGCTTCCAATTCGATGATCCGTTTGACCAATTGCTCGTCGAGTTGCGTCTTGGCTTTCTGCGCCTCAGTCATGCGCTCTAGCATGGCCCTGAGCCGAGCGATGGTATCCTCTCGGGAGGACATCGCCGTCAAGAATTGGCCCTCAGCCGCATCGACCTCAGTAACACGACCTTCCCGTCCTGCCAGATTGGCATCGACGATCTCTTGCAGCGTTGGCGGCAGAGCAGGTGCCGCTGCCGGGCCTTGTGGTGGCGCTCCCGGCATCTTGTGCGCAGGCCACTTGTCGGCGCCCAGTTCGTCCAGGGCGGCGAGCATGTCCTGCTCAACAATGGCCCCGCGCAATTGCTCCCGATATGCAGCGATGCCTTTGCGGGCCTCGTCTACGCCGGGCAGCTTCAGGGCGCCAACGCCGCCCACCGTGAGGTCCGTGAGTGCCTTTATGTCTTCGATAAGCTGGCCCGGGGCAGTTAGCGCTTTTTGGGCCTGCGCGTATCTCTCATCAAGGTCTTCTGCTAGACCCACTATTCGTATCATTGTCTGCTCAAGCATCTCTACGGGTTTTGTCTGGCCCCTACCACCAAGTGCTTCTCCGAAACGCTCCATGAACTCTTTACGAACTGGTCCGCCGCGCTGAGTTTCCCCGTGCGCGGCAGCAAAAGCATCTGCCACAACCTCTCCAATTTCTTTGAAGTTTTCCACCGTCCGAACCCCAATCTTTTTCATTGCGGCTTGGGCTTTTTCCTGTGTGCTTGCAGCCAAACCAACCTGCTCCGAGAGCTTTCCAGCAGCATCGCCCTTGAACAGGATCGCCAGTTCCGTCGCTTTGACAACGATGGCTCCCAACACTTTGACTACGGCTTGAACCCCGGGGAGAATCAGATTGAAGGCCGTGACAAGATTATCCCCAATGGACTTTGACGCCTTCAACATTTCGTCCACGCCGCCCAGCATCGTATCGACCAGACCCAGCATGGCGGGCGTCGCCTCTTCAAACCAGGCCTTCAGGCTGCCCTCTTTGATTCCAGCCACAATCGCCATCACGTTGGTCTTGATCTGGTCCAAGGCATCGAGCGTCGCGCCCCACGAAATCTGCGACCAATCGTACATGAATCCATACGCATCCTCCGCCCACTGCGCAAGGTCGCCGCTCTCGATGAGATCCTTTATCCCCTCGGTGAGCCCAGCGACGCCACTCGTCAGGTCTTCGATGATCGTCTGCGTTGTGGGACCGAAGGCGTTGAATATCTCGATGCCAGTTCCAGCGATGTTGTTCCAGAGAATCTTGAGTTGGTTGATGCTCGTTTCCATCATTCGCTTGAACGCCGTTTCGGTAGCGCCCGCGGAATCGCGTACCCCCGCGGTGATACCTCCGAGCGCGGCCTGCTGAGCCTGCAACGCGGTGACGAACCGATAGGCCCGCTGCTCGGGGAACAGTTGAGCAAGCTGCGTGGGGTCCAGGTCGAGCTTGAAGAACTGCTCCGCCGCGTTGACGATACCGACGAAGGCCTGTTTCCCGTCCTTGCCCGTGCGCCAGAACTTCAGCCCCAACTCATCAAGAAGTCCTGCTGCTTCCTTTGTGGGTTTTGTCACGCTCTTGAGGAACGCGGCGAGCCCGACGAACGCGGTCTCAGGTCGAATCACTTTGGTCGCTGTAGCGAGTGCTGCCAGCATCTCCTTGTACGCCACGCCTGCGATCGCCGCCGGCCCCGCAACCATGCCAATACCCTGGGCAAGGTCACTGAACGTCAGGCGTCCGTATTTCACCGTGGCGAACATGGCGTCCATGACGTTCATGCTTTCCGCGGCCTTCATGTCCCACGCGCTGAGAATGGACAACAGGCCGCTGACGCTGGTCTTCGTATCGGACACGCCGGCGACTGCGCCCTTGGCCCCAACCTCCAAGACCTTCATGGCATCGGCGGCACCCGTGATGCCCGCGGACAGAATGTCGTACAACCCCGCGGACAGGTCAGAGGGCGACTGCGGGAGCACCCGCGACATATCAATGGCACCCTGTTTCAACCGCTCAAACGCCGCCACGCCAGCGTCCGGAATCAGCGTGAACGCTTCTGCCATCCGCTGCTCAAACCGTAGCGCATCGTAGAGAATCTTTCCGAACGCTATGCCTGCCGCAAGCGAAAGTACCTGGAAGGCCCGAGTCCCCACGCGCGCGACCATGTGGAAGCCAGCCGACAGGGCTTTGAACGCTACATTCGCTATCGTGCTGATAACGGAGAACGCCGCTTTGGCGATACCCGAGATCACGCCGAAGCCAAGACGGACGGCACTCGTAGCGATGCTCATGCCGCTGCGTACAATCCCGCCCAGCGACGGGAAGAACCCCTGGAAGATGCCTTGAATCGTGCCCGTGGCTTTCTTGAACGGCTTCGTGATGTCCGCCGACAGCCGCTTGAACCGCGCGCGGACACCCGCCATGACCTTGGTCGCCTGGTCCTGGGCAGTGATGCGTAGTTCAACTTCGTTGTCGCCTGGTGCCATGGTCGCCTCGCGGCCTCTACCGGGTGGGACTCAATGCGCGGGCGTCTGCTCGAGCATCTTGAACTTGCTTGGGTCAGCCTCTCGCCATTTCGCGAAGTCGCCTTGGAAGCGGCGCTCGTCCTCGATCTGCATAGCCCGCCGTTCGGGCGACCCTGCGAGATTGGTTCGTGACCCGCCAGTCATCGCCTCAAAGTGCCACACACGGGCCGCGGGTGCGACGAGCAGGTTCCATCCATCCAGGTGCAACCGGCACCAAGCGTGCGTTTCTTCACGGTGTCCAACCGGCGTGAAGTGAGCCGAGAATCCGCCGGCCTCGCCCATCGCCTCCGTGCGATAGACGCCCCCCCCGTGTAGCGTGCAGACCTCATAGGCCTGGTTTCTGTTCGCGTCGGGGTACCATCGCCGTTGAGCATCGTCCGCGCACCAGATGCCGTCTGGATAGCCCGGCACGTCTTTGGTTCGCGTATCCCACAGAAATCCGTTCTCGAAGTCAAGCTGGCCCGGCACGGGATCGTCAAGTACGAACGGCGCGGTCGAATACTGCCAATCGGGCGTGCTTGGGGCCACGGCACCCACGCCCTCCTGCCGGGCGTGTTGCATAAGGATTTCCAGGCAGTCGCCTTCCCAGAAAATATCATCCTCCTCGCGGCAGCAGAATGGGCTGTTGCTCGCCTGCCGCATTTTCTCATACGTTTGCGGGATGCCAAGCCCTTCGTCGCGTCCGTATATCACGTTGTGCTCGCGTCCAATCACATCAAGCATCCGCCCGAAATGCTCGTGCTCAACACACGGCGCTGCGCTCGCGTCGCTTACGATTAGGTCCCAATCGTGGAACGTCTGGGCGAACAGGCTGCTGAGCATTATCGTGGCATACTCAGGCCTGTCCTTGGTGTTTAGATGTACCGTGACCTCTGCCATTTGTGGCCTCCATCAGATAGTAAGCCGTCGCTCAAGTATAACCGATTGCGGCGTCAATGTCATGGGCTCAGCCAATCGTCGGGGACATGCTCTATGGCGAACACCTCGCCGTACTTCGCGTCCAAGACAAGTTCGTTCACGAGCACGCCAGTCGGGTTGATTCTGAATAAGCGCGAGACGTCTTCGTATCCCAGGCCCCTAAACTCCGACCGCTTAGAGGTCGCCGCGTAAACGTGGGCTTGTGTGAAGGCCAGGCCCCTGAGATAGCCCTGGTGCCGCCAGAAGGGCGTGCCCTGCCACCACAGAGTGCCAGTGACACTTTCACACCACCAGAGCGACTCGCCGTAGACTCGCACGGTATGCGGATGTGAAATGCCGTCCTGGACTACCGATGGCAGCCCGTCACTTGCCCACCAGTTTGCAAGGTCAAGAATCACGCCCTCCCTCGTATACCGTCGCCAGCTACCCTCTTGGCTATCGTCGCGCTTGCGGCGTAGCGTGAATGCACTCACGTAGAGTTCAGGCGGACCCGCCTCGCCGAACCAACAACTGTTCATGTGGTGTTGGTCCTGCGGCGTTACGCCAAAGGCCCACTCGGCGACCACTTCCCGCTGGTCCAAATCAATGATCTTGAGTCGATCGACCGATGTGTCTGTAGCGCACAGATAGTCCCCGTGCGTGCAAATGCCGTGGACCGCGCAGGTCATTGTGGGCAACTCAGACTGCTGTTGAAGCCGGCCGTCAACTGAGATGATCGCGCCCGTCCCAAACGCGGCGAGGAACAGTTCGTTCCGCTTCTCATTGTGCGCCATGCCCGTAAAGTGCCCCTCGGGATATGCGTCGCGGACAAACTCCAATTCGTCCGTCCACATGGACAGGCCGCACTCCCCGTGGAAGTGACTTACCAAGATCATGCGCGAGTCTCCGCTGAAGCATGGTTGCCCTTGATATCAGGCCAGCCCTGGCCCGAGGCCTCGGTGATTCTGGCCTTGATTCCTACGCGCTCTTTGTTTCGCTCGCGGATCGCCAGCGCACGGCGCCCGACCTCTTCCAGAGGCATCTCCCCATCGCGGCCCGCACGGATGTCGGCCTCAAGATCCCAGATGCGCGCGTTGGCGGCGACCAGCTCAGCCAGCCAGCCAGCCGTTTCGGCCGTCGCGATCTTGCCCACGGCTTCGATGTACGCCGTATGCTCCGCGTGGCATTCGTCGATCCTGGCGACCTTCAACGATAGGATTGCAAGCCGATCCAACAAGTCTGCCAGCGGAATCTCCATCAGTCTTGCTCCTTTGGTGCGTCGTGGTCGCCCCACCACAGTTCATCCGTGAGTCGCCAGATCATTGTGGGCCTCCTACAGGTCTTTCACGTACAACAGGGCTGTCTTCGTTCATGTTGTCCCGGTAACGATGATGCCGATGAATCGCTGGAGTTCGTCGGGGTTGAGAATCTCGGTAGTGTAGGTAAACCCGTCCAGAAGCCGCGGCAGGAACTCGGGCGTGGCGTACCAACGGTGGTCATCGGCCTCGCAGTCACCGATCAGATACGACTCGCCAATCTCTCCCATCCACGGAATGGTCGTCAGCAGACGGCCGCGCGCGCACCGCACACCCTCGGAAATGAGGAATCGCGCATTGCTCAAGTGCTGGTGCTCCAAAACCTCCGCCAGCCAGACCGTCTCGAAAGTGGCATCGCCCCAAGGCCAGTGACGACAGGTCACCAAGTCCATGACGTACCATTCGTGCCGCCCCCAGCCATCGGGCTCGCTCTCTGAGCGGGCCAGTGCGTGGCTGATACGCTGGCGGTCAATATCCACGCCTACGCTTGGCACGCGAATATGAGTCCCCAGCGGGTATCCGTGCCCGCAGCCCACGTCAAGCACGTTGCCCCCCGTGTGACCGGTGAGCCAACTTAGGCGCGCGAGTTGTTGAGGCGAGTCATAGCTGCGGTCGGAAATCTCCGGCTGCCAGAAGCTATCCAGCGTCGGCGCTTGCGTCATGTTCGGCGCCCGGCGGAGACTGCCGTCACGCGCACTCAGACGCGTTTCCATGTCCGCATTCAGATTCGCGATGTCCATTCGAGGTCTCTCCTGCGCCCAGCGATAGGGCGCGGTCTAACAGTTTGGACAGAGCACCACAGTCAATTTCATCAAGGCACCGGCTCTGCGCAAAGGCTTGCGGCCCCTTGTACCGTTCGCACGGGATCAAGGAATTGCGCCAGCACGGCACACAACCACAGCCGCCCTTTATCGTCGGGGGCAGCCGCAGATAGTACGGATAGTCCACCGCCCGGCCCGGACAGTCGTACATGCCGAGCAGCCCCACGCAGGGCTTTCCCAAGGCCGCGCCAAGCTGGGCGTAGAACGAATCGTAGACCACGGCGACAGCGCATTCGGCGAACAGCGCCATCGCGTCGTGAATGCCTAGACCAACGCGAGCAAGCGTGTGCTCTGCCGCAGACCGTAAAGGCGACGGGCTCAGGGTCACGGACACGACGCTATAACCACGGGCGATCAGGTCGTCCGTCACCCGCAACATCGTGCGCGCGCTGCTCAGTTTGTAGGGCTCCGCCGCTTCCGTTTGGTAGAACAGCTTGGGCCGCGACGGGTCAAAGTCCGCCATCACACTCTTGGCCCATGCGCGGCTTTGCGGCTTGATCCATACCTCAGGCACGGGGTCGCCTTGCAACCTTAGATGGTCAAGGAAAATGCGTGGACGGCTCTTGCTTACATTCTGACGATGCGCTTGCTCATAATCCCACTGGGGGTCTTCGACGTTCACGCACTCGCCGCGGAAGGCACCTATCGGCCCGACCGCGTCCACGTTTGGATTGCCCCACAACAGCTCCCGTGCCCCCTCGTGATTCTTGCATTCCAGCGCGATGAACCGCGTGCCCTTGCGGCGCAGCGCCCGGAAGACCGGCGTCAGGCACAACACTTCGCCCATACCCAAACATGCGTGTTGGAGAATCATGGACATCCCTCGACGTCCGGCTGCCGAAATTTGTCTTTCCATTTCGTGAACCCCTCGTCGTAGAGCCACTGCTCCAACGCGGTCCGGGCCTCGAATAGGTCATCCCTCGACATGGCGAACGTGCGGCCCACGAACGGCATCCCTTTCTCCGTCCCGCCGAGCAGCCAAAAATGCGCCCAGTCTTGATCCTCGATGGTGTAGTCATAGCGGTCCGGATCATTCCAGATGGGGCATCCGGGGTAGGGAACGAACGTTGATAGGTTCGTCCGATCAGGATGGATTCTCAGGAGCCCTTGCTTCGTTTGCTCGATGGTGTACGGCGATTCGCCGGGCAACCCGATGATGATGTACGCCTTGCTGCGCATTCCCGCAATCCTGATATTCTCTACCGCCTCCGCAATCTGCTTGACCGTGATGCGTTTGTTGTTGTGGTCGAGAATCGGCTGACAGATGGCTTCACAGCCCAACGCGACTTCCACACAGCCGGCTTCCGCCATCATCGCGAGACGATTCGGCTTCGTGTGCTCAACGCGCATGTGCGTTCGCCACGCGAGACCGACGCTACTGACCGCCTCACAAATAATCTGGACTTGCTTGTCCGAGTATCCAAATTGGTCGTCGACGAACCGAACCTCCTGGACCCCAAAGTCCGCGGCGACTTGGCGAATCTCAGCCGCGATGTTTTCGGGAGACCGAATCCGAAACGTGCGACCCCACACCCCTTGCGTCGCGCAGAACGCACATCCCATGACGCAACCGCGAGAGCCCGTCAAGACGGTCCCTGGCGCGTCCTCACCCACCAGTTGGTTATCCACGATGGTCTCGTATTCGCACAGGTGCCGCGCCGGAAAGCGGATGGTGTCCAGGTCCTCGATCAATTCGCGGGAGTGTGTTCGCTGCGGTCCATGCTCAGTCTTGTAGCAGATGCCGTCGATCTCTGCCGACTTCTTGCCCCGGGCAAACTCGACGATGCTCAGTTCGGACTCGCCCATAAAGGCCACGTCCCATCCGTCGCGGACGCACTCCTCGGGGAGGCACGAGGCGTGCGCACCGCCGATGATCTGAATCGCCTTCGGATTGATCTTGCGGCAGCAGCGCATTGTTGTCCGCGCGGTCACGTACTCACCGGTGGTCGCACTGATCCCGTAGCAGTCGGCATCCGCGGGCAGCTTGACTGCCCAGTCCGCGGGCGGGGTCTCGGCGAGATCGCAGATCGTGACTTCGTGCTCCGCGGTCTCGAGGGCAGCGGCGAGATAGGCGAGCCCCAAGGGCGCCTGCAACCGGGGGTCAAACAGTTCATCGTTCCAGACCCGAATCAAGCAGAGCTTCATGTCGGTTGACCGCCTTTGCTAGCGATAACGTTCCAATGCCTTCGCGTAGGTTGCATCGTCCACGGCCTTACACTGCTGACGAACCCGGCAGGTGGGATTGCGGCAGAAGCCTGGTGCCCTGCCCATGCCAAAACACATCGGGTGGCGGAAGGCCGTGCCGCCCTGATCTGGCGACAACTCCGGGGCAAGCTTCACAGCATAGCCTCCAGTTCTGCAATGACCGATTCGGGCGAGATGTTCGCCATGCAGTCTCCGGTCACACCAGCACAGTGGTAGCGGTTGCTCGCGTAGTAATAGCAGGGCGGCTCGCAACGCCGCTTGCGCTCGTCGGGTATCCCCTGAAGCGTTCGCCCCGTCGGGTAGTAGGTCAGGGTCAATTGCCCGTTGGTCGCCCCGAACAGCCCGACAAACGGCTTGCCCAAGGCGCCGGCGACGTGCAACATTGCGCTGTCTGGCACGAGCAGCGCCTTGCAGGCGTCTGCCATCGTGACCGTAACGCGCCACGGCTGACTATCGCACACGGTCACCAGAGGGTCCAAGAACCGTTCATGCCGCGGCCCCCAGTCTATGCCGGCATCCGCGAGGCGCTTCGCGGTCGTGTCTTGATTGTCAAACGCGACGAACCGACACCTGTCCCTGAAGGCATCAAACACGGCCGCCCAGTACTCCGTGGGCCATTCCTTGGCCCGCGTCGCGGTCCTGAGTTGAATCCCAACCACGGGCAAGTCGGTCTCCCACTCAAAGCTCGGCGTGACGAGGTAGCTCAGATCGGGGCGCTGTCCCTGCGCTTCAACGAGACGAGCGAAGTTGTCAATCCTGCACTCGGTCGGTCGCCCGTCGGTCTCGTGCTCGTGGACGCCGCACGGGCAGAACAGGTGATAGTAGACCAGGTGTTCTATGTGCCCACGCAACTCGCACGCTTCGCAGTAGAGGAACGAATTCTCAGGCACGCTGTAATCGTAGAAGTCGTCGCCCAAGTCTTCCAGCAGTTCACGATACTCCGCGGGGAAGTGGAGGATCATGCGATACCCAGGATAGCGGTCGCGCAGCGCCCGGATGGCAGGCCGCGCACAGATCAAGTCGCCGGCTCCTCCTCTGTATCGCTCGACGACGATAGTGCCCTGATCTCCGAGCGCAAGATCTCCGATGTGCCGAGGGCGGGGTTCGGCGTCTGCTTCCCCGGGCCATCCAAGCCGCCTAACAAGGGGCATGACGATTGTCCTTTCGTGCCTGCTGTGTGCGTGTGGATGATGTCGCGAATCAAGAATACGGTGGGCCATTCGGTCGGCGCAACCGGCTGCCCGTGGGCCGCACGCCAGTAGACGTTGTACGCCTCCGGCGCGTGACCACCATCGTCCAGATATGACAGGACGGCGTTGGTCAGTCGCGCGAGAGTAAACCCAAGCCTTCAAAGATCCTGTTGTACGCACGCGTTGAGAGGTGGAGCACGACGGCCCGCCGCTCCTCCAGCAGAGCGAGTGTGCTTGGGACGGGCAGGGTATTGCCCTGGGTACAGATGGGATGCAACGTCTCGCCGTCCGCGAGGCTCGTTTCGTCATGAACCGTTCGGTCATATACAGGCACACCATCACGCACAACGAGGAACACGTCGCGGCGAGCAGGCACATCCCACTGCGCGATGCCGTTCGTGAGCATGTTGATCGCCTCAGTGCCGACCACTTCAGCGTCGTCTTCCGAGGCTGCTGAAGCCAGGGTCACCATGTCGATCATGCCCACGGCCTGAATGTGGACTCGTGGCGCTTCGCTGTTGTCTGGATTGCCCAAGACAACCGTCGCCGTCTCAAAGCCATCCTCTACATACCATGGCGGGACAGGCTCGGTTTCCCGCTTCTGTCCGACCGTGCGTTTCGACTGTCTATCCTTCGTCGCCATGCGAACCTCCGTACATAGAAAAGGACCATGCGGCAGCGAGCGCGCCGAAGCGCGCCCGGCAGAGGCCATCTGTCGGCTGCCACACGGTCCCGAAAATCATAATGGCCTCTGCCTATCGAACCGGACTAGCTTATCGTGTAGGTCATCGCGTAACCGTCACCCGAGCTATACTCTGCCTCGAAGTTCAAGGTCTCGATCAACGTCTCGCTCTGTGCGCCGTCACGCGGGATGTCCGTCCAGATGAGCTTCGGGAGCGTTACCTGGAGGTCCGTTGTGCCGTCGTTGAAGTTGAGGTCCAGACTGCTCGCCGTGAACGCACGTAGCTTCGCGGCTTCGGTATCGTTCTCGTACAGGAGCGTCACGCTGCCAGTAATGACCTGACGGTTGGCGCTGGCGTGAATGATCGTATCGTCGCTGCCGGCGGGGCCGACCGTGAGGTTGTTCGCGACCTCGATGGAGAAGGCTTGGACCGTGCCCAACGCCGTCCCGTCCGGCACCTCGAGCAAGTCGCCGTCTTGGAATTGGAAGAAGTCTGCATCGACGTAGCCCGTGGCAACATCGGCGGTGACGGTGGGGATGTCGAACTGGCTGATCTGGCTCTCGTCTTTCCCGACGAGAGCAAACGCAACGGAGAGATCACCATTCTCAGCATCGCCGGCGAACGTGAAGGTGTTTGCGCGGAGCCCGGTGTGGCGGAAGCCCTGCACGCCGTCTCGGAACTCTGCCGAGTAGGATTCGGCTTCGTAGGCCGCGCTTCGTTTAATCCCCCAATCGAATAGCTTCTCGAGATATCCGACCTGAAGCAGACACGTTAGGTCACCGGAGATGTCCTTCCGCAGCCGCCCGAACGGGCCACGGTTGTACCCAAAGATCCCGGTCTCGGGATCGTACGGGTCGGCCTTGCCCTTGACCGTGTATCCGTCGCCAAGAACGGGGATGTACAGCAACCCGCTCCCGACCCACTCACCCCAGGTTGATTCCTTGTCAATGCGAAGATGCTTCAGCGCACCAGTGATTCCCGTTACAGACATGACGAATCTCCTACCCGCTCATCTGGCGGTTCCAAGTGAAGTCAAGCTCAACGCGGAAGCAGAGGACGCCGAAGAAATCTACGGGCACCTGGCGCCCGCCCTTGAGGAAGTTGGCTCGGTGAACCAACCCGCCGAGAGTGTGGTCGGCCTTGACACCTACGCGAATTTTATCGCGGATCGCCTCAATCAGTTGGCGCTGTGTTTTCTCGGACGTGTCGCCCGAGCGACTGTATATGCCCGTAATGACCACGCCCTCGTCGGCGAACCCGTGCGAGCTGGTCTTCCAGTGTTCGTCGAATGCGCCGTGCCCGATGAACCAGGTACATAGCACGTCGCCGCGCGTCCCGGTCTTTGCAAACTTGGTCACCGCGTCAGTCAGTGTTTCGGCGCGGGGCTCGGTGGTGTGGACCTGCCCAATATCATCAACCGCTTCCAGTTGGGTTCCTAC
>Ga0075116_10000890_pt1 | contig 13665 bp, 14 predicted proteins | sample AntAceMetag02UKC_FD_69786 | JGI IMG/M metagenome (GOLD analysis project Ga0075116, IMG submission 69786) | Saline lake microbial communities from Ace Lake, Antarctica- Antarctic Ace Lake Metagenome 02UKC | ecosystem: Environmental > Aquatic > Non-marine Saline and Alkaline > Saline | place...
ATCCCCAATGACGTGGGATCAAAAAGTTTTAGCGCGTGTTATTTCTGAAACTCATAATATAACAGTTGTTAATTTGCCGGCAACCTATACACAAATTTTTGACCTTATGGCTGATTCTGGCGATCCAGTCATTGAACATTTCCAAGCAAGTCGCCATAACAAGGAAAAAGTAATGTTAGCACAAACTCATCCGCCGAAAGTTATAGATGGTATGAGGGTTAGGATAGCATCAGACGGTACATTTTTTATCCCTAGAGGGAATAAAGCTGCAGAACAATATTTAGATAAGCGTTTTACCCGTGTGAAGAATGAATTAAGGTGGTTTCCCGCATTTGAAGGAAGCACCAAAACAACTGTGCTCGAGCATGAATTTAAGGATAAACCCTGTTATATAGTTGGTAAGGGGGTAAGTTTAGATAAATTAACAGAATCAATATTTGAAAAAGATGTTCCGATTATTTGCATCAATGAGGCTATCCATAAAGTTGAAGAATTAAATTTACCGAATGTACTAATTTGCATCCAGCAAGATGCAACATTAAAAAATACTTGCAAACCAACTAGACCTGAAACTCATTTATTTATAACTGAATCTTGCAACGGGCAGTATGATGATTTTAAAAACACATCAATCTTTAGGCCAGAAGAATTCGGAATATTTAGTAATTCGCTTACGGTAATTTTTGCAATAAAACTTGCGGCATTTTTTGGATGTACGGAATTTAGATTAGTTGCATTTGACGCTTGTATAACTGGTAATACTGATTATGCTAGTTGCTTGGAGCATGAATCTAAGGATGGTGGAAATCCTAATAGATTTCTCTCTCATCGTAAAAAAATAGAGGATGCCGCAAGCGGCATCCTCCTAACTTGGATCTCTGAGCCTGAGCCTAGTCAAATTCAATCAGACCGCGATAACACATTCTTCGATAGAGATCGGCCGTAGCTACACAATCTTGTAAAGCGTCATGTTTCTTGAATTTGTCAACACCTTCAATATTGCAAAGATATGCTAAATTGATTTTTGGATAGGGCACATGGTCAGCATGACATGCTGCCCTATTATTTTTATGGGCGGCAACTACCATTGTATCAACCGGGCAAGGATAAAAGATGTCATCGTATCCGTCTACTCCCAACCACCGCTTTAAAAATGGTATATCATAATATAGATTTTGACCTAGTGGAATTATCTTTTTCCTGTTGCCATACGTTGTAAATGGCAAGTCTAGTCTATCCACCCACTCAACAAGAACGTCTTTGGCTTTTTCTCTGTCCAATCCTGATTTAGCAATCTCTGAGAACTTTAATCTGTTTACAGCCATAGCTTCAGGATTCGCCCGTTCCGGATAATCTGGAATAACATTTATGTAAAATGGTGGGACATCTTCACGGCGTTCGATGTTAGAATCGAGTGGTAAAATTGCTATTTGAATCATTTCATGAAAAAATGGATCTTCTCCAGTAGCTTCAATATCAACTGCACACAATTGATGACCATTCCAGTGTTGCATTGAATTGCTCACAATTTAACTCCCAATACCGGCGACTGTTAGTGCAATTATAGACAGTCCAATTACGAGTGCGGATAAAATCAAAGTAAATTTAATACTATCTGCAAAATCACGTTCCTCGTCTTTCGTCATATTTTTGCCTCCTTAATCCAGAGAACTTCTGTAGCATGCTGACGCGCGTCATCATGCTTTAAGTGTGCTTTTTTATTTCCTTCTGTATATGCCGCTGATTTTAAGCTAACAAATGATTCCCATTCATATCTATTATCCCAAGGTTGTTCTTCATACAGTGGATTACTATAACCAGACATGGCAACAAAAGCTTTCATATTAAATACTGTTGTCAATAGTGCATGATGATCATCAATAGTCATTATATGTTTATGTGCTCCGGCATAGGCTTCAAGATACGGTGGGTCACAATAAAATACCGCGCCCATCCTGTCATAGTCGATTAAACAATCATACCAATCTTGATTTTCAATTTGGACTTTTCTAAACCGCTCGTGGATAAGTGGGAACAATTCTAGTTTATTGATTATTTTACCAGATAATGTTCCATGTGAAGATGTGGCTCTACCAAAGTTTCTTCCCATACTACCGAATGAATAGGCAGACATATAATACCATCTAAATGCCCGCTGTATATCATCTTGTGCAGTTTCCCATGTTTCATGACAATAGACAAAATCCTCACGGGAATGGATTGTCAAATCAATCAGGTCTGAAAATTGTTCCATCTTATCTTTATCACGCATGACACGATAGAAAGCTACCACGCCAGCATACCTATCATTGAAAACTTCTAACTTACTAGTGTGTCTGGATAATAGTACAGCAGCAGACCCGCCAAATGGTTCGATGTATGCATCACGGTATGGCAGTAGCGGCAGAATATGTTGAACTGATTTTGACTTGCCACCCGGATAAGCAAATGGAACTTTGAGAATAGTATCCTTAGATTTCTCGTCGTCAAATTTATCCAAGTCCTGAAGCAGACTAAGGATGCTTGGTTCATCGGGCATGCTGTTCCTCCACCATTTGATTAATAATGATTGGGTAATCATTAAATTCTTTTCTAAATCTATCTTGTGCCAATTTACAATATTCTAAACAATTATCAATAAGTATAAAATGTCTATTTAATTGTTTCGCAGCAATACCAGTAGTACCACTACCGCTGAACATATCAAGTATAATATTATGGGTATATGAATAAAATTTAATTAATCTCTGCGGTAATTTCAATGGAAATGGTGCTGGATGTCCTATCTTTGTTTTCTTTTCTGTACCAATACACCATATACTACGGGTATATTCCATAAATTCAGTATCAACTATATCTGAATTAAATGAATCACCATCTAATTTATAACTATTTTTACAAAATATTAATATATATTCATGTCTTGGAACTATATGCGGATTAGATGGACTACACCAGCTGCCCCATGCACAGTGTTTAGCCGCATTATTTTTATTCCAAATTATAGTTCCTCTATATAGCATTTTAAGATTAATAAGTTGATTTATAAATGCTGCGTATGTTGGGATTGATATATTTGACCGCTTATTTTCACCTATGTTTATACATATTCTACCACCAGTAATCAGGATACGTTCTGCTTCTATCCATATAGTATTCAGCCAATTCAAATATTCAAGGTATCTCAAATTATCAAAACAACTTTTATATTTGATGCCTAAGTTATAGGGTGGTGATGTTATAATCAAATGAACACTTTCACTTGGCAATTGTTTTAAGGCAACTAATGCATCACCATTTATTACTATATCTAGTAACTTATCCTCGGGCATGCTGTTCCTCCATAATTTGATTAATAATATTCTGATGCATATCTTTTGTAAGTTCCATAGGAAGCTCACCACGAATAATCCGTTCTCTAGTTTCTAAGTACGCGATAGCGTTCCATGCCCATGCGCGATCGTGACGCTCGTCAATCAACCCACCAATAACCTTGTGGCAATGTCGGCTACCAGAATCAACATAGTTCCACAGGGGTAAACCCTTTTCCCAGTTTCTTGGGGAATATTTTTTGGCCCCATTTCCAAAGTGGATGGCGACCTGTTGTATTCCAAAGATGGGTAGTAAGTCAAATCGACCCTTATTCGGTTGCATGTCTCTAAGTCCCCCGGTGCCAGCTACATCAGTCCGATTGCCAGAATCAGCAAGTGGGCCAGTATCCTGATTGGGGCATGTGACATTATGGCATTTTCCATCTACATTTAATTCTTTACCGCATAGTGTACAATTATCCATTTCAATTTCCTTTCTTAACTTTACCAAAAACAAAACTACCTTTTCTTTCGATGATTTCAATATCTGGATTCTCTAAAATATTAACTCCAATAAATTTGCCGTCCGGTAAATCAATAGTATCGGTAAACTCATCATTAAAAGCAATCATCAGTTGATGGCGTTTTTCAGGAGTTAAAAATTTCATGATTTCTTCAATCATTATTCTTTCTCCTTAATTAGCCACGGGCCGTCTAATATAAATCTTGACTCCGGTATAATTTTAGAAGTTCCTGCCCATGCAATATTTCCAATATGAACTTGATTATTAACTTTGAGCCTGCCTTTGGGGAACTGCGGTGGTAACTCTTTACTCACTCGTTTCTTAGACCAATTGTGGATAGAATTTGGATCTACCCACTCTTGGAACTTAGCATAAAAATCACTAAACTTAATCATATGGCCAGCAACTGGTGTGCATTTATCAACAATGAAGAATTCTAAATCTGTCTGATTAAGTTCTTGGACAATGAGTTTTTCTTCAGAATCAATTACCGGCACAAATAGTCTGTCACCGGAATCTGGAATCTCTAGATTAAGAATGGCTGCTAGGAAATCTGGTGCCTCTTTCTGTAGCATAGTAATTATACGTCGTTTAGGTATAAGGTCAGCTAAATCTAACCCCTCAACATACGACATTGTTATTCTGGTGTCACCAGTGAAAATTGGGCAAGCTTGATGGTCATTAGCACACTGAATCCAATGCGTGGTATTTTTGACATGAAAGGGATTCTTGTATAGTGCCCGGATGTTTATTTCTCTTGCGGTCACCCAATCCTTAATTAAATTATAGGCATTTTTATTGCGGCGTAAATCAGTTTCCTCAACAACACAAATTATTGCACCTTCAAGTTCACCATTAAATCCACTCTGATTTGAAAGTGCATGGTCAGCACGCTGGTAACCTTTTGTAAGTAGCTCACTTAATGCTTCGTGAAAAATTGATTTGCCACTATTCTGTGGGCCATATAGGAATAAATATGGGAGTGGTTCTGTAGGGTGCTGGAACAATGCTGCCACCCACACTTTAAGATAATCACTACCAGCTAATATCCCATTTGCTCGGCACCACGGATGTGTTTTGATTGAATGATCAAGTCCACTACCACAATGTTTCAGAATAGCCATCCATGTGGGATAACTTAAATCTTCTACATTGGTAGATGGTGTATATTTAAATTGTGCGGCATTTCGATTCCATTGCCTATTGCCCGGATACTCCTGTTGGAAAGGTAGATTGACAAGTTTCCAACATTTAAAAATAGAGGAACCAAGGATAGTTGTAATTTCATGTTGCTTTAATCCTGTTGAGGATAATGCTAACTTGATGTGTGTTAATGGTTCTTCTTGCCAGTTATCATTGGCTTTTATTAGCCAACCATAATCCTCACCTGATTCCGTAATCAAATGGCGAATAAGCTTATCGTGGTTTCCAATCTCCATTTCATTTGGTGCGGATGTTTTGATATTGAATATTCGCATCCAAGGTTTTTTACCCTTACGCAACCAACCTTGCATGTTGTCAGCAACATCAAAATCACTTTGCTGAACTTCAACAACTAATCTACCATCTTTATGTTGTTTAAGAACAGTTTCGCGGGATGAATATGCGGGGTCTATAGTTATTTCAATCCCCAATAATCGGGCTGCGCTTACTGCTACTGACGCTTCTCGGAAAATAAAACCACCTTTCGGATCTTCTAATCCACCAAACGTTCTGGCGGCTGTTGCAAGATCAGGATTCCTGTTGAAGTAACATCTAGTCCAGCCTTGACCATCCTGTTCCCACGATGGATGTTCTTGCACACCATATGAATACCTACGTACCGCCCATGCACCATTACGCATCGGGAACAGGAAACAGTTATGGTCATGCCCCTTCTCTGTTCCTGCTGCAAGAGTTTCAAATTTACCAACTAAATTTAATTCCTCATAAGCATCAGCAAGATGAGCGGTATGTGTAACAAGCATCCAGTGGTCTTGATCCCACCATGCGCTTGCATTATTATCCGAGAGCCACTTAATTAGTGCCTGATGCGAAACATCAAGTTTAACTTTATATCGCTGGCCACAAAGTTCTTCCCATTTGTCTCTCTCTGGCTCAGGTATATCTATTGGTAAAATCCGTTTTGTCTTCCCCGTTACGACTTTAATATGGTCACGCCAATTGATTGGAATCTCTGTAAGGGCGGCGCCCCCAGCCACCAATTCTAATCCATTGGTGCCGGCCATTTTTCTGTGCCAGACCCACATGTTGCCGCCACAGACATCAACTTTGGTGTTGAAATCAAAACCTGTTTCTGCTGACATTTTTCCGAGGACTGCTCTTGCAAGTGCAGCATGTTCAGTATGATTGGAAGTGGGAATATCTTGGAGAAAAACGTAGATGTGTAAGCCTCTTCCAGAAGTAGAGTTTCTAACTGTGACCCACGGTAGGGTAGTAGCAACTTTTTGAACTTCTGCGAGTTCTTCATCGGTTAGGTTTCCTGCATGTCTATCTGAATGGCCGATTATTGAATCGAAGTCGAAGGCTACCCATTTACTACACTGATTTGCCCAATCCCAACCAGTCATACCAATAGCTTCAGCATGGGCAGCTAAGTCAAAACTAATTTTAGAATCAGTATATTCTGGTTCAGTGTTTGCATGATAGGGGATTCTAAAAGATTTCCATGTTGTAAAGTGATCGGTAAATCCCTGCCACCTTCTCCCCATATATTCACCTTCGATGTGTTCTCCTGCATCCTGTGCCACATTAACCTGACATTCCATTCCTTTATTATATAGATTGGCTAAATCAGGATGTGTGGATGCCAATAAAAATTTAGATACCGATTCTGTTTTGGTGGGCAAAATCAAACTCCGGATGGGATAATGATTGTGGGATTTGATTATATAATCAGCATAATCAAATCAATCGTAGAATATAGTACACTCGGCATTATACTATACAATATCCTATCCATTTTGTCCATTTTATTTCTAACTTATGAGCTTATAACGGTTTACATTATTTCTTACTTACTCTTTTTATAAAGTTTTATATTAGAATGAATAGACTATACATTATATATAAAGGGGTTAAAAAAGAGTCAGTAAGACATGAATAAAAGTGGACGATATCGGCAGGATATTGTATAGTACCGTGGGCGTACATTCACTACCATAAAACCGCGAGAACGGCTTGCGGGTAATCAAATCAACTGTGTGGGTTGATTTGATTTTACTTCAACTCTGATTGGAGAATCGTTATGAGTGAAGGGACAAAGAAGTCGGATGCACCTATGGCTCTCATTGAGGGTCTGCCGATTGCAGAAATCAGGGAAAACCCTGTTGCTCTGCGTTCGGTTAGCAGAAAATCTGAAAAATATCTTCAGATTGTCGATAGTATTAAAACGAGAGGATTTATTGGCGCTGTGTCCGTGCGTGTGAAAACGGATGAAGAGACAAAGGTAAAGTTCTATGAGTTGATTGATGGTCTGCATCGGTATACGGCTGCGAAGGATGCCGGACTTGACAAAATCAATGTTAATGTGTTGACGTTGGATGATGCCGAAGCGCTTGAGTTGCAGGTGATTATGAATTCGGTTAAGGTTGATACTAAGCCGACCGAATATAGTAAGCATCTTCAGCAGTTGCTCGGAATGAATCCGCTTATGACAGTCGCAGAGTTAGCTGGCAAATTGGTGAAAAGTCCGCAATGGATTTCAGATCGTCTGCAGCTTACTAAGATTGATAATCCGGATATTCAAAAGTTAATCGATTCCGGTAAAATCAAGTTGGGAAACGCCGTCGCCCTTGCAAAGCTGCCCATTGAGGAGCATGCAAACTTCCTTCAGAGGGCTATCACTGATGCTCCGAATCTGTTTATTCCGGCTGTTAAGGTCAGACTGAAAGAAGTCAGGGATGCCAAGCGAGCGGGTAAGGCAGCGGAGCCGGCTAAGTTCATGCCGCAGCCCCATCTTCGTCAGCTTAAGGAAATCCGTAATGAGTTAGGTCTTGGAGACAAAGACAAGAGTGGCAAGGTCGCTAATGTTCTAATCAAGTCGACTGGTGCCAAGACTCCTACCGACGGATTTAGACTGGGTGTTGCTTGGGTCATTAACTTTGATCCGGAAAGCAAAAAGGCTCAGATCGCCAAGCATGACGCTGACACTAAGGCCAAGGAAATGGTAACGGCTGAGAAGGCTGCGAAGAAGGCGCGAGCAAAAGAGGACAAGGCAAAGAAGGATCAGGTAGAGGCGGCTAAGACGGCTGTGGCTGCTGAGGAAAAGGCGAAGGAACTCGCTGGTGAGAAGAAAGCGTAGTTGATTGTTTAATCGGTGGGTGCCCAATGTGGGGCACCTACTACTTTTAAATATTGATTAAGGGTATTGATAATGAGCGAACAAGAATCAGACATACCTGCTGTAGTCGATGAGAATCCTTTAGCAACGTTACCGGCTGGTGGCATACCTTCTGTTGCGTCAGAAGAAGCATTGGATAAGGCAATCACTTCTGGAAAGTATTTGCCTAGATTACAGTTGATGACAGCTAATGCTGATAAGTGTAAAAGTGGTGAATTTCCTGTGAATCACTACGCACTTGTTAGAGATTCTGCTTATGTTGATCTTGGTGAGGAAATTGATGTTCAACTGATTTCCGTCCGTCCGAAAGCTTTGGATATTGGTGAAGTTGTCTTGTCGTGTTTTGATCCTGAAAATCCGACATTCCAAGCAATTCAGGACAGATCAGATAACAAGATCGGTAAAGCAATGTACGGGTTAGAATTTCTTGTTTGGATGAATGAGCAAGCTATTTTTGCAACATTGTTCTTAGGAAGTCCCTCTTCCCGGCGTGAGACACCTGTCTTTAAAGCAATTCTGGGGCAAAAGGTAACTTGCAAAAGTTTCCAAGCCCATAATGCTAAGTTCAAGTGGTTTGTTCCAACTTGTGTCGCATGTTCAACACCTTTTGAGAGTTCGCCCACTCCAGAGGACTTTGATGAGGTAGTCCAAAGATTCCTCAATCCACCGAAGTCCGAAGTTGAATCGGCCACCGCTGACGAACAAGAAGATCAGGGTCGCGCACGGTAATTGGAGTTGATGGGGTGCCGGTCAGAATGCATGGCCGGCACTCTGTTTAATAAATATGCCCAAAGTTATTCCTGTAATCAGCCCAGACATTAATTGGGATTCCTATATACGAGTGTATAAATCTGTATTTAATGAAAGCCCAACTAGATGTCTAGACTCATCAGGAATACAATTAAATAGACCTTGTGCTTTCACATCAATTTTAGATTTCAAAGATCAACCCCGTAGTATTCTAGCAAATAGTACGGGGTTAGCTTTTGATCTCACAAGTTTTGGTTTTATCACTGGTATGGGTGAGGAAGCTTTAATCACCGTTTCAACACAGTCACGCTTGCATATAGCTTCTAAGCGATCCGAAATGGGTTATTTTGTTATATTATATGGATCACTAACCGAGTGGCGAGATGCAGTAATCAATATTTGTACGGGATTATTCGTATTTGAAGCCCGTGAAGTAATGTGTAGTTGTCTTGGTTACTTAGAAAGTTATGGATTCAAATCTTTGTGGAAAGATTATGACAAACTTAACATGGAGCTCGATGTGTTTACTTTAAGGAAAAAGAAATGAGTATACAAGATTGGTGGGAGACAGCCCATAAAAGTGCAAATAGGAGATGGCTAACTGCTTCGGCATTAAGCAGCTATTTAAAGTTCTTTGATGCAGAAGATGTATACAATAAAGCTCACTATATTCTTGAGATTGGATGTGGCACATGTGTAGCAACAAAACAGATGGATGATGTTGGTAAAAATCTAACAGTATTAGATATTTCACAACAAGCGCTTAAGACTGCATCACAATGGGCAACTACAGTACATTCGAGTGAGATAAAGCTTTTACCAGCTAATTATTTTGACCTTGCAATTTCTCATCTTGTAGCCCAACATATGAATGATACCGATTTGCAGGATCAACTTACATATGTAATTAAGTCACTAATGGATAATGGTAGATTTTTATTACAATTTGCAGATGCAAAAAATCATCCACAGGAATTTACAATACGGCATGAAGAAAGGGGTGGTATGCTGCGTAGACCATTCCAAATGACTGGGTTGGTAGAAAATGTGGGCGGAAAAGTAATTAAAAATGTTGAACGTAAAATCAATAATAATGTTATGTGGTACGGATACCATATTATAAAGGCATAAAATGGAATACGATAGCGTAAAAGAAATAAGAGTAGTCTTAGGTAAGTATAAAATAAAGGTTACGCTATGCTATAAAGGTCTACGTATCTTTGTCAAATTTCCTTTTCACCGTGGTATGATTGCTGAAGTTAAAACTATGCAAGGACATAAGTGGCACGGGTATGATGATTCAAATCCAAGAAAGATTTGGAGCATAGCCAATTCAATAAGGAACAATTTTCAACTTGAATTTTTACAAGGATTAAATCCATATGCGGCGTATGATGGTGAGTATGTTGATTTCTCAACATCAAGACCCTTGTATGCTCATCAAATAGAAATGGTCAGGCATGCGCTTACACGACACTATTGTATATTCGCGTGTGAGATGGGTACAGGTAAAACATTAGCTGCGATTGAAGTAATGGAACACATCGGTGTAACGTGTGATGAAGCATGGTATGTCGGCCCGAAGTCTGGAATTATTGCAGTTAACAGACAATTCAACCAATGGGATTCAAAGATCAGACCAGAGATGTATACTTATGAAGGTCTTAGAAAAGTAATGACAAATTGGATTTCCGGGGTACCCGCTCCAAAATTAGTAATCTTTGATGAAAGTTCCAAAATTAAAACACCAACGGCTAAGCGTAGTATTGCGGCTTTAAAGCTTGCTGATGCTGTCCGTGAAGAGCATCGTGAAAATGGTTACGTTATTCTGATGTCCGGGACACCTGCACCTAAGACGCCAGTTGACTGGTGGAATCAGTGTGAAGTAGCTTGTCCGGGGTTCATTAAAGAGGGTGATGTTGGAAAGTTCAAAAGACGATTATGTCTGACAGAGGAACGGCAATCTATATCTGGTGGTGTGTATCCACATTTGCTCACTTGGTTAGACGATGAAAATAAATGTGCGGAGTGTGGAGAGTTTAGTGGTCATATTAATCATACCAGCCTCCATGATTTCAAGCCGTCAGTAAACGAAGTCTCATTCTTATACAAACGAATGAAGGGGTTAGTTCTTGTCCAGTTTAAAAAAGATTGCCTTGATTTACCTGATAAGCAGTACACCACCATCATGGTTGAGCCGACTGTTTCAATCCTGCGAACGGCCAAACTCATCACTAAAACATCACCAAGAGCAATTCAAGCCCTTACGCTATTGCGAGAACTTTCAGACGGATTCCAGTATACTGATGAAATGATTGGTACACAAGTTTGTCCAAATTGTAAGGGTGAGAAAAAAGTAGATATGCCGATGCCAGTGGTAGAGATAGAATTAAATGAGCCACAGGATATTAAAGAGGAAGATTTTGAGAATCAGTTAATTGATTGTCCATACTGTGGTGGAACAGGTAGTGTACCAGAATATCGTAGAGCTACTAAAGAAATTGACTGTCCCAAAGATCAAGCATTTATTGACCTTCTTGATGAGCACGAAGATGGTGGCAGGTTTGTGGTATGGGGTGGATTTACAGGCACCATTGATAGGTTGGTAGGGCTTGCACATAAATTTGGATGGGCAACATTGAAAGTAGATGGACGTGGGTATGTTGGATTATCCGCCACAAAAGAGCCTCTTAATACTGATGAATTACTTTCTGCAATGGATTTATCAGATCCAAATTACAGAGACTTACTTGTGAAGTATCCTAGGGTGTGTTTTGTAGGCCACCCGCGTGCTGGTGGGATGGCTTTAACATTGACAGCTTCCCCAACTGCATTATATTTTTCAAATGATTTTTCCGGCGAAGCTAGGCAACAGTCCACTGATCGTATTCACCGTATGGGTATGGACGTGAATAAAGGTGCGACGATTATTGACCTTATACATCTGCCCACGGATAAATTAGTGATGAAGAACCTTAATAAAAAGAAACGCTTGCAAGATGTCTCTATGGGAGAATTAGCAAAATGTTTGGATTAAATGAATTTCAGACAGGTACAAAAAGATTTTGGGTAGCCCCAATCATTGGACATCCAGTAATCTATCCGTCATTAGGTCTTACTGGAGAGGCTGGTGAACTTTGTAACAAAATTAAAAAGATTTTTCGTGATGACGGTGGCGAATTAACACCTGAACGTCGAGAACAAATTATACATGAACTGGGTGATTGTTTATACTATGTTGCTGCGTTAGCTACAGCTATAGATATACCACTAGAAGATGTTGCCAGACAAAATTTAGCTATGTTAGATAGTAGATCAAAAAGAGGAACATTAAGTGGTGATGGTGATAATCGCTAAGAACCAAGTGGGTGGCAGGCAGGGATACGTGTCGTGTTATTGTAGACGCAATCGTATTTCTGACCTGCTCCCGCTAAATTTGAGCCAGTCGTCTAAAGGTAGGACGCCGCCCCAAGTAGGTCAATGACTGAAATTTAACCGGTTATTTGGGTTCGAATCCCAACTGGCTCATCTTATTTTAAGGACTTTGTTTATACAGATACAATAACGTAGCTGGTCGGGAATATAATAGCGGTCATTCAGAAATGACTAGATGGCGCTGTGAGCGTTGTTTAGAAACTTTTCAGGAACAATGGGATATTTAGGAGTAATGGTATGGATTTGTTAGTTCAATATATTCCGATGATAGAAATCAATGCGGACGCTGAGTTTAATTGTCGTGGGGCTATTCAGCCTATTGACGTACACGAACTTGCATCAGACATCAAGCATAAAGGACTTATTCAACCAGTTACAATCGCCGATTATATTGATACTGAGCAGGATCAGAAAAAAGACGGAAAGCCATATCGTTTGGTATGTGGCTATCGTAGATTTATGGCTCACATTATCAATGAAGCTGAAACAGTCGCAGCGATCAATCGCGGCCCGATGTCTGAAGCTGATGCTAGAGTCATGAATCTTGCTGAGAATCTTAAGAGAGAAAACTTATCATTCATGCAAGAAGCTAGGGCACTTGCCCGTCTTGAAGAATTAGGAATCAGTGAGCATGCTGCTGCAAATCAAGTGGGTATGTCACGGGGTTGGGTGCAGGTTAGATTTATGGCACTTAAACTTCCTGAACCTATTCAACTTGAAATCGAAGCAGGCTTTATCAAACAAACTGGTGTGCGTGATTTGTTTTCCATATTTAAAGTGGCTGGATATGATGCCACAGTAGAAGAAGCTAAACGAATGAAAGATTTCAAACTTGCAAAGAAAAATGAACCGGTGAGAAGGTCAAAGAAGAAGCCAAAATCAGCTAAGGAAGTTAGAAACCGTAGTGAGATTTTCGCCATCCAAGAAAATGTCACAGACCAATTAGGATGTAGCCTGATAACTAGGGCATTGGCTTGGGCAGCAGGTGAAATATCCACTAACGAGTTTGAAGATGACGTAGTTAAAGAATTCCCAAAGTATGGGAGAAACGTGTGATCACGTTAGTTAATGCTGATTGTTTAGATTTTTTACAATCGATACCAGATGAGTCGATAGATTTAATTATTGTTGACCCACCATATTTCAATGTATTAAATATTGACTGGGATAATCAATGGCCGAATGAAACTTGTTATTTAGATTGGTGCATGAATTGGACTGAAGAATGTTTTAGGATATTAAAACCCGATCGATGTTTTTATGTTTGGGGAACAACAAAGTATACTACTTTTTTACGGTATGT
>Ga0075116_10000891_pt1 | contig 13654 bp, 4 predicted proteins | sample AntAceMetag02UKC_FD_69786 | JGI IMG/M metagenome (GOLD analysis project Ga0075116, IMG submission 69786) | Saline lake microbial communities from Ace Lake, Antarctica- Antarctic Ace Lake Metagenome 02UKC | ecosystem: Environmental > Aquatic > Non-marine Saline and Alkaline > Saline | place...
GAAGGAGTGGAATAATGCCGGTGGTTTAGGTTACGGTGACGCCTACGTTGTAGGTGATGTAATAGGGGTTGCGCTGGACCTAGAGAATAACGAGGTTTATTTTTCCAAGAATGGTGTTTGGCAGGACAGCAGCGACCCCACTGTTGGGACGAACCCAGCGCGTTCACTCACAGCCGGGGCATATTACGCCATCTGGTCTGGGTATGACGGTGGTGAAGTGACCGCTAATTTTGGTGCTACGGTTTTTGCCTACAACACCCCGACGGATTTCCGTTCATTCGGGAGTGCTATAGCTAGATCAAAGTGGGACGACGACAAAAAAGGGGATTATGTAACTTTAGATACAGACCAGTATATTGCGTCTGGGGTTCCTAGCGCTGTGTCAGGGGCATCAATTAATGGTTTTGGATCAACTTTAACAACGGCAGGGAAGACCGAGGGAAAATGGTATTGGGAGATTGGGGTTTCCGCCAGGAACGACGTTGGCACCCTGAGAGCTGGCTATAGATTAGGTATTGCGTCTTCAGCTTTGACATTAAACCAACTCTTGGGTGAGGACACACAAAGTTATGGTTACGATTCAAACGGGTTAATGTATTCTGATGGCGTCCCTACGGGTACCGCTGGTGCGATGCTCATAGATGATACGGATGTAATTGGTGTAGCCCTAGACCTTGATTCAGGGAAAGTATGGTTTTCAAATAACGGAACATGGGTAAGTTATGGTGATCCTGTTGCGGGAACAAACCCAGCGTTTACAGGGATCGCTTCTGGTGAATGGTTCCCAGCGTGTTCGGTGATGTATGCTTATATATATGTACCTGGTGGGGCGTATAGCATTAGTACAAGCGCAACGCTAAAAGGCAGAGAAACCGATTTTTTTTATTCTATCCCAGAAGGCTTTTTGGCGCTTGATTCTCCTGCCTCTATAGATGAGCTTTCAACATCTGAAACAACAACCACCTCAGACGATATATCCGCCAACGTAGAATACGGCGCGCCAGGCACGTTCATTGAAGCGGAAATATCCGAGGGCTTTACAACCACTGATGAGTATTTCGCAACCCTGCCGGGTGAGTCTGAAATCCCGGTATCGGGTACTCAGGGTGAATCGTTTACCACATCTGATTTGATTGAGGCGGACACGCCAAGACGGGATTTAGAAGAGGGCGTGACCCTGACGGCCCTTATTGAGGGTGATACGCCATATAGAACCATGCCCGAAGGCGTGACATTAGCTGACACCCTGGCTTCCGCAGAATCGGTGATGAACACCACGGTTGCTGAAGATGTCGAGATGACCGCCGACATCTCCGGTGGGTTTGAAATTGAAGACACGAACGCAGAGGGCACAACAACCGCTGATACCGTAGCTGTCGAGAAAGAACTCGGCATTGTGTACCAGAATGAGGGTGTTACGACCTCTGATAGCATTACAGGTGCTAAGTCTCTAGGTAATATCGTAACCGAATCCCCCTTCATATTTGACACAGCTAAAGTGGGCTGGATAAAATCCGCCACCAGTACGGTGGGAATAGCGGACACGGTAACGGCTGAAATAGGGTTGAGAATCAGTGAAGTGTTGACCCCCACAGACACCGTTGAAACCGGCTGGGCTGGCTCTGAGTCAGTCGAGTCCGGGACTTACCTGGGGGAAAATATTGTTACCGGATGGTTGAAGTCTATTACCAGCACGGCAGCAATAGCTGACACAACCACATATCAAGATGCACTGAAAGTCCTTGAGTACCTGGCTGCGGCTGATTCCGTAACGTCGAACTGGGTGGGTGGAGAATCGGTTGAGTCTGTTATAAGGCTTATCGAATCTTTGGGTTTTTCATGGCCTAAGAGCGTTACCAGTGGATTAGTGGCAGCGGATACGTCAACGTATGAATTAGCCCTTAAAATCCTTGAACGATTGTCTGCCGGGGAAGAGGTTACAGCGAATTGGGATGGTGGAGAATCAGTTGAAGACGCGATAAGGGTTATCGAATCTTTAGGGTTTTCATGGCCTAAGAGTGTTACCAGTGAGGCGGGTATAGCGGACACAATTACGGCTGAGACGGCTATTAAGATTCTTGAGTTCTTGGTCGCTAGGGAAACCGTTACCGCGAACTGGGATGGTGTCGAAAGCGTTCAATCCACCTTGAGCATGGTGGGGACCAGCATTATCGCGCAGCTATTTGATGAGGCTGTCACGTCCACGGCTGCTGCGGTGGATACTATCGCATACCTGCACCACATGATCTCTGTGGTTGATAGTTCACTCGTTGCCACGGACACGCTAACATCTAAGGCCACGTTCAACCCCCTTGTGGCTGAAGCTGTCGCTATTGCGGGCACGCTGGCCGTTCTTCGCACTCTGTACCCAACCATATCAGAAACAGCGGCAGCAGCCGACACGGCCCAACCTGGCTGGCTCAAGACCATAACGGACGGTGGAGCCATTGTAGATACGGCAGCCTATCAGTGGGCCGCCATACACATCCTGACTGAATCCCTGGTGGCTACGGACACGGCAATCGGGTTGTTTGATATATCCGACACTGTTTCAGAAACACTCGCGGCTGCGGCGGCAGCTACGATTCAGCAGATGCTTCAGGCTAGCGTGACCGATATCCTTAACTTCGGGATTACGTTGAAATTGGATGGGGAGTTGTGGGAATGTTGGGTTATGAATTCCAATAAATTCAATTTCTCAGTGTACTCGGGTTTTGATTTTAACAGCTACGCTACATACAATAATCAGGCGTTTGGTTGTCGGGCAGATGGGATATACCTCTTGGATGGAACGACGGACAATGATGTGGCGTTTAATGCCGGGATCGTGCTACCTGAAACATCGTTCGGTACATCTCGCAAGAAACGCTTTCGCAAGGCCTATTTCGGTCTGAGCGGCGGTTCGCCGGCAATACGCATGGAAACGGACAGTGGAAACACAACGTACAGTATCGCGTCGTCTAAGGCCAACCTAAGCCGTTCTCAGTACGGGAAAGAATGGGTAGTGAAGGTGCAGGGGTATGATGATATGGATTTCGTAGAGCTTATTCCCATAATTTTAACAAGGTAATGATATGAGCAAAACCGCAGAAAACAATTTATGGTTTAAGCAGAAGCGCCCAGCCATTGATAAATATTTGGCTACCCAAAAGCAGGTTGAAGAGGTGGTCGCAGGTAGGGGCTTCCTTTCAAGACCCGGATACCTGGGTGCCATGACAACGGCGGTTGAGCGTGAAGTCAAGTTTTCTCTATCGGACATTAATTATGAAATAACAAAACAAATGATCGAGCGTGAACTGGCTCAAACCGGGTATGACTACGATCTGAGTTTTAAAGAAGCCCGTCTATCGTGGGAATTGGAAAAGGCCCAGCTTTTGACTGCCCTTGACCAGGAATTCGCGGCGAACAAAGGGCGTAGAGCGCTGGATATCCAACAGCTTGACCGTGATGAAATAACTATCAACTTGAGACGACTGGTTATAATGGCGCTCAAGACGGGCATTGACGAGGATATGGAATCCTATAAACAAGAGCTTACAAGAGTTGACCAATCCACGTTTGCTGCCGAGGACGCCTTGCTGAACGCCAAGCTCCTAACCGCCAACAAGAAACTGGAAGTGATCCCTTATATCAACATCGTTCTGGATAAACAGCAGGAGATTATCACCGCTGAACAAAACAACGCTATCCGAAAAGAGGCATTGATATCAGAGAAAGACTCTCTTGCGGCAGAGCGGCTTTTGCTGGTTGACGCGAATGAAAGCCTGAACGATAAAATCCTTGAAGTCATAGCCGCGAAAGAAACGCTGATAGTGGTTAAGGAAACGCTGATAATTGCTAAAGAATCCTTGGCTGCGGCCAAACTGTTAAACATCCCGCTTATGGAATCGTATATCCTAACATTGGACAATTTAAACGATTCTCGCATGGATGTCGCACAGGCGAAGAAAGCCAATCTTCCGTTCATGGCTGACTATATAGTTGCTCTTGGGTTGCTAGACACGGCGAAAGAGAACCTTTCTACAGCCAAGTTAGACAATCTTCCGTACATGGATGACTATATAATCGCTATCGAAGAGTTAGCACAGGCAAAAAAAGAAGTTGCAGACGCCAAGAACGATAATCTTCCGTACATGGGATATTATATAGACGCACTGGAAGACCTTAACACTGCTAAATTCGATGTAAACGCAGCTAAACTCCTGAATATACCAAAAACTGAAGATTATATATCAAAGCTAAGGGAGCTTGGCTTTCAGAAAGATGATCTTGTTTCCGCAAAGGGAGATAATATACCGCTATCAAGAGATTATCTCAATAGCCTGAAGGATGTCACAGCGGCAAAAGACGCCTTGTTGGATCTCAAGACGGATAATATAGGTTATACGGAAGATCAGTTGGGGTTTATCCAAGATTTGAATTTCGCGTTAGGGGCTGTGGCGGATGAGAAAAAGATAAACATTGAGTACGTTTCTGACCAAATAAGCAAAATAGAAGACCTTAACACTGCTAAATCCGATGTTATCCAGGCGAAACTAGATAATATCCCAAAAACTGAAGATTATATATCAAAGCTGGTGGACCTGGGGATTCAGAAAGGCCTTCTTGTGGCTGCAAAGGGTGAGAATATCCCTCTCTCCAGAACGTACCTGGGGATGTTGAAGGATGTCACATTTGCGAAAGACGCCTTGTTGGATCTCAAGACGGATAATATAGGTTATACGGAAGATCAGTTGGGGTTTATAACAGACTTGAACGATGCACTCAGAACCATTGCAGATGAGAAAACTATAAATATTGACCATCTCCGTGACCAGTTTGAAAAGTTGGAAGAGTTACATGACGCAAAAGCGGATCTTGTTCAATCTAAATTAGATAATATCCCGCACATGGAACAGTATATGTTTGCTGTGGACGATCTCATAACCGCACATGAAGATGTGATAACGGCAAAAGAAGATATTATCCCGAAGCTCACCGAAAAATCTCTTGCACAGGTGGATTACGTTGCGGAGTTAAATGCTTGGATCGGGGTTAAAAATACCATAGCAGGCGTGAAAGAAGACATCGCGGGCTTCATGGAAGATAAGGCTGATAGAAAAAGTGACATCATTGATTCCAAGGTAGATTTGAATGACTTGAGGTTGGACTTAACGGAAGCGAAGTTAAACCTTGAAATGGCTCAGATGACCGGGCGTTCTGACCTGAAAACTCAGCAATCCAAGAATTCACCTTTGATGTTGACAGAGAAAGAAACAGCGCTCGACGCCAAGATAAAAAGGGACGGCGAATTAATAGACGGGCAACTGGGGTTGGCTGAGTACGAGGCTCAAATTGCTTATGAAACAATGCAGGATGTAAACAATATCGCAATCCCGTCACAGCTTGAATCGCTGAGAGCCGTTGGTGCCTATCAGATAATCGCGCAAAGACGAACCGCTGAGATATCAGCAGGCGCAGAACTTACCAGCTCTTTGATCCATTTATTGAAATAGAGGCAACCATGACAGATATAATCTACGACAGGGCGGGGAGAAGGGAATCGAGCATCTGGGACGCCTTTCAGTTTAACGGGCCTTTTGGTGCTATCCACACAGAAGAACGCGCCATCTTGTTCGGCCTGTACGCCAATACCTATCTGCATGGGCAGAACTACCTGAATGAAATTGAAGCGGAAGACCTTGCTAAATTGGTGGATACCTACACCTTTAATATGGCGACGTTGACCAATGATGAGGCAAAAACGGTCCTTGATATCGCGGCAAAGCGGTACGTTGAACAAATTACTCAGCAGATTCACGCAGCAGATTTGGTGACACGGGGAAAGAAGCTGGATTCTCTTGATGCAGAGTATGATGCCAGAACCGAGGCGCTTGACGCTGATTACGCAGCACTGGAAACCCAGCGGCAGAAAGTACAGCTTGCGTGGGATAAAGCCGCTCAGAAGATTAAAGACCTGGAAATGAGGGCAGAACTGGAAGCCGTTAATTATCAACTGGTGGAAGTGGACATAACGGAACAAGAGCTAAAGGCCGCAAGGGCCGACCTGGCAGTGATTGAAGCAGGGCTCAAGGGGTTGGACATTCAGCTTGCCATTACCCAGGTGGGTATAGATATCAGCAACACGGACCTTGAAATAACAAAAGTTGGTATCCGTGAGTCAGAGGCGGATATCGATATATCTGAAATTGAACTGGCTAAATCCCAGGTTGCCATAGACGTGACCGAGACAGGTGTCCGTGAGGCACAGGTTGAGATAGATGGTACGAAAATAAACGCTGATATATCCAGAGTGGCAACGGATATCGTTGAATCAGGTGTTCAGGTATCCCAGACTGAAATGGACGGGGAGAAGATTCAATCCGATATCGCAGGGGTGAATGTTCGGATTACAGAGACAGGGGTTCAAGAGTCACAGACTGAATTGGATGGCAGGAAGATACAATCCGACACGGTTGAAGTAGGCGCTAGACAAGTTGAAGAGGCGGTACGGAAGACCCAGGCAGAGATGGACGGTGACAAAATAAGGGCTGATACCGAGAGCGTTGGCGTCCGCATAGGAGACGCTGAGTTAGCGGAAATTGACGCTGGAATCGATGGAAAGAAAATAGACGCTGAAATCGTAGGTGCTGATACGAGGATGACCGAAACAAGGTTGGCCATAACGCAAACTAAACTTGACGGCGATAAAATTCGATCTGATATAGATGAAGTCGGAAGCCGAGTAAAAGACATAGGCATAACCAAAGAAGAAACTAAGTTGACAGGGGCAAGAATAAAGTCTGATACCGAAAAGGTTAAGACGCGAATCGTTGACTCCAAGGTACAGTTATCCCAAACCAAGCTCGATGGGAGGAAAATACAATTGGATACCTCCGGTGTGGATGTCCGTATAAGAGACACTGAGTTAGCGCAAAGCGATACTGAGTTTGATGGCAAGAAAATAGATTCTGACATTGAGGGTATCCTCACAAGGGTTAATGAAACGAAATTGGGAATATCCCAGGCAAAGTTGGATGGAGACAAGATACTGTCTGACATGGACGAAATCGACAATCGTATTAAAGATATAGATATTAGAAAATTGGAAACCAGCCTGGACGGTACGAAGATTCAGAACGACACCGAGAAAATTAAAACAAGAATTGTTGAAACCGATGTGAACCTATCTCAGACCAAACTCGACGGAGAGAAGATAAAACTGGCTACGGCGGATGTAGATACCAAGCTCTCAGAGGTTGAATTATCTGAAGCGCAAACAGAGATGGACGGTGACAAAATTCAGTCCGATACCAGCAAAATACATCTTGACGAATCTGAGAGCAAAATACAGGCAAAAGAGCTAAAGGCAAAATTATCCCAGTACGATTCTGAAACCGCAAAGATCAAAGCGACCACGGCAGGCCTTGGGCTGGTCGATTCAGAGCTGACCATCGCCCAGGCGGATAGCAGGGTGGTCCAAGCCGAGAACGTATTGTTGGAGAAAGAGAAGGGCTTGATTGATTCGCAAGGGGAGAATGTTTCCGATGAAACTGAGTTCCGCAATGACCAGAAAGACATCCAGGATATCCTTAACGCGAAAACTCTGACGCTGGACCAGAGCGAACATGATTTTGATATGGGAGTGAGCCAGAAAACAACGGATTTTGGAGACGAAATCAGCGGTAAAAAAGTAGACTCTTTCGACACAAGCAAGGGCTTAGCCGATAAAATCAAAAAAACAAAAGTAGAGGACGCCACTGATAAGACGGCCATGGACGATTCCAGGGCAACGATAGCAGGGTTAAAGTCCCAGGCGGCAATCACGGCAGCGCAGAATATAGCTAATGCGAATATACAAAACACCCTTACCCATTCGATTGGTGCTGGTTAATGGAAGGTTTTGAAGAATATAACTCTGATTTCCTAACTGATTATGTGAAGGCCCTCGGCCAGCAGATGCCCGGTGGAGCCAATATCGTTGGGGCTATATCCGCCCGTATGAAGCTCATGTACCAAATGGCGGGCCAGGGGCAAATGGCCGACATGCTCACATACGCTCCTGGTGATCGAACCGTAGACTTTATGGGGGACGATAACGCCACGAAAGTTGGGTTGGGTGTCCCTATTGGATACGATATTTGGTACATCTACCCTGCCGGGAATGTATTAGAGTTTGGCGGAAAGTCCATTGAAGACAGCATGGAGAAGATGGAACCGTTCTTCGATTCCCTTGACGATGCCAAGCCCATGAGGTCGCCGCAGGGCGGGGCAGCCAACGCCAACATAGCCGCTGAAGGGTTTGAGTACACCATTAAAGAAGCGCGTTTCGAGACATGGATAAAAGGGAACGGCCCGACAGCTAGTTCAGTCGGGCCGAAAGAGGGAGATACAAACGACATGGCGGGATACATCGCTGTGCCTATAGGACCGCTTGGGGTTATGTGGCGGGTATCCCTTGCGTCTGAGTCTTCTCTCTCTGAGGGGACTGGATCAAACGTATTCCCGGCGTCAGGAGATAACCACACCATCATGGGTGGAGAAATCCTGCCCCCTTTCGATACGAACATGCGGGAAACCTGCGGCGAAATGATGATGAACAAGGGGTATCTGATTGACGATGATACCACTTGCGAGCTGTGGGCGGACGGTCCCGATGATCCGCAATATCATAAATGGCTCCGGTACTGGATCAAGAACGAGAACACCACCATTATACCGGGGGAGTTTATCGGCATCTTGTGCCGCCCATGGCCATTACATTGTTGGTGGAAACAAGAGACGGCGCCTTTTGTGTACGCTGGAAATTGGATTGAGACTGAGTTCTACGCAGCCGGTGTGGTGAAGGAAGTCTTCACGGAAGATGATTACGACGAAGACGGCGAGGTTGGCAACCGCTACAAGGTGTGGGTCAAGAACGAAGAACTGCTTGTGAAATCGTCTGACTTTCTGGAATACGAAGTGGATGAACGGGTGGGGATACTGAAAACGTACCGTGACGGCGAGGGCGGCCCCAGTTATGGGGGTAGCATGACCCCAGCGGGTGACGGTGGTGGGACAACGAATTTCACAGAGAAAGAGCTTGAGCTACAAAATACGGAAACCGAATTAAACAGAGAATGGATCGTGGTTCCTGTGGATTTCTTCTCCACGGGCGGAACCAGCGTGGGAGGTGCATGATGGCAGGTAGAAATACGTTATTAAGGGATAATACGGCTGCGGGAATATTTAATAGGAATAACAGGAAGTTTACACCAGGAGCGTCAAGAGGTATCCCATCTCAAAGTAATGGGGCCGCTCCGCAAGCGCGGCAAGGCCTTGGGGGTGGGGTGCCGTCTGGTACTGGCATGACGCCTGGAACCATGATGTCAAGCGCGCCGGCTTCCGCGGCTGAGTCGGGAGCCTTTAATGAGCGGAATAAGAACCGTGCGCTGTATGGGAAGTACGGCAAGGGTGGTCTTGAACGCGAAGCAATGGCGAACAGAAAGGCTATTGCCGCTGCGAAGGACACGTCTTTTGATAAGAGAACGAAGGCAGAGGCTACTTCAAAAGATTATAGAACTGGCAGAGAGTTTAAGGCATCGCAGAATAAAACGGGGATGGAGCGTGAATACCGAAAGAACGACTTAGGGCTGAAAAAGCAGGAATACGAAAGCCAATACAAGGGCGGGTATGACGGCAAAGGGAATTGGCAAGAGGGTACAGCGATAACCGCTAAAAAGATAGCGGGTGTAAACGCAAGGGCGGCTTTAAATAAGTCACTCAAGCCAGAGGTTAATTCAAACACTTACTTAAAGCCTAATATGCAGGGTGAAGGTGTTTCAACGACTGTTACGGGTCCTAACGGTATCCCAAAGGTTTATGATACGACCCCAAATAGTGCGGTTCCGAGCCAGGCTGGGGTGCCCACAAAGATGCAACCTGTAAACAAACGAAAGAAGGACGGAACCGTTGAAGATAATAATTTAGAGTGGGACGCATGGAGAAGAAAAAGGTAGATAGCCTATGGAACATTTAACGCACCCAGCGGTTGATGAATGGTTTAAAGACCCGAAATTTAACCAGCTCAAGTATAAAGACAAGGTTGACACAATCGGGAACTTCTTTGACGGGAAGTTAGCCAATGATGATTATTACAAAGCTCCCATCCAGGAGCAAGCAGATGCGCGGGATAATTTCATCGTAAGTCATCTTACTAAGCATAAGGTATCTTTTGCGGATTACGACAATCCTGAGATGTACGATATCGCCAAGAAGGCCGCCGGGGATATAAAGGCACCACAGACTCCAAAACGGAAAAGGGGTAATGGTGCGGAGAGAACTAACCTCGGAGCGTTTTTTGATACTGTTAAAAGTCTCCCTGAGAACCTTGGTGCAAAAGCCATTATGGCGATCCAGGGGAAGGGCGGGGCTTCAGTCACAGACCGTGGGGTGCTGGATAACTTTGTTAATTGGGTGGAGAAAAACAACCAGGCGCTTTCAGCGAAGTATGAAGGCTCGGGGGATCTCATCCCTGGTGTGATCGGAACAAAAGATTTGGCGGAAGTTGGAGGCAATCTTGCCTTTTCAGGTGTTTCCATAGCTGGCTCTGCCGTTGGTGGTATAGCTGGAACTGCCGCGGGGGCATTAGCAGGTCCAGCGGGTGCGGTTGCAGGGCGGATAGGTGGACAGATCGCAGGTGGCGCGGCTGCGGCGTACAACATGGACACCTACCAGACCATGAATAGCTGGTTGGAGAAGGTCAACCAGGAGAGCATAAAAAGGGGTAAAGGGCCTCTCACTAAAGAGTTAGAGGCGAAATACAGGAAAGAGTTTAGCAGCCTAATCTCTCAGCATGGGGCATGGGAAGCAGGTCCGGAGGGCGTTGGCAATATGTTAGAGCTTGCGCTGGTTGCCGGGAAAAACCTTCCAGGGATGAAGTGGGCTCCAAAAGGGATTGCGGGGAAAGTCGGCAAAGCCGCATTAAGAGGCTTGGGGGTTCTCGGAGTTGAGGAAGGTACAGAAACCATAACCCAGATGGGGCAGCAACAAGTCGAATCAAAAGCGGGTATGACTGATGAAGCCCCGAGGGAATGGACAAGCGGAGAAGACCTGCTTAAATCTGCAAAAGAAGTATTCCCGCAGGTATTATTGCTGGCGGGGTTTATGTCGGCTGGCGGCCATGCATACCGTGGGATTAAGGGTAAAGGTGAGAAAGAAAACCAAGGAATAGTCGATGAAAACGGGAATGTCTGGCGTGACCCATCGAAAGGTAACAAGCCACCGGATTGGAAGCCCGGTCAGGTAGTCCAGGGCAAGCAATCCATTGAAGGTTTCTTTGGTGAGATGGGTGAAAAGTTGGACATGCCTGAACAGATACCCATTATCTTAGGCAAGGTTCGTGAAGGCTTTCTATCCGGTGCGATAACAGAAGAACAGATAGATAACATGAAACAAACCCCCGCGTTACGTCCGGGATTGAATGAGATTATTGCGGAGAAAACCCGTAAGGATATTGAAACAACGATTAAGGCTGAAGCTGGCCCGAAAGCGATACCATTGCCAAGCGGTAAAATCCCTGAAACACCTCTTATGTTGAATGCCGGAACGCCGCCGGCGCTAGAGATGGAACCCCATGAACCAGAATTGACCCGAAAGGAAACCGCCTTCAACGAGATGGCGGACCGCCTTACTGCCGCTGATACTCGGTACATACAAGACCGTGGAGGCATAACCGAAGACCTATCCCCCGATCATTTACAGAACACGCTATCAGATATATTCGCACCAGACAAGTACGGTGTGCAGCCGGTTAAGCTGGAAGAGATAGGTTTCACGCCTGGTCAAATCACTGAAATGAAAAAAGAAGGTTACGCCGATCCTGACGGAACCATGAGCGAACCGCAGTTTGACGAATGGATACAGGTGCAGCAAGAGCAAAAGGTTGAAGAAATAAGTCAAGCATCCGAAGTGGCGTTGGAAGAGAGAGCGGCTATTCCCTTCCAGCAGGACCGCGGGGGATTGATTGAAGAAACCAAGCCCACGCAAGAGATGGCGGAATGGCGAGCGTCCGTGGAGACTGTGTTGCCCACACCTGCTTGGCAGGGGGTTGAGGCGGCCGTAGCGCCCGTGACACCAACCACACCGGACGTTAAGCAAGAACCCATACCCAAGGGTGCGTCTGAGCCTATCGTGGATTCTGAGGTTCCAGGTGTCGGGGTGGCGCCCTATGACCCAGATGCGTTTGATAAAAAATATAAGGATGGAATTAAAAAATCAAAAGCAGAAGGGAATAAACATCTTGACTCGATTTCAACGAGCGTTGAATCAATGCGGGGGCAGCGTGTCAAACACGTTATTACTGGAGAAATTGGTGTAATAACTACCGTAGATAATCGAAAGAACATATACGTTAAATGGGAAGAATTCCCAGGGTCAGAGGGTTACGTTGGCGATGAAACCATGCTTACAGACCCAGCAGATCATTACGCTGTTATTGATAGGCCAGGTGTAAAGTTAAATCGAAAAACAGGGAAGTATTCAATCCTTAAAAAGCAGTCAGCTCCCGCAAAGTCTGATGTTGAGGACAACCAATTATCCCTAACCACAAAACAGCGTGAATACGACAACGCCCTTCAGATCCTTGCTAAAGACCCGGAGAACGCCACAAAGAAAGCACTGGTCGAGCAATCAAAGCAAAAGCTGATTGACGCTGGTGGGGTGGTTGACCTGGAAGCCGATTACAACGGTCAGCCAGTAGAAGATTTGGTTGAGCTGAAGAAACAAAAGTACGGCAACGCGGATATTGAAAGCCCGATGTCCCCTGAAGAAAAGCTCTTAGATAAGGTTATAGCCGCCAAGTGGAGTGAGAAAAACCAGGAGATAAAGGATAAGAGGAAGCCTGACGTTCCCGGTGTGGATGTAGCGAAGTTAGAAGACCTAAAAGAAATGCTCGAAGACACGATTGCGACAAAAAAGGCCAACGGGCAAAAGCCAAATCAGGCTCACCTTGACAAGCTAAATGAGATAAACAGCCAGCTTAAGGGCGAAGAAGTAGCCACGGATGGTGTAGCCAGTGACAACACTGTTTTCGGGCACCCAGAAGCGACCGAATTGGCAGGTTTTCAAGACCTTATCCCGATTCGCGTAAGCACCCGTGATGCCGTTGATAAGTTCGTTGATAGGGCACAAAATCTATTGGATGGACTGCAAGAGAAGATTGGAAAGGCCGAGGCGATAGCATCCGGCAAAATAAAGTCCACCCCGAAAAAGAAGAAAGCAGCGAAGGCGTATCTTTCGTCCATACAGTTCACTGAAGACGCTTATAAAAGGGACAGCATCCGAAACGATACGCTAAAAGAACTTGGCAGGCTTCACGGGTTGTTGCCTGAGAAGAAAGCTGAAACCGGTGTCGGGAAAGAACCATGGGAGATGACGAAAGAAGAATGGCTGTCGTCTGAAGAAGGTAAAAAAAGATTAGATGCAGCTACCAAAGAAGTTATTACTGATGAAATCGAGGTTATTAATAGAACACTTAAGAATAAAGGGCTCACAAGCAATAATCGAGTTGTTCAAAACCTTGCCTTGGCTAAAGCTAAGAGCGGAGAGTTGGAGGGGATAGCACAACTAAGGGCTGAATTGCTTGCGCTAGGTACATTAGGTAACCAGGGTCGTTTAGGCTCCGTCAAACAAGCCA
>Ga0075116_10000893_pt1 | contig 13648 bp, 17 predicted proteins | sample AntAceMetag02UKC_FD_69786 | JGI IMG/M metagenome (GOLD analysis project Ga0075116, IMG submission 69786) | Saline lake microbial communities from Ace Lake, Antarctica- Antarctic Ace Lake Metagenome 02UKC | ecosystem: Environmental > Aquatic > Non-marine Saline and Alkaline > Saline | place...
TATCAGTTATATCTTGGATAGATTGAGAACCTAAAGTTCTCCATTTGGAATATTTATCTAATTTTTTAAGTTTTGTTAGGTGTTTTTGTAGTTGATACTTGTTAAGTGATTTTTTATAAATTTTATAATATCTCTTATGTAGAGATATACAGTGGTTATAAATCCAACAGGCAGTATTTATCTGTTCAAACAAGTGTTTGTTAGATTTAGAGTTATAGAATTTATATTTATAAGTTTTAATCATTAATTTTAGTATATTTTAACATTGAGTCTCTTACCACTTCTGAAATAGTTTTATAATTAGATTTACACTTTTTCTTAAAATCTTCATATAATTGAGTTGGAACAAACACTCTTAATTCTCTTTTTTTCATTATAACTCCTTACTTATATACACTGTATTCGTATATAATATCGGAAAATCCTCTAAAAAACTTTAGAAAGTGAAAAATATTTTATTATAATCAATATAGATTTTTTGAAACAAAATAGATAATCTTAATTAGGTTAAAAAAAATAGTTATGAGTGAGTTAGTTGTAGAAGTTTGTAAAATAGATAAGATCATTAATCATAACAATGCCGACTCACTAGAAATTGCCAGAGTTAAGGGTTGGGACTGCATAGTTAAAAAAGATGATTATAAAGCAGGAGATACAATTGTATTTATTCCTCCTGATAGTCTTTTGCCTAGAGAACAGGCAGAGAGGTTAGGATTAATAAACTACCTTGCAGGAAAACAAAAGAATAGGGTAAAGACTGTTAAGCTTAGAGGAAAGATGTCTTATGGTCTTATTGTCTCTAATGAAGAGAATTGGAAAGTGGGAACAGATGTTAGTGAATATTATGGGATCAAGAAATATGTTCCTCCTACAAGAATGCAGATGGGAGATCAAGCTCCAGAAGATGTTTATTTTATGAGGATGACAAGTATAGAAAATATAAACAACTATCCTGATACTTTTGAAGAAGGACAGATGGTTGCAGTGACAGAAAAATGTGATGGGTCACAAAGTAGAGGTGGGGTAAGCCAAGTGATCTTTAATGAAGGGGATGATCCAGGAGAAGTTGAGACTTATTTATTATCTTCAGATGGAGAAGATCCTATTTATGGAATATGGAAAGCAGGATCTAATAAAGTAAATAGAAAGAGACCAGAAACTATAGAAGAGATGAAGAAGCATCCATATTGGTATTTTTATACAAAAGATGAGATTTATAATTTAATAGAGTATTTAATTATTTCTCAAAAACACAATCATGCTCAACTTTTTGGAGAAGTATTTGGAGAAGGTATTTCAGGTGGTTCTAAATCTTTGCATTATGGAGTTAATGTAGGATTAGATTATCGTGCATTTGGCTTAAAGATAGATAATAAAAAAGTTGGTTATAAAACTTTTAAAGAATTATGTGATAAGTTTAAAGTTAATACTGTTCCAGAGATAGCAGTGATGCCTTATAACTTTGAAGAGATTAAAAAACTTGCTCAAGGTAAATCTGTTTTAGCACAAGAAAAAGGAATGGATCATATAAGAGAAGGAGTTGTTGTTTGTGCTCATGATGAATTAGATGGACCTATAGCGAAGTTTATGAATCCTGATTATTTATTATTGAAAGAAAAAGGTAAAATAGCTGATTTTACGGATGAATAAAAATGGAAAAAGTTTGTAAATGTAAAAAATATCCTCCTGATCATCCTCTTGCTATGCCAAATAGTGTAAAGGCAGAGCCAGTGTTGGGTTGGCATTGTGAAGTTTGTTATAGACCTAGAATTATAGGATGGATGCAAAGTCCTACTACTATTGATGATGAATTTCTAATTTCTGATTTAGGAGATAATAACGATGCTTGAAGAAGTTTATTTTTTAGATAAAGAACAAATCCGTTTGTATCTATGTAATGGAATTAAAATATATCAGAATGGGCAATTTTGGCAAGTGACAGGTATGGGAACTGAAAAGGTAAATAGTATTACTAATGAAACATTAGAGTTGAAAAGAATAGATCCTGTTGTGGATGAAATATGGTTAAGTAAAGAGAAATTCAAAGTAGATTTAGATTAGGAGTTATTGATGTCTGTAGAAGAAATAGTAGCAAAAAGAAAAGAGAGAAAAGACTATCTAAAAGAACGGATGAAAAAGGATTATGAATATCATGTGGCAACTCATACTGTTTTTAAAAGTGAAGATGGACAAATAGAATATTTACTTTGGAAGAAACCAGGGACAAGTAATTATATGGTGACATATATAATTGCTGGAGGGTATTTATATGTAAGTGGAGATTTGGGAGAAGCCATTTATCAGTGGAGTGACCGGATAAGTTTTGAATGGTTGGCGAAGCTCGATCTTTATTATTTTAGCAGCAAATGTCAAGCTTCAGAATATGGAAGAGGATACAAAGAATGGTGTTCAACAGAAGCAGAGGAAGATGTAAAAATAATGCTTGAAGAGGCATCTGAAAATGGAGATTGTGTTTGTACAGAAGAAGATGAAGAATGTAAATGTTTTGAAAAACATAAAAAAGAATTATGGGATAAATTTAAAGAGACAAGGGGAGATTGGAATCTTAGATCTAAAGAAGAATGGCATATGTGGTGCCAAGAATCTGCGGAAGAAGTTTTGGGACCAGATTGGTGGGAGTCTGTGGGGCAGATAGGTGAAATAATTTCTCCTAGATGTGAGTTGCATCTATTGGGATTAAAAATGGCAGATGCTAAATTAAAAGTGAATAAAGAAGAGTTAGAATAATCTGAGGTCGTAGTACGATCAAAAAATGACTATGTTCCTTAGCGACAGACCCTAAAACAAGGTGTAGTTACAACGGAATCCTGGCTCAGGTTATTCTTTTAAGGGAGATTAATATGATATTTACAAATCACAATTCAGTAACTATATCAGTGACATTAGATGAAGAAGATATTAAATATTGTAGAGATTTAACAGTAAAAAGATGTAAGTTTAAAAAGTGGGGAGACTCAGCTTATGGTCGAGGAGGATTAAATTCTATTAAAGATCCATCTTGCACAGAGAGGATCGGCTTGTATGGAGAACGCGCTTTTAAAACTTTAACAGGTAAACCTATTGATGAGAAGATAAGTGATAAGGGAGATTCTGGTTGGGATTTTGAGTTTGTTAATAATAACTTAGATGTTAAGACACAGAAGAAATTAGCAAATCATCCTAAAGGAGAATTTTATATAACTGCTACAGATAAAAAAGGGAATTTAAAAAAGTTAAGAGCAGATAGTTATTTCTTTGGGATAATCTCTTCTCATAATGGAACAAAAACAGAAATAGATGCTACTAGAATTATTGTTGAGTTTTATGGTATTATTTCAAAAGAAAATGTATTAAAAAATAAAGAAGAGAGATTAGATCCCTGTATTAGTAAAAAATTTGTTAATATGAAAAATTATTATATTAAGAAAACTGAATTAATTAACCCTGTAGATTTTTTATGGGAATATAGAAAAAATTTAGAGTATAAAGATATGGGTATTTTCATTTAAGGGGATAGAATTGTTTAGATATCCTGGAGGAAAAAATAAAGTAAAGAATCAAATCGTAGGAAGGATCTCTCGTTTCTATTACGATGAGAGATGTTTTGATTCTAAGATGTTTGTAGAACCTTTTTTTGGGGCAGGTTCTATTGGTCTTTACTTTGCCAGCATTAGTAATTTAAAAGATATTTGTATCAATGATGCTGATCCTGCTATTGCCGCTTTCTGGACAGCAGTTATAAATTCTCCTGATATTTTATGTGATTATGTAGATAGATTCAAACCAACAACAAGAAAATTTTATGCATATCAAAGATTGTTATCAGATCCAAGTATAGTTAAAAAAGCTCTTGAGGGAGATCCTGAGGAAGAAGTTTTTATTGGTTTTATAAAGTTGGCTATTCATCAAATTTCTTATTCAGGACTTGGAGTTATGGCAGGGGGTCCATTGGGAGGAGAAGATCAAGGGTCAGAATATAAAATAGATTGTAGGTGGAATCCTGATAAAATTAAAAAAGATGTACACAAGTATAATAAACTTTTTTCGAAAATGAATCTAGAAGGAAATAAGTGTTATAATCTTGATTTTGAAGAAATTATTGATATGACTATGGGTAAGACTTTTTTATATTTAGATCCTCCTTATTATGTTAAAGGACCAGAGCTTTATCAATATAATTTTGGGGATGAAGAGCATATTAGATTAATGAAATTATTAAAAGATATTAAATGTCCTTGGTTATTATCTTATGATGATGCAGAAAGAGTAAGAGAATTATATTCTTGGGCTAAGATTATAGAGCTTCCATTAAAATATAGTATTGGAGGAGCGACAGATAAAACAGAATTATTAATAGCTTCTTCAAGATATGAATTTTTACTTAATCCTTTAGAGGAGAGTATTTTTGAAGAGCAAATTGAAAAAATTTAAATTATTATGGGATCAATTTGACATACTTCCACGACTAAAGATCGTGGGATTCTATTGAGTCGTAATTATGTTTCTTAGAAAAAACATAATTACACTCGCAAAGAGTTGATGTCCCAACTCTTTTAATATTTATACTAGCATTTAAATCTCTATCTATTATATTTCTACAATTTTCACATTTATAAATTCTATCACTTCTTTTTAATTGATCATTATACCAACCACAATTACTACAAGTTTTAGAACTAGGATACCATCTATCTATTTTAACTACTTGTTTTCCTGTTTTACTACAATAGTATTCAAGAATGTTAAGAAACTTCCCATAAGACAAGTCAGAAACCTTCCTATGATAGTTATGTTCTAATTTCTTGTTCTTTTCTTTTGACTCTTTCATACTAACTAGATTTAAATCTTCAACATATATCTCGTCATAAGTAAAACACAATTGTCTAGCTAACTTAAAAAGATAATCATGTCTCTGATTAGATACTTTCTTATATACTCTTTCTACTTGTTTAACTGTTTTCTTCCTATTATTACTACCTTTAGTTTTTCTAGATAGAACTTGTTGTACTTCTTTTAACTTATTAAGACTATTTTTAAGATATCCAGGATTATCATATGTAGTATTGTCTGATAAAGTTAGAAAGGTTTTACATCCAAAATCTATTCCAGCAGTTTTACCTGTCTTAAAAATAGGTTCTGGGGTTTCTACTTCACAGATAACAAATAAATACAAATCTCCTAATGTATCTCGTTTAATAGTTAATAATTTAATTTCTCCTTCAACATCTCTAGATTTAAAATACTTATATTTCTTTTTATTTATAACTATCTGGTTATCCTCATTAGATAGTTTATATCCTGCCTGTTTAAGTGTAAAAGATTTATATTTATATCTTCCTTTATAATTAGGTAAGCTTTGAGCTTGTTTTTTAAAAAATAACTTATAGCCTCTTTCTATTCTATCAGTTATATCTTGGATAGATTGAGAACCTAAAGTTCTCCATTTGGAATATTTATCTAATTTTTTAAGTTTTGTTAGGTGTTTTTGTAGTTGATACTTGTTAAGTGATTTCTTATAAATTTTGTAATATCTCTTATGTAGAGAAATACAATGATTATAAATCCAACAGGCAGTATTTATCTGTTCAAACAAGTGTTTGTTAGATTTAGAGTTATAAAATTTATATTTATAAGTTTTAATCATAATATTATAAAAAAAGAGTAAAATCTAATTCCTGAACTCTCACTAAAGGAAAAAGAAAATACTCTTAAATATATTTTATTTAATATTTTAATGTGAGAGTTCAGATACTTTATAATTATTAATTACATATTTATATCGGCAATTCCTCTAAAAAACCTTAAAAAGTGAAAAATATTTTATTATACTTAACTAAGTTTCAATTCATTTACGACCGAAATTCGTAGATTTTCTTGAAACAAATATGGTAAAGAATGTGGGTTGAAGGAAGAGAGTTTAATAATGAGGTGGAAGAGACGAAGATATTGGAAGAAATAAGAGAGGAATAAAAAAGATGAATAGTTTATTAATAGGATGTAGAGTTTCTTTTAGACAGGGAAGCAGTAAAAAGAGTGGAATTGTTATGAATATTGAGGTCACTAATAAGAGTAGTAAAATGTGGGTACTTCTTGATGATGGAGTAGTGGAAGAGATAGATAGACAGGATATTACAGTTAGTAAAAATGATATAAATAGAATTAAAAGATTATTGAGTTCTTCTAAGAGAATGGAAAAAGTTATGATGGGAGAACTTTTAGATTTATAAAAGTTTATGGTTTAGTGATTGGAGATACCACTAGGTAGTATTTAAACTCAACCCGACCAGCACTTAGAGGAATTCCTCCAATCATTACATTAACGTATTCATCAATATTTGATAGACTTAAACCTGTATTGTTTAGGATAAGTTCGTTTCGATGACCTTTAGATAAGGGGATTCCTTTGAAAATGACATTTTCTTTAGGACGTGCTGCTTCTCCTGTTTTTACAATGTTCCAAAAAAATCTTCCTGATTTTCTACTATCAGACAGTCGAACTCCATTAAGGGAGAAAGTTTTATTAGAAGGATCTGTTGGTATATTTTCAGGAGCACTAGGATTAGGATAATCATCTTCAGATTCATTATTTTCTATAATATCTAATGTGTAATAGTCTCCAACAGTATCTCCTGTTGATGGATTCGTGGCAGGATCTTGAAAAGCAGTAATTGATAATGGTATCCCAGATAATACTAATTCTGTTTTATAGGGTATGCTGGGTCTAAATTTGTATAATTGGGCATGTGGATTATCTGGATTTATATTTACATATGAAGTTAAAATGGTAGAAGCAAAATTATCTCTATTGCCACTATTGCGAACTGCTATTCTAGAGTTGCCAAAAGGAATATCTTTAATATTTATTGTTATTGCCATAATTATCCAGTAAAAGTGAATAGTATTATAGTATTATATTCGTATATTTAAACGTTTTTCCTTTATTAAAATTAATTTTTAGGAGTATGAGGTATGAGTTTAAGTTATAGAAGTAATAGTACAGCACAACCTTCTATATTAGTTAAAGAAGCAGGAATTATGCCTTCTGTTGTTGGAGCTACCGACACCGCAGACATAGTAGAACAATCTTGCAATAAAATGCCTCCCCCATGTGATTCAGATGAATGTTTTGGAGATGAGCCAGAGAATGCTCTTTCTTTACAAAAATCACATGAGTTAAAACTGGAAGAACTAGGGGGAGTAGAATTTTCAGATGAAATTAAAATAGACTTTATACGTTCTGTTGATTACAGAATAATGTGTAGGTTTTTAGGAGTGTCATCTGTTAATGATATTAAGAATCATCCTTACGAGAGTGTTCCTCTTATAAGTTTGTTATTGATGGAATCTTTAACAAGATATATGGAATCAGAAGGTTATAGATGCGTAGGGGAATTAAATTTTAGTAAAGAAGGAGAGTCAATTCCTCCCGATAAAGCTGTTTGGACAATTAAGGGAAAAGAAAGACCTTATACAACTACGGGTTTTAAATATTTTGAGAAAGAAAAAGGAAAGAGAAAAAATAATGTAGTATTTTGGGTCTATTATAATTCTTCTAATGAAGCTATAAATATAACTTGTTTTACTACAAGTAGTAAGCGTTCAGAGAATATTATTAGAGGTCTTGAAGATTATACGAAAAAGCATAACTGTTTGAGAGGGGCGAAATTAAGAAATGTAAATGTATATCAATGTTCCTTTAGCGAACTCGAAAGTAATGACAAATATAACTGGGATAATTATTATTATCCTCAAGATATAAAAGATTTGTTTGAATTGGAAGTTTTTGGTTTTCTTAAAGATGTAGATTCGTATAACAAAGAGGGTATAAATAAAAGAGGTGTAATGATTTTTGGTCGTGCTGGCACTGGCAAAACCACAATTGGGCATGTAATTTGTAATTATGCCCCTGATTATACGGTAGTTTGGATTACTCCAGAAATGATTAATGAGAATAATCGAGGGATGTCTTCTATGAAGGTTCTTTATCGTTTAGCAGATTTTGTTTCTCCATGTGTTTTTATGCTTGAAGATTTAGATTTGTATGGAGAAGATAGAGATACTGGGCATGGGGATATGAGACTAGGTGCTTTGATGAATATCCTGGATGGAGTTAATTCTGTAAATAATTCTATCACGATTGGGACTACAAATAGAATAGAGGCTATAGAAAAAGCTCTTAGAAATAGACCTGGTCGGTTTGATAGAGTAGTTGAAATTCCTTCACTAGAAAAGTCTTTGAGAAAAAAGATGTTTACTCAAAGACTTAAAGGATGGAAGGTTGATAAAGGAACAATAGAATATTTGGTTGGCGAAACTAATGATTGGACAGGGGCAGAAGCTCAGGAATTTGTAAATACACTTAGTCTTAATTTTATTCAAAAGAAAAAGAAAAATAAAAGAAAAAAGAAAGTGTTAGATATCACCTTAGTTTCAGAAGTAATAGAAACTATGAGGAAGTTCGGGATAGGCGAAAAATTGGGAAAAATGGGATTTGGTACCAGTGACGGTTGAAAGTGAATAGGTATAGTTGTAGAATAACACGTTCTAGAAGATGGTTTATCTAATATTAGATTGTTAAGAAAGGAAATTGAAAAATGAGTTACACAGACCATATTGCTAATAAGCAAACACCCCAGTCAGAACAAGCAAGAGATGATCAGGTCAAAAACACAGCTGGAGGCTATGGTTTTGAGATAAGTGATTGGAAGAGGCTGGAGAGGTTTCTTATCATAGGAAATGAGGGAGGCAGCTATTACGCAACAGAGCGTAAATTGACAGTTGAGAATTGTAGTGCTATTCAAAGATTGCTTAAAATAGATGGAAAAAAAGTTGTTGATATGATTTTGGAGGTTAGTCAAGGTGGACGAGCTTCTAAAAATTTGCCAGCTATTTTTGCCTTGGCAATAACAAGTGTTTTTGGAAACCAACAAACAAGGGCTTATGCCAATAAAATGGTTCCTTATGTTTGTAGATATTCTACAGATCTTTACACATGGGTTAATGCTGTAAATGAATTAAAAAATGGTAAAAAAGGAAGTGGTTTAAGAAGGGCTATTGGTCGTTGGTATGTAAAAAAAGATACTCGTCAATTGGCTTATCAGATGTGTAAGTATCCAGCTAGGTCGATTAAAGAAGATCGCAAGGCTAAAGGAAAAGTTTGGGGGCATCGGGATTTGCTTCGTATAGCAAGACCAGGTTTGAATAAACAGACTAGTAGTGGAAAACCCGATCCTGCTCTTACTACCCCCTCTAATGAACATAATCTTGTTTTTAGATATGCTGTGAGGGGAATAGGCAATGAGAATGCTATCAGCCCTGAGCTTCTTACTCAATGGCAAGATAATGAGAATTTGAAATATATTTATGCTCATGAAAAAGCGAAGGTATCTGAGAGTTCTGCTGAGATCGTTCAACTTATTGAAGATTTCAATATTACTCGAGAGTCTGTACCTAATCATTTATTTAATAATAGTGTATGGAGTGCTTTGTTGCAAAAAATGCCCATGACCGCTCTTATTCGTAATCTAGGAAGGATGACGGCATCGGGTGTTTTAAAGCCATTGTCAGATGATACTATATTTGTGGCAAATACACTAACTTCTGAAGAAGCTTTACAGGGAGCACGAATTCACCCTATGAATGTTTTTCTCGCTATGACTATTTACAATAGAGGACAGGGAGAAAGATCGTCATGGACTCCAGTTCCTGCTATTTCTGATGCTCTTGAGAAGGCTTTTTATGCTTCATTTAAGTATGTTGAACCTACTAATAAAAAGATTTTGTTAGCAGTAGATGTTAGTGGTTCAATGTCATGTTCTTGTCAGGGGAATAGTGTTATTACGGCTGCTCAAGCTGCAGGAGTAATGGCAATGGCAATTGCTCACACAGAACCTAATCATCATATAGTCGCTTTTAGTTCTAAGGGTAGTTGGGGAAGTAATGATAACCAGTTGGTTAAATTACCAATTACTTCAAGTGATAGTCTTAAAAGTGTTTATAATAAGATAAATGCTATTAATATGGGATGGACAGATTGTGCCTTGCCTATGTTATATGCATCTGAAGAAAAACTTGATGTTGATGCTTTTGTTATCTTGACAGATAATGAGAGTTGGGCAGGAGATGTTCATCCATTTGAGGCAATGGCTCAATATAGAAAGAATTTTAATTCTAGATCTAAATTAGTTTCACTAGCATTTTCAGCTAGTAATTATTCCGTTGCAGATCCTAATGATGCTGGCATGATGGATATTTCGGGACTTGATAGTGCTGTCCCTAAAATCTTGAATAACTTTATTGCAGATAAAATATAAATTTTTTATTTTTATAATTGACTGTTGTTCTAGAATAAGCTATAATTGGCTTATTCTAGAATAGTAAGTTAATATTATTACTTTTAAGTATAAAGGATTCTGCTTATGCAAACGTCAAATCTCAACAATTTTATACAAATCATTTCCAATTATAGTCCTATCAGAAGTCTCCCTGTAGAGAAAAAGAAAAAGAGAATAGAGTGGATATTGACTGATTTGGAGAAATCTGGTATTTTTGAGCCTATCTCTTTTAAAGATGATGATTTAGAGTTGTTAGCAGATTTGCACTTTGGGGATATCTCATCTAAAGAATTGCTTTTAGAATTGGCAGGTGTTAGAGAACAAGAAGATAATATAGATGAAAGTGAAACTGTTGTTAATTTTACTTCTTTACAAAGGATAAGAAGAAAAAGACAACAATTGTCAAAAGATCCAAATATGGGAATAGTTTTAGATGAAACAGATTTTATGTCAGAAAATATACTTCAGGGAATTTCAAGAACTTGTTCTTATGGCAGAACTCCACTACATGAAGCTATTCACTTAAGAGATTTGGGTTCTATAGAAAAACTTGCAAGTGAAAAAACATACTTGAATGAAAGAGATAATAATGGGAATACTCCTTATGAGATGGCTTTTCACCAGAAATATAGAGAAGCTATGAAAATATTAAAAAAGTATATGGATGATTAATTATAAAGTTAAAGAAAGGAAAGAAGATGAGAGTGACATTGACAGATGGAAAAATATATGATGCAAGATGGAAAAGATCTATAAATAGAAAGTTTGAAGGAGAATCTCTAACTGATACTTTCTGTTATATTTCTGAGGTTATGCCAGGTGTTGAGGGGAGAGATAAATATAGAGAGATTTCGTCTGGAGTGACTTTTTTAGGTAATAAAGATGTGAAAGCATTTAAAAAGTCTAAAGGTCGGAAATTGTCTCTTGCTAGAGCACTAAAGGATAAGTTCTCAAGAAATGAGAGAATCTTGTTCTGGCTTGAATATCAAAGTTCGTGTAAGAATTAAGATATTTTTATAATTTTTCCTGGCAATATTTTTAAAAGAGAAGGGAGAGTTTGTGCTAAAGGGAAAGAAGTATTTACTATTTTTAATGCATATTGATGAAAATAGAATGGATTATGGGGGAAATATAATTCCCAAAAAAGGTTTTATAAAAGCTGATAGTTTTACTTATGATAATGATATAAGATATGGTTTGTTCGGGATTCCTTGGGGTAAAACTTTTAATTTTATGTATGAAGATATTAATTTTGGTTTCTGGGTAGTATTAAAGATATTAAAAGATAAAAAATTGATTAAGGTAGACCATTTTAACAATAGATTTAAAGTTGAAAGTGGTCTTGTTTTATATTCTGGGAGTATTAGATCTGCTGGAAAATTCATATATAAAATAAAAGATAATCCTACTCATTTTTTTTCTAAAGAATCTAAAAATTTAAAAGAAGAAGAAATAGTAGGAACATCTGAGTGGTTTAAAATTTACAAAAGAAAAGAAAGGTTAATGAGGGTATAAGTGAAAATTGGATGCACAGGTTGTTGTCATGGAAATATAGATTTTGAGATTGAGAAGTGTGATATTCTTCTTATGGCAGGAGATATGTTGCCAGCTTCTCATTCTGCTATCTTGTCAATTGAGATGCAATCTAATTGGTTGAACTCTGATCTGAGATATTGGATGAGTAGTCAACCATGTAAGGAAATTATTTTAACTCCTGGAAATCATGATTGGATATTTCAAGATGCCCCTGATAGAGTGCCTGAGATGAATGCTAATTTTCACTATTTACAAGATAGTGGAATAGAGTTAATGGGATTAAAAATTTGGGGTAGTCCTTGGACTTTGCCGTATATGGGTTGGGCTTTTAATGCTCCTAAAGAAATAATAAAAGATTATTGGAATATAATTCCAGATGATACTGATATAATATTGTTACATGGGCCTCCTTATAAAATATTTGATAAGGTAGAGCATGATAATTTTACAAAACACATTGGTTCTAAATCTTTATTAAAAAGAATAAAAGAGATTAAACCTAAGCTAGTTGTGTTTGCTCATAATCACAATGAATATGGGATTCTAGAAAAAGATGGAACTACTTTTGTTAATTGTACTTTACTTGATGAAGATTATAAAATGACAAAAAAGCCTATTTATATAGATTATGAAACCCTTTGAACCTTCTTTTCCACAAGGGAAGAGAATTCTCAGGAACTACAAACTAATGTTTGTATATTTACTGAGCTATCCCTGTCATCCCGACAGTTTTCAAAAATTATTAACCCTTCTCTCAAAATATTAAGAGAAGCATTATAATCTCTATCAATTATAGATCCACAAGAATCACATTGATACTCTCTATCTTTCAAAGTTAAATTATTTTTAATATTTCCACAATTACTACAAAGTTTAGAACTAGGAAAGAACTTACCTATTTGAACTAATTCTCTTCCATACCAATTTGCCTTATATTTAAGTAGTTCTACAAATCTACTCCAACTGCAATCAGAAATAGACTTTGCTAGTTTATGATTTTTAACCATATTCTTTACTTGTAAATCTTCTAAACAAATTACTTGGTTTTCGTTAATCAATTTAGTAGACAACTTATGTAAAAAATCTAATCTCTGATTTCTGATTTTCTCATGTATTCTAAAGACTTTCTTTTTTGCCTTTTCCTTACGATTGCTATTTTTAACTCTTTTACTAAATATCTTTTGAAATCTTTTTAACTTAAGTTCTGATCTTCTTAAATAAGTAGGGTTAGGTGTTTTTTTTGTTATCTGAAGTAATACAGAAATCTTTTATTCCTAAATCTATTCCTATTTTTGTATCTAATTCAGGTAATTTCTTTATCTCTGTTTCGCAGAGAACAGAAATATAATATCTATTTAAGATGTTTTTAGTAATAGTAGCTGATTTAATTTTGCCTATAACTTCTCTGGATTTTTTAAATTTAACAAAGCATAGTTTAGGTAGTTTAACATAATTATCTTCTACTCTTATAGAGTTGTGAGAATTTATGGTTCTATAAGAGTTTTTAGGATTTTTTCTAGATTTAAACTTAAGAGAAACTTTTTGTTTAGATTTAATTTTTCTAAAAAAGTTTTTATAAGCATTAGTTAAATCTATACGAGATTGTTGTAAAGCAGTCGAGTCTACTTCTTTAAGGAATTTAAATTCAGATTTATATTGTTTTTCGGTTTTATTTTTAGATTTATCACTATATTTGTATTTAAGTTGTTTTTCATTTAGCATCTGATTATAAAGGAGCCTACAACAACCTAAAGTTTTATTAATTAAAACTTTTTGTT
>Ga0075116_10000894_pt1 | contig 13646 bp, 15 predicted proteins | sample AntAceMetag02UKC_FD_69786 | JGI IMG/M metagenome (GOLD analysis project Ga0075116, IMG submission 69786) | Saline lake microbial communities from Ace Lake, Antarctica- Antarctic Ace Lake Metagenome 02UKC | ecosystem: Environmental > Aquatic > Non-marine Saline and Alkaline > Saline | place...
ATCAATAAACACTTTTTGTACTTGCTGTTCAGGAGTCAACGCATCCCAACTCCACTTTTGGGTAGTAGTACTCATTTAGTTTAGTTTGGTATTGTTTGTTTGGTATAAGAGGTATATAGATTATTCTATAAGAGGTATATAGATTATGTAAGAATGTATTTATATCCTTTACTGTTTATTCTTGTGTAGATATTTGGATATTTCAAAAAAATGATAAAAATAAAAAAAGATTGATGTAAAAACCTACACTCTAAAGAAATGAGAAACATACATTACGATTCATATGCGAAACGTACATAAATAGAGTTTGTGGTATACCCGTATAAACATATTTATGTAAAATATGTCGCATATGATTGGCATCGTGATGTTTTACACATAATCCATGAAATATCAAGTCAGCCCAGATTTCATCTGTAGCGTTTTCGCGTTCTTCAACGCGTTGTCCAGTTTCAATGGTATATGTCAATGTCGAAAATTTATCAATTTTTTCACTCATTTGAATATATGATACATAAGAAATTTTTATTTTTAATTATACGTCGCTTTTTATAATCATGCGTTGATTGGTTTATAAGATTGACACGGTTGTTCAATGGGTTGACGGTAATTACGCGTTGCATCTCCCCCATGAACAATAAATGTCGGGCAAATCGTTTGAGGATATTGTATATTACATGGCAGGTACTGAGATGTATCAAAACTGACACCACTCAACACATCACATGGTTTGAATGTGCGTGTCGTAACTCCGCGCATATAACTGTCGACTGGAATTTTTTGTTGGAATTTATCGCCACGTCCAGCAAAGAGTGGACCTGACCCACCATGTGGGTAAGAATAACTATGAATATCCAATTGATTAGTGCGTGTCATAACATCACGGGTTAATAGATTGTTGACATCCACGTTTCCAAATGCACATTGTCCCGAGCAACATGCGTGTACGGGTCCAGATACTGAAAAACTGCCAACATTTGTATAAGGAATAGGATCTTCACAAGTTGATTTTGTGGGAATACCGTAGCTGAATGCTTCATTGATATAATATCGGCTTGGTTTCCATTCTTTTTGAACTGGAACAAAAGGCATAATAGGGTTGCTATATGATGTCATAATAGATATATATTTTTTACAACTTTTAAATATAAATATATACTTTACAAAAGAAAAAAAATAAAAGAAAAAACTACTTTAAAAACGCATGTTATACTTTTTCTTTATTTTTTGTTCTTTTCTTTATTTGTTCTTTTTATTTCTTTTGTTATTGTTAAGTGTGAAACAAGTTAAGTGTGAAACGATATGAAAAACGATATGATAAACCAAGACGAACTACCTCTTGATATGCAAGAGTATATTTATTCGTTTTTAACACCGGAAGATTTAGCAAATGTGCGTCTTGTGAATCGCGCATCGCGTCGTGCAACCAATATGGGATGGCAGAAACCAAAACAGCAGTATTTACACAATAAAATGATTAATCAATTGGAAAATGAGGGACCTTTCCGTTTACGTCCATCGGTGCCAGGTCCTATTCAAAGTGGGAAAATGTTAGCACCAGTGGATGAATTGCCATATATTGGCATTGAATATAAGGGACGGCAACAACCATATCGTGGAAATATGGATATTCTTGGGTATCCAGGTGGAACCCAATTTTGGGAAAAGGCAATAAACCAAACATCAAACAAAATAAAAGACCGTATTTTTAGAGATCCACAAAGAGATACATATAGAGAAGCGACCCAAATTGTTAATGAACAACATAAACCACGATGGCGACGGCTATTTACTAAAAAACGTAAAACGCGTAAACCGATGACACGTCGTAAATCGACGACACGTAAACCGACGACACGTAAATCGACGACACGTCGTAAACCACGTAAAACAACACTTTCACGACGACGATGAACTCGCTTCTTCGCCGTGTAAATCACGCAACATCATTTTCCAGCACACGATTTCATCATTGATTTGCATTTCTTGTTGTTCAAGAATATGTATTTTTTGTAATACATCTTGAACGGTTTCAGGTGTATGAAACAGTATATGTTCTAAAACAGCATGTTGTCTGTGGATAACAAGTTGGATACGGGCTAAGGATCGACGTGCAGTGGATAATCCATCTTGACACATATGAATTTCGTTTTGATTACTAAAAGCGTGAATATGACGTGTAATACCGCTAATCAACCCTTCTTCTGTATTACGATTATGATATCCCAATAATTCTTTATATGATTTCGTCAATTGTTTTCTTTCAGTTTTATTAAGAAGTTGCATGGCTTTTGGATTACGACAAAGAGGACATTTTTCGCGTCCTGATTTGATTAGACATGCTTTATGTATTCGTTGTCCGCAACAAGGCAATGGCTTTTCATTTTCATCCATTATTTCACAACATATACAACAAGTTTCTTCTTCTTTTTGTTTTTCTTTTTGTTTTTCTTTTTGTTTTTCTTTTTTTGGTTCAAGTTCACCGAGTGTTTCGGGTGGTTCACATACTTCAATAGGTTCTATTCGACGATGACTATGACAATATAAATTTGGAAGTCGTACACGACGAGAACATGGCTCTCCGTTTAGTTTATGTCCAAGACATATATTCATGTGTTATTATATATATATATGTTTTTATATTTTTATATATATTTTAGAACATTTATTTACCTTCTTAACACTTTCCCAAACGCTTTCCATCCTTTGGGTTTCGGCTGTCTTGGATGAGTTGGAACATATTTTTCAACAAAGCGATTAAGTGACGCTTTATCTTTTTGACGCACCATGGCTCGAATCATGTTTCGATTCCGAGGCACCGAATTGATATTTTCACGCGCTCCTCTCATTAATTGCCGTTGAAGATGGAATTGTAAACCTGGAAAATCAGATGGCGTGTCAGATGTTACATATAAATCAATCAAGTATTTCAACCACGTTCGTTGATTTGTTGCCTTGGATTTCTTTTTTGACAAAATACGCCGAGCACGGATTTGTGAAATCGCCAAATCATTCGCAAACATACGAACCGCTTTTGTTTCATACTCCGATGGATAACGTAATACAGCACCAATAGCTTCTGTCCATTCACGAAAAGAAGGTTTAATTGTATGAATCGATTGATTGATATATTGTGTAACTACACGACTATGTGTTGTTTTTAGACGACGTGGGCGTATATTGACTTGTGCTTCATCCATACATTGAATAGGTTCAGGAACGATATGTTTTGTTTGACGGCGACATCCTTGACCACACGATTTAGTAGTGCGTTTTAGATTTCCCCAATGATGTAATTGACAGTCAATCGCATTTGATTTCAAAATACGTTCAAAGGATTTAATCAATGCTTGTTTTTGTTTGGCTTTTTGATATACAAACCCGTCTGCGGTTATCATATCAAAATTCATTAGCGGAGTCATATTCATTGCGACGGCAGATATTCTAGATTGTGCACGAATGGTAGGATCGACCATTGCCCATCGGCGCAACATATCCCGAATGCGCGTGTTGAGTGGAATGGATGGTCCTTTTCCTCTGTCAATACGCTGTTGAGCTTTATCCCTGAGTTCACTTATTGTTTGAAGCAATGAAGTTCCATATACAGCCACATACTGATACACAGACACGTGCGGTACATCCACATCCACATGCGAACAAAATCGAATAGCACGATACATAATCTGTTGAAGACGCGATTCATTCCACCATGGTTCCATGATATGAACTTCACGCACTCGTTTCAAACTCACTCCTTCACGAATTGCCAATGTACCTATCAATATCTTGATGCCATTTCCATTGGCATTGGAACTATCATTAAATAGCGTGATGTTCCGGTCGCGTCTGTCTTTTGTTGTTTCCCCCGTCCATAAAATATATCGTTTTCCATTATAAATATCACTGAATTTAGTGTTGGATGAACTATCATAATCGATAAATCCAACCATATCAAGTAATCCTGCAATGATGTTTGCTCCATATTCTCTATATTGTGTAAAGATAAAAACAGTTCCAGGAGGATTGCCTTTGCGTTTGTCAAGATTCCATGTTCCTTCGGGTGTTGTTGGGAACCCAAGAAGATGAGCGATAAGTTGTGCAAATTTGACAGAATATTGCCGAACCGTTTCCAACACCAATTTCAAATAAACGGGCGATGATTTATCAAATCCTTGAACACGTTGCCGTATAGTTGCTAGCATTGCCTGTGCGCGTGTGCGAGGATTACCTCGTGATGTATGTGATTGTAATAACCGACGTGCCGTATCAGATAAATTTTCTATGTATGCCGTATCAAATGTGGATGGTACTTCTGGAAGAGTGCTTGGAAGGGCTAAATTACAACAATTACGAGATCGCACTAAAATGGTGCCCATTTCTTCCCGTTCTTCTTGTTGAACCATCGCTTCTTGTTCTCCCTGTGGATGTTGCATAATATCTTCAATGTCATGCGCGAGTGCGCGTATATACTCGTTGGTTTGTGGCATATCCTTTTCAAACGGGCATTGCATTATTTGAGTGCGATATTGTGGGTATGCTTTTGGATTTCCACCTGAAAAGTAAGATACATATCCAGATGTCATGTAACGGAACAGTTTCATATTGTGAGTGAATTTTTTGCCACTTTTATCCAAAAACATGGTGTCAAATTTTGAACGTGAGAGTGGAAATGGAATTCGGGGTCGTAATAAATTGATACCCAATCCAATTTCAAACGGTTTATCATAAATGGGTGTTCCACTCATCAAGAAAAGACGCAACGATGGATGGGCATACTGATGAATGGCTGTCCATAATTTTGCATACATACGTCCATGTTGTGTTCCAGTAGTGGGTGGAATGGGTTCACTGACAATATTTTGGTATTCATCAATGATTAAAACCGTATTGGGTTTTTGTAATTGACGTGTTGTGTATCCTGGTTTATTGTTCTTGTTGTCAAACTTTTCAAACAATTCATTCACGAATTTTTGATGAGACATAATATGGTATGTCTGATCGATTTTATCATGCATACTGTCTTGAAGAGATTTGATGCTACGTTTTGTTTGTTGAATTTGGTTTGTAATGCTTGTCAAATCTTTATTATGCTGGACACGCGTTATACGATGCGATTGAATGGCTTTATCCACTGCAGTGCGTTGTTGGAGTGGAAATTCAAATGTATCGGGTGCAACATGTTTTCCTTTGAGAGATGAGAAAAGTTTGGCTTTCTCTTCCCAATAAGATACAAACACACCAACAAGTATATATGTTTGGTTAGTCATATCAACCCTTTGTTGTAATGCACTGCTAACTCCAAATTCATTTTCTATGGCGAATTTTTTTTGTTCAAGTTGAATGATATTTTGTTCGAGTTCACGAATACGCGTACTGGATTGAGACGATACATATGATTGTGCCTTTCCATTGATTAAAATCTTGGTAGGTGCCGTTCCCGCGATTTCATTGTATACTTGAGGTATCAATTGAGCTGGAACGACGAACAAAATGCGTTGGTGACTACGATAAGCAGGTTGATTAGACGAAATGTATTTCAATCCTTCGGCAATGGCTATACCTGATATGGTTTTCCCGCTTCCCATCCCATGATAAATAATAGTGCCACTATATGGAGTTGCACCAGAAATGGATCTAGCCTGATCATTGGCATATCGACCCAACCATACTTGTTGTGGCAATAACCGAAATTGGTCTGGATGACATAATGAATCAACCGACATATCTGCATAATCCTGAGGTATTGCATAGTTAGAATAGGTTGATTTAATCATACGCTGAAACTCCATTGGTTTGAACTGAAAAGGACTTGGTAAAGTCTCGAATAGTTTCACAGGCGGTGTTTTTGAAGACGCGTATGGGAAATTCATTTTTTATATTAAAAATATATTCCCTCCCTTATGTATATACTTAACGTAGAAGAAAAAAATAGAACCGGCTTAAAAAATTAAAATCATATAAAGAATGAATAAATTAAGAAATATATACGATCCAATGAATAGTTACCTTGCTCACGCTTACCTTCGAACCCATCCACATACGACAGAGGAAGAATATGACATGTTTTTGATGTACCGGCATCGATTGATGCATTCAATTGAAAATGCCTATCGTGATCGACTTGAGACGTTTTATTTGAATGACATAAATAATAAGAAAAGTAGATGGACTGGATTTCGTCCTATTTTTGAAGAAAGTAGCGATGACGAATGTGACGTTAGCGACAACGATTGTACCGATGAGGAATGTAGTGACGACAACGAATGTACCGATGAGGAATGTAGTGACGACAACGAATGTAGCGAAGATCGTGCATACGGATTGTCAACATTGGATTGGATACATATTGCAAACACGTTCCTAACAGGATGTATATGTGTGCGACTGATTACATGTCTATATAGTTACATATAACATGTCTATATAGTTACATATAACATGTCTATATAACAACATATAACAACATATAATATAATATTAACTAAAAATAAAAAATATAAAAAAATTAAAAAATATATATCGTATCATATATACCAAATGAATCGTTTAGATCGTGACAGTCTTCAATCGATTATATCTCATTTAAATCCTCGTGATTTACGGAATGCAATGCAAGTCAATCGCGAGTGGCGAGATGTAGGTACATATCCAATGAAAATGGCAGATCAACGCGACCTTGTACGTCGGATTGATAAATTTAAAACGAATTTTAATTCGCGTAATATTGAAGAAGATCTTCCATCCCCTCATGAAACATTTGTATATAAGCACGTTCCCAGAATGTCACATATGTTAATGTCTAAAAAAATACATAATATATTGTGTTGGTTGGATAAACCGCGTAATTGGGAGGCATTAGGTCTGATGCTCATGAATCCAGATATATTTTATTGGATTGACCGTAATATATGGGATACTTTACGAAATATTCTGCATATATTTAGCCAGTTTCCATCCGATCCCCGTATCTTTGATATCATTTCTGATATTGATTTTGTAACCAAAGCCAAACGGCGTCGTATATCGTTTGGTCGTCGGCGTAAATATAAGCGTAAACGTAAAAATTAAGAAAAAAAAAACAAAAACACATTTAAATACATTTTTATACAATATATATAGGTAGACAAATAGTCCGGATATATATTTAAAAAATGACATCGACAACGATTGGAAATGTAAAGAACCATCTTCAAGAATATTTTCAACGAAATCATTTGAAATTGCCTCATTATATCAGTTGGCAAACACCTGATTTGTTATGGTATTCAAAAGTTAACATATATTATTCACTAATAGATGTAGCAAAATCATTTGAACTTACAACAGGATATTCTTCTAAACGTGAAGCTGAAAAAGCTATTGCTATGATGGCATTTGAAGATATACAAAAAAACATTGAACACATTGAACAAAACAAACAACAAATTTCACATCAACTACCTTTACCCTCCTCACAGACTTTGATTTTAGTAGATTTAGAAAGCATTCCTCAACTCTATCAACATCCACTGTCTTTACCTCCTGGATACGAAATACAAGGATTTCTTTCACATCATTGTGCACTGGCATCAACACTTTCTCAATCTCAACTGCCATTTCAGGTACATGTGATTGAAAGTGCTGTCGCTGATGCTGCCGATCATTTCTTGACATTTACAGTAGGACAGATTATTGGTGCAAATGCTCCTCCCTATCCCCACTTTTATATAGTATCACGCGACCATGCAGCAGAAGCAACTGTTATGTGTTTGCGCCAATTGGGATGTAATGCAACTCATTGCCCATCCGTTGCTTCTTTAGAAAAGGCGTGTAATTTGAATTGATGTACGTAATTTAAATTGATTTCATTGTGCGCCGAGGTCGTTTTTTCAATCCACTTTTTTTAGATAATGAATGAGTTCGTTTAGATAATGTTTTTTTAGTACGATATGGATGAGTTTCTGATATATTGTGCGTATTTATTTCACTACGTACCCATGGATGTTCCATAACCTGTTTTGCGGTCATTCGTTTGGTGGGATCAACTTGAAGCAATCCGACCAATAATGATCCTAGACTTTTTGAAATGGGTATTTTTAAATGATTTAATGGGTGGTCTGTCTTTTTTATATAATTATATAAATTAACATAGTCGCCGTTTATGGGAGATGTATCGTATCCTTCAATCAGTTCATATAACACCATTCCCAATGACCACATATCTATGGCTGGTGTAAATGGTGGTGGGGACAACATAGCTTCGGGTGCAGCAAACGACACTGTGCCTTTAAAATTGATTATACTATTGTCTGGTTGAACCGAATCCATATCAATAAGAGTTGTATAATGATGTTTTGGATCATACATCATATTTGAAGGTTTAACATCGCCATGAACCAAATTATTTGAATGTAAATAGTTCAATGCATCTGCCATTTGATACATGATAATTGCAATATCATAAGATGATTTAAGTCTTTGTTCCTGTTGAGCTTTTAAAAGCTCTTCTAATTCTATTCCCGGAACCAATTCCTGTATAACAACAACCGTTTTATGTATTTCATCAGGATATATAACACATGTACGCACAATATGCGGATGTTCTAAATGAGTTTGTAAATAGAATCCGGGTGGCACATTATATAGCCTTTTCTGTTTAATGACGCGCCGAACTAAAAAAGGTACACCAGCAGGAATACCAGGTGGAGCTTGACATACATTTGTTGCTGTATATACTTTACTGTATGTTCCTTGACCAATAAAACCCACATCTTTAATACATCGCTCAGGTTCATTCGTATATTGGCATACATCCAATTTGTGTTGTCGGAAAAAAGGATGACGTTGTTCTGATCCTCGTGGTTCATTTTTCTTTTTTGCTTTAATCGTTTTCAAATCAGGTAGAAACATCATTATATCATCGGGTTGGAACGATGACCATTTTGATTTTGTTCTTGATGAGGATGATGAAGAAGATGACATATTGTTAATATACATATATAAAAACAAAAAAATAACAGTTTTATTTATACATATAATTTATAACATGACTGACGAGTTTGTAGTGCCATCGTATGACTACTGCTACGACAACGATGGAAAGCATATCGTAATTTGTTCGGCATGTAAAAAACCTTCTAAAACGGGATGGTGTGAATATGTCTGATGTCATAAATTCTTTTTATATTAGCTGGGTAATATGGAAAATCACCTTGGGATTATGTATCTGAATATAGAAAAAGTGATGAACCCACATTTAACAAACCATCGTTCATTTAAAATTTAATTTATGGTATGGTATATGTTAATACGTTAAATATATGGCAACTACATGTCTTGTAGATGGAATTAGAGGACACTTAAATAAAGAAGACTGTGTTCAGCTTTTCAACATGGGAAAAAATTTACCCGATCATGCAACCGTAATAGAAATCGGTTCATTAAGAGGATTGTCCTCTTATATGATATATAAAGGAACAAAACAAGCAGGTAAATCGTGTCGTATTTTTTGTATTGATTTATGGGATCCTGAAAATTTAACTGTAGAATCAGGAATACCTGATAAATATATATTGGATGATGCTTACAACTCATTTCTGTCATTGATTATTGATAGACAACTTCCACTTATTCCTTTACGTGGACACAGTGATATGTTCGCCAGTTGTTTTGAAAAGGAAAGTATTGATTTTATATTTATAGATGGAGACCATTCTTACGCCCAAACGAAACACGATTTGGAAAATTATTTTCCACTTTTAAAAAAGGAAGGTGTATGTTATATACATGACTGTATGTATAAGTCAAATGTCAATATAGCTCTTTATGATTTCTCAAAGACATATAAAATAAAAATAAAATCGTTAAAAAATACACATGGGATGTTTGCAATTATGAATTACATACCAGCGGAGGTGCAGAAGGATATGGATAAAGAGGCAATACTTTCTCCGAATTGTTTAGTTCAGGTTGATTACGATACATAGGAAGATAGACATTGAATTTAACATGTCCATAATATATCCATCCTCCACAATGATGTATATATGGACATAGTGATTGGATGACATAAGTTGTTCCATCAACATTAATCTCATTTCCAACCATATCAACATATAACATACCATAAAGAATCTCACAGATGGAATGCTCTTTGGTGAAAGGTATCCAAAGAAATGTATATGAATGTGCGTATACCGTATTTATGTATTTTTTACCCAATCTCATCACATATTTAGTAGCTATGGTGGTTCCAGCATTCCCGCCTTCTGCAAGGCACGTATGAATGGTACCGGTTTTTCCAGGTTTTATCAAGATTGTGTTTTGTTTATAAACAAAATCATCCGACGTGCGAATCTTATCACGAACACCCCGAACCAAATCGTCATTTACCATTTTAACCCATTCATTATACTCATCTTTAATTTCATTGTAAAATGTATTGGAACGGAATTTCGTGACATGGTTTGGTGGCAACATTGCTAATTTCATTGATTTCATTGATTTCATTGTACTTATTCATTATATATTAAAAATGTTTTTAATTGTATTTCTTTTTTACACAATCATATTTTAAATTGACATATTTAAATATAAAAAAGTATAAAAAAGTATAAAAAAGTATACATACAATAAAAATGAATGATCCAATTTCTAGTTATCAAATTTGTCAATCGTTACGTCAAAATGCTAAACAAATATGGTCGGATACAAAGGAATCCGAAGATATTCAAAAAAAGTGGCGGATTATATTGGATATTTGTTGGGAAAAGTTTGATGATCCAGTCACTGTTACCTATTTAGCGGTGGCTCTTGTGGGTGGATTGTATGAAGGTCGGCGTGAAAAAAAAGAAGACACGCGATTGTGGTTAATACATGAATTGTATGTCGATGTATGTGAATACTGGATTTCAGAATGGGGAGAAAAAGCGGTCGAACATATTTTTGACGATCGGCAAATCTGGTTCCAACGAAAAATACATGATATTATTGATTTACACTTTAAATATTATGATTCATCTTAGGTAGTTTATTCGTTTAAATAGGATTAGAAAAGCAATAAGTACAATTGTGGGCGCAACGTGTGGCTTTGCGTGGTTTATCAAGAATATCAATGAAATGAGTGCAAGTACAAGGTCGGTTTTTGACGCCTCGTTGTTTCGTTTGAATGGAGGCAAATCCGTTGGCGCGAAGAACTCGATTGAAGAGATTTCCGTTGAAACAGGTTCCTTGATGAATGCGACGGTGAAGAGGAACGAGTTCGATGTTGGCACAAGTTGCGAGACGAATGGCTGGGTAGTTCGTATCAAGGAAAGTAAGAATGGGTTGAAGATAGGCGAATTTTTCTTCGGTGTTCATGTCCACAAGTTCATATCCGTTTTTTGTCAAGCGTTTGCGAACGTGTGACCACCCGCCCGATGCGTCGCAGAATCCAAAATGAAGTGTATTGAGTCCAAATTCGGTTAAAATATCACAAAGTTGTTTCAATTCGTCGAGATGATAAGTGTCGATTGTATTTGTATCACCTATTTTCCTAAGGCGGATAAACGGGTCGCCATAATGGACGGATACGGAATAGTTGACGTGTCCTAGACACTGCTTCTCTGCAATGGTACAAATTTGACGAAGATGTTCCAATCGCTCTATCCAAGACGATGCAACACCACTTTCCAGATCACGCATGGTGCCATTCATTGTGGGAGTGAAATGAAAGCAGTAATCACGTGCTAATTCGGGATGAGTGCGATAGGCGGATAGGAAAGTGGAGAAATCTTTACTAGCTAATCCAAATCCATGGGCATCAACGTTGATGACGGGAACGGGTTGAGATGTCATAGGATTCAGATAGGATGTTTTGCGAGTGAGAAGAAAGTCAACAATCTTTGGCATTTGATGACAAGGATCGGTGCGTCGCGATGCAAGGAACATCGTAGCGTGTCGATTGGCGCAAGGTTTGGTAAAGATATCTTCGATATCAGGAGTCGTCATATCGTAATATTTTCACCCAGTTTGGGTTTCTATAAAAGATACATTTTTCAAAAAAAATAATACACATAAAAAAATAAAAAAACACAATATATACTTTTTTTTTAAACTTTAAACACATATATAATATAAAAACATGGCGCATGGACAAATTGTACGAATGTCTCCTTTTGGCGAAGCCATTTATGGTGTCGCATGTAATCAGAAGTTTCAAACATATCTTGATATTGGAGCGTGGTGTGGATTGGGAACGACTAAATGTATGATGGATGGTATAATACTACGACATAATCATAATCCAGCTGATAAGTCAATGCTTATTGCTCTTGAAACAAAGAGAACCTTTTATAACATTACAAAAACTTATTGGGAAAAACATATACAATCCATTAAACTGCCACAAACCATATTTCAAATACACAATGCAAGTTTAGTATCGTACAACGAATTGGATGAAAAAATTAATAATTGTTCAAAAGAACAATATGAATATAATAAAGACATCAAGTTATGTCCTGTCGTTGATCTCTGTAATAATGTCGATGTTGTATGTTTAGATGGCGGATTGTTTTCAACACGCAAAGAATGGGAAAAGTTAAAAAACAGAATACAAGTTGTTATATTGGATGATACGCGTTTCCCAAAAACCAGCACGATTCTTCAAGAAATCAAAAATCAACCTCAAATGTGGAACATCATTTATGAATCAAATCTTCGAAATGGAGAATTGATCGCGGAACGTAAAACGTGTCCCATTTAAATACAAAAGATAACAAAAGATAACAAAAGATAAAATGTCATCACTGTCACCACAAAAGATACAAAAACCGTTTCTTAAATGGGCAGGTGGAAAGACGCAACTCTTGTCAAACATCTTAGACAAAATGCCTCGTCATATCCAGAATTACCATGAACCATTTGTAGGTGGAGGTAGCGTGTTGTTTGGAATCTTGTCCTCAACTGATATATCCATAAATGGCACAATTTATGCATCCGACTCCAATCCCCGCCTTATTCAGACATATCAATGTCTTCAATCTCATCCTAATGAACTGATTAATACACTTGAAACACTAGCGAATGAACACATTTCGTCTAATGACAAAGAAGCCCATTTTTATATGGTTCGTGAAGCATATAATAAAAATAACACAAATTCATTTGAACAAGTTGCACAGTTCATATTCTTAAACAAGACCTGTTTTCGTGGATTGTATCGTGAAGGACCCAATGGATTTAATGTTCCATATGGACATTATAAAACAATTGCGTTTCCAACAACTGACCATTGGCTTCATTTGCATCATCTTCTACAACGCGTTCAATTTGAATGTTGTGATTTTACAACGGCTTTTTCTCGGGTTGTTAATCAAGTTACGGTTCCACAAGATTTTGTGTATATGGATCCCCCCTATGTTCCAGAAACAACGACATCATTTGTTAAATATAACAAAGATGGATTTGACAAGAATCAACACACTAAATTATTTCAGTGGATTGATACATCACATACACATATCATGTTGAGTAATGCATATGTTCCATTAGTAACTGAAACGTTCAAAAAAGAAAAAGGATATATCACAGAAATAGTAAACGCTCGTCGTGCCATTCATTCTAAAAATCCAGACAGGAAGACACAAGAAGTTATTATTACGAATTATTAAAATATCGAAAAAAAA